>WNFC01011831.1_pt1 | contig 12668 bp, 14 predicted proteins | sample 5400541 | NCBI WGS metagenome assembly WNFC01 (sample SAMN13153342, study PRJNA577476) | soil metagenome | isolation source: 120 cm saprolite under Douglas fir tree site 2 hole 2 replicate 1 | place: USA:California | collected 2015-04-18
GATGCCGCCCATCGACGACAACGTCGCCTTGCAATTCGATCGGCGTCACAATGCCGCGGAGAGCAATGTCGGCCACGAGCTCGTCGAACTCGTCCGGCCGCATCAAGGGCACGAGCGAGGCCATCACGTGCTCTTTCAGAGTCGTCGGTGAGACAAACCGGACGTTGCGAGAGCCCGCAGGAAATTCGTCGGTGAGTTTGGCTTGCGTCTCTGAATCTCGCGGACCCATCCAGCACCCCAATAAAACGGGTTGGCTTTGAGGTCTTAGCGCGAGACCCGCCGATGACTTGGCTAACGGCGATTCTAAGACATTTCCTCCGCTTGTCAAATGGCCAAAGAACGCTGAAGGAATCCGGAGTAGAGGCCCGAGTTTTGGCCGGTGGAATGGCGAACACCCTTGGAGAGTGCGTTAGCGGAAGGCCCCTACCCAACGCGACGGCGGGTCGAAAACGAGCTTGCACGAGGTATGGTTTGGAGGGTCGCGGACGCAAGCCCCAATCGCCAACACCTTAAGGGACACTCTAAGGTGCAGCGCTGGCGTTCGCGCGGTCAGGCTGCCCGCACCCGCGACCCGCCCCGCACGGATCAGGTTGTCAGTCCTCACCGACCAGGCAGCCAACATGCGACAAGAGCGACCCGCATGCGGAGCCGAGTAGAACCCCGAGTGCGTCGTCCATCTCCCGTTCGCACACCTCTAGAATCGCTCGGAGGTCGTCTCGCGGCGTGGCCGGCCAGCTCGTCGCTCGGTTGTGCGACGTCTCGACACCGTAACTTTCGGCTTTGTCGACGACCCTCTTCCATCCGTCAGCGGATATTCTGAATGCCGCGCCAGCCGTGGGGCCCTCGAAGAAGTCGGAGCCATCGAACTGTGCGCCATCGTGCACAAAGTGATTGCGAATGGCGTAAGAGATGGCAATCGGCCACCCGAACATGTGTCGCACCGACTTGGATACGACAGCGGCCGGCGTCTTCCCTTTCTCGAGCTGCACGAAGTGCGACACGAGTTGAGCGGGGATCACCGGGTTGGACCCAGCGTTCGGTGGGCAGATCACGCGGCCAATCATTCCCGTCACGCGGTCGGCAAGCGCCCAGGTTGTCGTCACGTACGACTGAACGCCTATGAGTCGCACGTGCTGGAACTTGACCCGGGTTGCTCCGAGCGCCACGCAATCGTTGGCGTCCGCGTTCTTCTCAAGGTCGCCAAGCAACTGAACGGCTGACGCTCGCGCGTGGAGCATTCCGATCCAGTGCTCCACGTCGCCGCCGAACTGGGTCACCTTGCGAAACAGCTCCTCGACTTCCGGCGAAAGCTTCCCCGGATGACGGACGATGGCTGCGTTCGTCTTGTCCAGCACGGCCTTCGCGTCGCGCAGGCGAACTTCCAACGTTTTGGTCATTCGCCGCGCTCCTCCTTGGACCGCTCTTCTTCTTCTCGGAGGTCCGCCTCAGCGACTGCCAGACGCCATTCCCAGAACGGTCGGAATTCGGCATCGGTCTCGGAATCGAGGGCGTTCTTCGCGGCCTCGACTGCCGACAGGAAGATGACTGGCACTTCCCCCGGCCTGCCGGAATAGGAACGAATACCTCGGTCCGCGAGCGCGCCGAAGAGTGAGCGTCGCTCTTCGGCACCGCGCAGAGCGGCACGCGCGACAACGGGCTTCGCGATCGCTCTCCATGTTCCGCTCCCGATCGCGTATGCCCGCCGATTCTCGCAAGACGCCTGAGATCCTCCGAAGTGGTCGCACCACGCACGCGCCGAGCGACCTCTGCGGGAATCATGATCCCTTCCGGGTCGATGTCCCGGAGGAGTTCGGGGAGATGATAGCCAACGCTGCCGTGGTCATCTACGAGGTCTACCAGAGCCTTCACAGCGCTCGCGACGCCGGGATCGTCAACATCGGTTGCAGCGATTCGAGCGACGTATCTGCTTAGCCGCGCGTGATGGCTCACCGCTCGGACACTCTCGCTTCCCGCTTGCTCTTCCAGGGTACTGCGTGTCGTCAGGGCCCCTGGAAGCCAGGAGACCGGGGCGCGTCCAACCCGCTTCAGAATCTCTTCGATGTGCCATTCGACGTTGCCGCCAAGGTCGTCGATGTCGGGAATCAGCAGGAGCTGTTCGAGCAGCCATGGCCCGAGCCCGGCGGGCGTCGTAGCAGGTTCGCTCTCGCGGACCGCCCAGTACACAGCGTCGACGAGGGAACTAATAGCAGCGACGATTTGCTCGGGTGGAGTGTCTTTCAGAACCCTTTCGATGATGGGCTTGAGCGCCAGCCACTCGTGGTGAAGCGTCACGCCCACAGCCGCGATGAACGCCGGGCTCCGCCCGTGGCTCAGGAACATCGAACCGAGGGAACGAAGCAGATCGTGCTCCTCGCGGGTGAGATCACCGATATCGCTTGGTCTCGGCAGCCCCCCGTAGATCCGTAGCACGAGGTTTAGCCGCTGCTCGTCGCTTCCGCAGATCTTCATCAGCTCGACCACCAGCGCGTGCGCTGCCGTCGGAGCGTCGCTCTTGCGCTGGAGTGCCACCCAACTTGCTGCCGCGACCGTCCCGAAGTCCGTCCGCGGCGAAACGCTGGGCTGCCCGAGCGCGTTCGTTACGAACGCGCGCACGACCTCCTGGGTCAGCGCGTGACCGCCGAGGTTCCACGCTATACCCATGAGTCGATACAGCTCCTTCTCACTCCCCGTGAAGCGAATCGCCCGGTCGATAAACGATTCGATTTCCTCTGGTTTCTTCACCCTAGCAAGCTGTGCGGCTTTCGCGGCGCCGCGCGAACCCCTCTGCTCCCAATCGTCGCGGCTCAGAAGCGCCTCGAACTCGTCGGCGAGCTCGTTCCCGGCGTAGACCGCCTCGAGCTGGTCGCTTGCGGCCTTGATCTCAGCGTCTGTCTCGAACCTGTAATGCCAGTCCCAGAGATCCCTCGCGGCGGCCAGCTCCTCCACATCGCTCCTGCGGGAGGCAAGCACTCCGCGCGCCCAGACGAGATTGTCGAGCAACTGCGAACGATACTGCGGCTGCACGGGCTCGGGTCCACGAGCGCGACACTGGCGCTTCACGCGTCTTCCATGCCGGCTGCTCTGGGACGATCGAGTAGGTCTGAATGTGGAAAGCCTGCGCATCGCTCCAAGACTGCCGGCGTTCCATGGCAATGGCCGGCTGAACGAGGGCCTTCAGAAGAGCCGCCTTTCCAGGTGTCGGCGCGGTATGGGCAATATCGGCCAAGACGAGCTCAGCTTGTGCTTTCGCTGCGTCCTCGAAGTCGCCCCAAAACTGCGGTCCCCCCTCAAGCGTCCTCTCAGCGAGAGCCGCCGCACGCTTTCCGTCGTTCGGCAGCCCACGCGGAAGTCGGCGCGCCAGTTCCCCTTCGACCTCCGCGAGCGCGCATAGCTCGCGGAAGACGACGCTTTGCGCGTCGGGGGTCTGCGAGCCCATCGCAGCGTGAAAGAGGGGCCAGGCGAGTTCAAGAACTACGTCGTCGTGACCGAGCGTGCGAGCGCGGAAGATGCCATCAATCGTCTCGGTGGCGGCGACGGACGAACGTATCGCGGCGACCAGCAAAGCGGTGTCGACGGGCCTGAACACGGCGACGGTTACCAGCACCTCCGCGAGTGCGATCCGGTGACTCGCTGACATCGTTCCGATCGCGGCCTTCACGCCCACGAAGAACTCATCCAGGAGCGGGACCTCGTTTCCTGAGAGCCTGAGAATCAGCTCGGTTCGTCCCAGTGACACGAGAATCGATCGACCCAGCGCGCTAATGTTGCCGGCCAACATCGCGTCGCGAACCGTGGCGACTAACGCCTTTGCGTCCTTCGAGGGCACGATCGGGTTGTCTCCGTAGCCGACGTTCACCGAAAGCCAGCTCAGCAAGACGTGATCGCGCAGCACGTCAGGCTTTAGCTCCACTAGCCGGTTCCTCGCCCCTCTCTCCACGAGTGCTCGTCGGGCGACAAGACCAGCCAACCTGCTCCGAACCTCGGTGGCATCGCCGACGGAGCTTCCGTCTCCGATGAGCTTCACGGAAGCGTCGTCCGTGCGATTCACGATGCCGAGCAAGGCGACCCATCGAAGGAGCGCGAGCACCTGCTCCGCGGGAGACTGCTGTTGGCTCCCAACGATCTCCTCCAAATACGAGTCCGCGAGTGCCTGAGCTGTCGCGGGAACCCTGGATAGATCGCCTCGGCTCTCGAGCACGTGCACAGCGAGAGTCAGCCACACTGGATGGCGTGCAAAGCGGCGCGCCAACTCACGAGCTGCGTCTCGGCGTTGCGCGTCTGGCATGGTGGCGAGCGCCCCGGACATCAGCAGGTCGGTACACATGGCCTCGGCCGCTGCATCGGGGAGAGCGGCGATCACGAGCTCGCGCACGCGTGGCTTCATCCGCGGTCCCAAAAGAAATCGAAGTACCGGATCTTTCGGGGACCGGACAGCGACGGCTACTCTCCACTTCGCCGCGCGGCCTACTCGCCCGCCAAGCTGCTCCGAGAGCTGTTGGAGTATCTGTTCGTCTGGAGGTTCATCCACCAATAGCAGGGTCGGTCGCTCCGGGACGATCGCTTCGAACCAGGCCCCAGTGGCCGTCATGCTCGCGACGTTCGCCCATAGGACCTGCCAGACGCCTTCGCTCGCGATGAGCTCACCGGCTTCAACGAGCAAGCGTGTCTTCCCCATGCCGCCGGCACCGTGAACCACCAGGAAAAGTTCGTTGGACGCGAGGAAGTCCCGAACGCTGCCGACCTCAAGGTCACGCCCGAAGAACCCTCCGAGTTCGGGGCGCTGAAGAAATGGTTCCTGATAGGGCAGACGGTCTCGGATCTCGGGCAGGGAGAGAAGAGCTCGGGTTTCGTTCTCGAAGAACGATCTGTCCACGTCGCGGTGTTTGTCTAGCAGCGCGTCGAGGTTCGCGCGCTCCCAATAGTCCGCGGTAAGTCCCTGGGCCGCGAACGAGGGGACCACCTCGTCGTCCCACGTCTGACGGTCGGTCGGATTGAACGGGGCGTTGGTTACGAGCCGCCAGTGCGTTACGCCCTCCCACTGTTCGTGGCGTGGGTGACCTGGTTTTCGGTACTCGAGAATCTTCGCGGCTTCCTTCTTCGCGTCCGCGATGGCTTTCGCAGAGGAGCCATCCTCGTGATGCTTCGCTTGGAACACTCGAGTCCCGTCACCGGAGCGGGAGTCCTGTCCGCCATCCTTCCCGCGGCGCCCGAAGAGCGCAGCTTTAGGGTCCTCGAAGAACACGATCGTGGTCGCAAGCGCCTCGAAGGTGGCTCCGCTGGTGATGAGGCCCCAGTTTCTAGTGGCCACGAGGTTTTCCAATCCCCGCGGCGTCAAGACTCACGTCCTCTGCAGGCTCGACGTATCGGCAGAAGGCATTGGCAAGGTGCATCTGCCGAGGCGACTTGCGCTCCGCCTCGAAGAGACGGGGACTCGCAACGAGGATGCAGGCACACCGCGTGCGGGTCGTCGCGACCTTGAGCCGGTTGAGCCCCAGAAAAACGGCTATTACCTCGAGACGATCCGTTAGGTTCTCCTGCTCGGACTTCTTGAGGTCAGACCGCAAAGGGACCCCTCCCAAAAGCAGCAAATAGCTCTCGTGCTTGCTTGGAAACTAGAGTCATGGATTCGTTTACTCGCTTGGTAGCCGACTGACAGTGACAAACTTGTCTGAATACTACAGGCTTGGAACTGCCAAAAACTCAGACAGATTCGACGCTGACAGGGAGAGATTCGAGGCGATGCGTTCTATCGGCCATTCATCTTCTATGACCTTGAGTGATCGCTGGATCAGCGTTGGTTCTTCTGGTTGCGGTTCAGCGCGCTCCTGTGTCCGTTGACCCGTTTCGCCAAGACGAACAAATGCACGCCTATAGCCCGCCGCGGAGAGGCACCCCAACTGGTGGGCGCGACGAAACAGCGCTGCCAGTGATACCTTCCAACGGCGTTTCAGCTCGAGAAAATGTTCCCAGTCAAGGCGGTGAGGGCACTCGCTTCCAAAGGATTCCCGTGGCAGCAGAAAAGCAGAAGCGAAGGCGTTGGCGTGTCGCTCGACATCGGGATTACCGGGAAGAACATCCGCATGCATTGCGAGGTGCCCAAGCTCATGTACCGCATCGAATCGAGTGCGAGTCGCTCCCTTCTCGAAAAGAAGAAAAATGCACGGTCTCTTCCCGTTCCAGAATGAGAATGCATCGACTTCGCGGCACGAACCCGCAATGGGAATCACAATAGAGCCCTTGCTCTCGAGCAGTTTCAGTACTTCGGGAATGGGGCCCTGGCCAAGACCCCAGGTGCGGCGGACCGCCTCGGCGCACATGTCTACATTTTGAAGATGCGGAGCCGCAGCCTGCGCCGCTTCCGATATGCGTTCGGCCGGCAATTCAACTTGCTCCTCGATGAACTCGACAACCTCGCAAAGCACCGCCCCAAGCGCCAACAATCTGCGCCGATCCCGCTGACTAGCTGACCGAAGGCTCCGAAAGTGGCAGGCATCCAATGACAATAGTTTGTCGCAGCGACGTGCAAAAAAACCGATCGGGAACCCCAATGCTAAAGCGATGCTGTTTAGTGTCTGAGCGTCTGGTCCGACCCTTCCGGATTCGAACTGACTAATCGCGCTTGGCGACTTCTCCACCTTCTGCGCAAGTTCGGTTCGGCTTAGTCCGCGAAGCTCGCGCGCAAGTGTCAGCCGCTCAGGTGAAAAAAGGTGGGCTGCAGTGAAGAGGTCGCTATTCCCCAGCGTCATCACTGTTCCGGTTTCGCGGCTCGCGCCGCGCGATCTCGGCCTCCTGTATGGTTTCCTCCGGGTGTTGCATCGCTGGTCCAGCCAAGGCGTCGCGCATGGCGGTTCGGCTGTAGAGTTCGTGCGCGAAGCCCCATTCGACAATCTGGTTGTCTGCCTCCTTCGTCGCTACGCACAGGTACGCCGCGCCAAGCCCATCCTCGGGGTTCGCCATATAGGCGAGGACAACCTTGTTCGCCGAAGAGATGTTCGGCTCAAGACCAGGCAGGTAGCTTTGAACCATGCTTGCTGCTCCGCTGTGGTTGTTTGGGAACGACGTCCAGATGTTGTCGCCGCCCGAGTCTCCGACCTTGTAGCAGGCGAGCTCAAAGCGAAGCCCCACGCGCGCGCGGAAAAGCGGAAACCGCGAAAGCACATGCATACCGCTGCCCTCCACTGCCCGTCGCGAGATCTCATGCGTGGCGAAATGGTAGAGGTTCAGGCCGAAGGTGATCGCGTTCGAGCCGAAGCTCTCGTCGTGCGTTTCCACCGCGTTGTTGCAGCTCGTCAATAAAGCCTCGACAAGCTGATCGGAAACAGGGGGGGTGAAAGCGTCAAACAGGTCGTCGGGGGTTGGAAGGCTGTTGGGAAGAGGCATAACTGGTGCGCTCCTTGGTAGAATATGCAAAAATCTGTAGCAGATCGCTCGACTGGTGTCAATAAATGAAGTAGATCGAGCTATCAGGGCTCAACAATTGAGCGACTGAAGGGGACTTTTCGGGGATGGAATCTTGCTCAATGGCGCCTACGCCCCTTCGGGAAGCTTGACTGTTGGATTAAAAAGCCCATAGAAGGTCCTTCTAACTCCTTCTTGAGCCAGAAAGGAAGGTCACAATGCAGCCTGCCGTTTCGAATTTGATGGAGGAATGCCCGACCTGTGGTTCGCGGCTTTCGCACGTTAAGTACGCGGAGATTCAAGCTAAGGCTCGCGCCGAAGATGAACGGAGGATCAGACACGCCAAGGCGGAAGCTCAGAAACTGATCCTCGAAGAGCAGAAGAAGCTCGCGGAGGACCGCGAGGGACTTGAGGCCAAGGCGAAGGTCGCTCAGGAGGCGCTGGAGAAGGTGAAGGCGGAGAAGGCGGCTTTGGAGAAGCAAACCAAGGAGGCGATTGAGCAGGCCATTGCCAAGGCGGAGCAGAAGAAGGAGCGAGAGTTGGCGCAGAAACACGAGGGCGAGCTGGCCAAGGTTCGTGAACTCGATCGAACGGAGAACGACAAGAAGCTGATCAAGGAGAGGACCGACTATCTGCGGGAGAAGGACGCGCTTCTAAAGACCATTGAGGGCTTGAAGCGAAGGGTCGAAGCCAAGACGCCCAACCAGTTGGGCGAAGGCGCAGAGATCGACTTGTTCGAGCAATTGAAAGCCGAATTCGATTCAAAGGGCGACACCATCAAGCGGGTGCCGAAGGGTCAGCCCGGCGCAGACCTCATTCACGAAGTGACCTACAAGAAAGTCGTCTGCGGCAAGATCTTGATCGACTCCAAGAACCGCCAGGCCTGGCGAGAGGGCTACACGACGAAACTCCGTGACGACATGCTTTCGGAGAAGGCCGACTACGCTGTCCTCGCCGCAGTGGTGTTTCCCAAGGATGAGAAGGAACTCTGCCTCAAGGACAATGTCGTTGTTGTCCACCCGGCTCGGACCGTTGCGTTGGTTCGAATTCTTCGTCAGGCGCTCGTCAGAATGCACCAGCAGAAACTCAGTGACGATCAGCGGCACGAGAAGAAAAGTAGGCTCTACGAGTTCATCACGTCCGATCATTTCAGGCAGAAATTCAGCGAGGCGGGGAAGTTTACAGGGGTGTTGTTGGATATCGACGTAGAAGAGACCACGGCGCACAAGAAGGTTTGGATGAAGCGTGGAAACACCCTGAAGAACATGGAACGCGTGCTCGGAGACTTAGACGAGGGCATCAATAACATCCTCGATGGAAGCGCGAATGGGTGAGCTGGCCATCCTTTGGCATGAGCGGCGGCTCGGGCGAACGGTCCTCAAGACGCATCGGACGTCGGTCGACATCGACGATGTCGTGCCCAACGACCGACAGCCCCGGCTAGGGCCGAAGGAGGATCCCGAGTTGCAACGACAGATCGAGGCAAATGAGGGAATCTTTGAGCCATTGCTTCTTGAGCCTCATCCGACACTCGCGAAGAAGTTCCAGATCATCGACGGCGACAGGCGTTGGACAAATTGTCGGCTCCTCGTCACGGCGCAGAAGAAGGAGCACTACCGCATCCTCCCGGCCGAAGTTACCGACCACACGTTGAGCGACGAGGAACGTCTGCGGGTGTGGATCTACATCCACCGACAGCGCAAGGAGTGGGATGCCAAAGAGAAGGAAATGGTCGCGTATAGACTGGTCGACCTTGTCGGCCGGGCAAGCGCGGCAAACATTCTCGGCCTAACGGTGCGGGAATTGGACAAGCTCGTCGAGATCTACCAGCTCTCGGAGAAACTGAAGGATGTTCGCGAGCCGGGCGCGTCGATCACTTGGGCGAGAGAGATCAAAAATATTAACCGAAACCTGATGCCTCCCTCGATCCTCGATGCCGTCGTCCAGAAAATCAACGCGAAGGTCATCACCAACTCGAAGGACGTGCGAAAACTTCGCGTGATCCTGAAAGATCCCCTTGCGCGCGATTCATTCCTCGCGGCGGACGGGACGATCACTAGTGCTCTGGAGAAGCTTGGGGCACCGCCCGTAACACGTCGGCGTGGACTGGCAGGTGACATTGCCGGGCTGGTTGAATCCATCAAGAAGCACCCGTGGACTGAGTTGGTGTCTGCCAAAGGCGACGAGGAAGTCCTGAAGTCTATCGACGAGGCCGAAAAGTTGTTGAAGGATCTAAAGAAAACATTGAAGAAGTAGACCGCTGCGAACAACGAGATGGTCCGTGGCGACGGCGCTCGAGGCGCTGTCGGTCGATGCTGGCTTCCCCCAGCAAATGGCGAGTGTCGTTAATACATCATTAAAGCCAAAGCGCACACCTATGGTGGACAAAGCCCTCGACGGGAAGGCTTGCCAAGTGATGTCTATCCAGCCTGATCAGCAGGAAAAGATTCGCGCTCCGAGATTCCCGCGGCGATGAACGATCGAGCTGGATCTATTGTTTCCCTTGCCACGCCGTCTCGTTTGATCTCTCACCCCGCCGACCCGCTCGACTCAAGTCGCTCGCTACGCATCAGCTCTCGGTAATGCCCGCGCGCGCCGCCATATCCGCTGCGAACTGCTTGATTGTCGGATCCGCAGATTCCATCGCCTGTCTCAGCGGACTTGAATCACGATGAACCATTCTGGCCGCAGCCGCAGCAGCATATCGACGTAGCACTGCGTCACTGCTCCCGAGAGAGGAAGTAATTGCGATAATGTCGCGCGAAGCGACGGAACCCAGCAACAGTTCCAACCCTCTCGAGCGTACGCTGGCCGGCTCATCGCTGGTCATTATCTGCCGCGCAGCACGCAGCACCGCATCTGAAGCGGTTGCGAGAAACACCAATGCCTTCCATTGCAAGCTGGGCTCAGGATCGTCGATGAGATCGAACGCCAGGCTGATAGCCCGCTCATCCTCGGGTCGTACGCAAGACATTAGGCAGTCCAACGCAAAGAACCCGACTTGTAAGGATGGGTGATGGATCAGTCCAATAATATCCTCGAACAATGGTCGTGCCGCCTCTCCCAACTCGGAGGCAAGCCACATGCCGGCAGCAACCACCTTTTCATCTTTGGCCTTCAACAGTAGTCGCAATTTGCCGACGGGGTATCCCTCATGCAACTCCGCCAGCAGACGATTCTCAAGCTCGCCACCGCCTACCTCTCCTCGCAGGAGGCGAGACAACAGCTCGTCCCCGCGGCTCTTATCGCGATAAAGGAGGCCCATTCTTCGCACCGAACATATCTTCCCATCTTTGCTCAAGGCAAAAGCTGAACGCAGAGAAGCCACATAAAGGCCGCGAAGCCCCTGTGCCTGCGCACTGTCCTGGAGAATGTGCCGCCCCTTAAGGTAACAACCAGGCCTGCAGCGATTCGTTGCACAAGCCACGCTGGCCAACAGTGCTTCGCAACCAGATCGCTGCTGGCGTTCAATAATGCAACCAGTCGGAAAGGAGCGGTTCGGGGTGTAGGGACAGAGTTGTCCATCACTGTGTTCTCCCGCGAAATTGAGGCTAAGAATGCAGTGAATCAGCACTCTTCGTGCCAGAGAGAGCATGCGGGCAAAGTCGCGAAACACTTGGAAAGTCCACAGACGTCTCATGGGTCCGCGCAAACCCCGTTGAGCACAGTCGTGCGCAGCATGGGCTATTGGTGCGCGAGTTGCGCATTTAGTTGGAACGCGAAGACCTGCTGCTACCCGTGCTCAAGGCGAATGCTGAGCTTGGTGTCCAATGCGATTCGAGACCGCACGTCGCCAATCAGCGACAAGGGCGGGGTCTCGCTGGTTAGGGCGCCCGCAACTTGCGCCCGACTTCTTGACGCGCGACAGATAATGAATGAACCGGACCTGTCGTTGGACAGAATTCGATCCGACGGCTGGTCAAGCACGAATACTTGATCGGCACCGCCGATGCTCGACGTGCCCAGGCGTGCAATTGCAACGTGACGCTGGTCCGGTGTCGAGAGCTCTCTGCGAGTGCCGATCGCGCCCGAGCGTTTTCGCCGGCGACCGAGAGGATCAACGACCGCGATTACGCCGCGCTGCGGAAGTAGCGATGGTGGAGACCACCGAGGAGGGGCAGGGCGACGATGCGGCCGTGCGCAGGTGACTCGACGGCGCGCGGCTCGGGCGCATCCTTCTCGAGGGCGAGGTGAGTGCGCGACCCGTGGTAGTACCGGTGGTGGCTTCGCAGACGACGTCGAAGGTGTGCCTCGTTCAGGACGATGACGTGGTCGAAAAGCTCGCGGCGGAAGGTGCCAATGACGCGTTCGGCGAAGGGGTTCTGCCAGGGCGAGCGTGGCCCAGTGAGAACCTCGGCCAAGCCCATGCCCTTCACTCGTCGCCGAAACTCGCAGCCGTAGATGTTGTCGCGATCGCGCAGTAGGTAGCGCGGCGCCGAGTCATCGGGAAATGCTTCGACGATTTGCTGCGCAGGAGGTGGCAGTGGGGGAATCGGTTACGTTGAAGTGCACGACTTTTCGGCGATGATGCAGCAGCACTACGAACACGTAGAGCACCCGGAAGGTCGCAGTCGGCAGTGCTTTGGGGCTACCGTTTAGTGCGTAAGCTCTCTAGCTGCATAATCACCTGATCAACGAGCGCTTCCAACGGCTCTCTTGAAAAGACTTCGCCGCCACGATCTAGACACGTCACTCGCCCGGGTTCGGAGAAGCTCAGCTTGAAAAGTCTCTCTCCACCCTGCACCGGGCTAACGAAATAAATTACGTTGTCTTGTTTAGTCCAACTGATTGAAACTGCGGGTTCTATTTCCAGTCGTAGCCTATCGAATTTAGACCTCTTCGCGGTTTCAAGTTTCAATCTGGCGCATAATCTCTCGAACTCTTCGACCAAATCCTTCGCGCACCCTAGGTCGTCACGGGTTTTGTGGTCCTTCTTGTCCCAGCTTTGGAGCAAGGCGATCGCTTCACCTAGAGAGTGCGCCATTTGCCGAGCGTAGAACACGCCAGTAGTAGATAAAAAAGCGCTGGATAACGACAGGTGCGGCTCTCGTTCACCGCCAGGGCGGCTTTCCGCGCCCGGTGCGCTCGCAGCCTACTGCACCGACGCTACAGCCGAAGGCTTCCGGCGCGAGCTTCTTTCGTAATCCCGTGGAGTTGGCCAGATTCGCGCCAGGACTTCGAATCCGAAGGTCTGCGGTCCTCCGGGCGCACAATTTCACAGTGTTAGCGCTGTCTGCCGTGACGGTTCGAAACCGCGCGCCGAAGCATCG
>WNFC01006726.1_pt1 | contig 12665 bp, 11 predicted proteins | sample 5400541 | NCBI WGS metagenome assembly WNFC01 (sample SAMN13153342, study PRJNA577476) | soil metagenome | isolation source: 120 cm saprolite under Douglas fir tree site 2 hole 2 replicate 1 | place: USA:California | collected 2015-04-18
GAATCGGCAGCAGCGACGGAATGATCATCTCCTTGATCGCCGACTTGGTCAGCATGTCGACCGCGCGCGAGTAATCGGGCTTCGCGGTGCCTTCCATGATGCCTTTGATCTCTCGGAATTGACGGCGCACCTCGTTGACGACGGAACCCGCGGCACGGCCCACCGCTTCCATCGCCATGGCGGCGAACAGATACGGCACCAGGCCGCCGATGAAGAGGCCGATGATCACCGCGGGGTTCGACAAATCGAAACTGGTGGCGTGGCCCAGTACTTCGCCGAGCTTGTGCGTGTAATCGGCGAACAGAACCAGCGCAGCCAGGCCCGCCGAGCCGATGGCGTAGCCCTTGGTGACGGCCTTGGTGGTGTTGCCGACCGCGTCCAGCGGGTCGGTGACGTCGCGCACCTTTTTATCCAGCCCCGCCATCTCGGCGATGCCGCCGGCGTTGTCGGTGATGGGTCCATAGGCGTCGAGCGCCACGATCATGCCGGTCATGGACAACATGGCGGTGGCGGCGATGGCGATGCCGTACAGACCTTCGAGCCGGTAAGAGGCCCAGATGCTGAGTGCGACCGCAATGACGGGCAAGGCGCAGGCCTTCATCGAGACGCCGAGGCCCGCGATGATGTTGGTGGCATGACCGGTCTGCGACGCCGCGGCCACGTGTTGCACGGGCGAGTATTCGGTGGCCGTGTAGTACTCGGTGATCACGATCATCGCGGCGGTGAGCGCGAGGCCGACCAGGGTGCACAGCCAGATAGACGTGCCGTGTTGTTCGCCCATGATGCGCTGTGAGACAAAATAAAATGCCACGGCGGAGATGGCGGCGGAGACGATGACGCCCTTGTACAGCGCATTCATGATCTTGCCGCCTTCGCGCGTGGAGACGAAGAAGGTGCCGATGACGGACGAGACGATGGAAATCGCGCCGAGCACCAGCGGAAACAGCACCGCGCGCGCGCCCATGTCCACCATCACCAATCCGCCGAGCAACATGGTGGCCACCAGAGTGACGGCGTAGGTTTCGAACAAGTCGGCCGCCATGCCGGCGCAGTCGCCGACGTTATCGCCGACGTTATCCGCAATGACCGCCGGATTGCGCGGATCGTCTTCGGGGATTCCGGCTTCCACTTTGCCGACCAAGTCCGCGCCCACGTCGGCGCCCTTGGTGAAGATGCCGCCGCCCAGACGCGCGAATATCGAGATCAGCGATCCGCCGAAGGCGAGACCGACCAGTGAGCGCAACGCGGCTTCCGGATCGCCGAGGATGCGCAACATGGCGAGGTAGTAGCCCGCGACACCGAGGAGCCCCAGGCCGACCACCAGCATGCCGGTAATCGCGCCGCCGCGGAACGCGACCTTGAGGGCGGCGTTGATGCCCGAGTGCGCTGCCTGCGCCGTGCGCACATTGGCGCGCACGGAGATGAACATGCCGATGTAGCCGGCGAGTCCGGAGAGAACGGCGCCCACCGCGAAGCCGCCGGCGGTGGCCCAGCCCAAGGTCACGCCGAGTATGACGAATAGGATGACTCCGACAAGGGCGATGGTGGAATACTGCCTGTTCAAATAGGCCTTGGCACCCGCCTGAATTGCCGCCGCGATTTCCTGCATACGAGGATTGCCCGCGGGCTGCGCCAGAATCCAGCGTACCGAAACGACGCCGTAAAGGATGGCAAAAACACCTGCTGCAATCGCCAACCATAGCGCACAGTCTAGAGTCATGGGTTACATCTCCGGTGGGATCTTATCTTGTTGAAAAGTATAATTTTTATCGCAATAAAAAAGCGCCGGAGACTATACCACAAACGGTGTGCGGAGGCGCTTGGGCACGCTCGCGCCCTTCAGCTCGACATAGGCGGGCAGGCCATGGGAGTAAGGAGGGTAGGCTTCACCGCCGATGAGCGGCTGCAGGTACTTGCGGCAGGCTGCCGTGATGCCGAATCCTTCCGCCGTGATGAAGTTGCGCGGCAGCTTTTTTTCCTGGTTGGCGATCGCTGCCAGCGGCGCTTCGCCGATGCTCCACCGATAGGGTTTTGATGATTTGCGGACGATGACGGGCATCACCGCGTTCCGGCCGCGAAGCGCCAGTTCGACGGCCGCCTTGCCCACGGCATAGGCTTGCTCCACGTCCACTTTCGACGCGATGTGGCGCGCCGAACGCTGCAGGTAGTCGGCGACGGCCCAATGGAATTTATAGCCGAACGCTTCCTGGGTCATCTGTGCGACCACCGGTCCCACGCCGCCCAGCTGCGAATGGCCGAAGGCGTCCTTGGTGCCGGCCTCGGCGAGAAATTTGCCGTCGGCATCGCGCAGGCCTTCGGAGACGACGACGACGCAGTAGCCGTATTTCTCGACCGAAGCCTTGACCTTGGCCAGGTAGCGCGCCCGATCAAAGACGATCTCTGGAAACAGAATGACGTGCGGTGCATCGCCGGCTTTTTCGCCAGCCAGACCGCCGGCCGCCGCCATCCACCCGGCATGGCGTCCCATGACTTCGAGCACGAACACTTTGGTCGATGTGCGCGCCATCGACGCCACGTCGAGCGCCGCCTCGCGCGTGGACACGGCGATGTACTTGGCCGCGGAGCCGAATCCGGGGCAGCAGTCGGTGATGGGCAGATCATTGTCGACCGTCTTGGGTATCCCGATGCAAGTGATGGGATACGCCATCTGCACGGCGATTTCGGACACTTTTTGCGCCGTGTCCATGGAGTCGTTGCCGCCGTTGTAGAAGAAATAGCCGATGTCGTGCGCGCGGAATATGTCGATCAGGCGTTCGTACTGCGCGCGATTCTTGTCGATGCCGGCCAGCTTGTAGCGCGCGGACCCGAAGGCGCCGCCGGGCGTGTGGCGCAGGCCTTTGATGGCCGCCGCGCTCTCCTTGCTGGTGTCGATCATGTCCTCGGTCAGGGCGCCGATGATGCCGTGCCGGCCGGCATACACCTTGCCGATCTTGCCGCGGTGCCGGCGCGCCGTCTCGATCACGCCGCAGGCCGAGGCATTGATGACGGCGGTTACGCCGCCGGATTGTGCATAGAACGCGTTCTTCATGGGGCTCCCGGGGGACTTAGCTCCGAGGCGCGCAGAATAGCTGATCGGTCGAGGTTTGACGACCGCGCCGCCCGAAGGTACGGTAGCGCGCTTTCACCACTGCCTAAAAATCATGCGAATAGTTCTATTGGGAGCGCCAGGGTCAGGCAAAGGCACACAGTCGCAGCTGCTGGTCAAAGCCTATGGGGTCCCGCAAATATCCACCGGCGACCTGCTGCGCGAAGCCGTCGCCAAGGGGACGGAACTCGGCCTGCGCGCCAGGGCGGCGATGGACTCGGGAAAGCTGGTCGACGATGCCACGGTGCTCGGCATGATCCGCGAGCGCATCAGTCAACCGGACGCCGCCAAGGGTTTCATCCTGGATGGCTTTCCCCGCAATATCGCGCAGGCCGAAGCATTGGAAACGGTGCTGAAGGAAATGGGAACGCCGCTCGAGGCGGTGGTGCTCATGAACCTTGATTTGGGAGTTCTGTTCAAACGCTTGACCGGCCGCAGAATATGTCAGGTCTGCGGCAGGGTCTTCAATGTGTATACCTCTGCCCCCGGGGCCGCGGCACACACCAAGGAATGCGGCGACGCTCACCGTCTGATTCAGCGGCCGGACGACAAGGAAGAGGTCATCGGCAAGCGTCTGGAGGTTTACGAGGCGCAGACCAAGCCGCTGATCAAGTATTACGAAGCCGCCGGATTGCTGCGCATCGTGGACGCCGACGCCGACGTGGATACGGTGTTCAAGAGCATCGTGACCGTCAGCCGATAGCCTCGAGCAGCCGCGTCCCTATTTCTTCCCGGCGCCAGCCCGTCAGGGCATGCACGCCGCGCAGCGCGCTTGCGCGCGTTCTGATGGCGAGGGCCTTGAGTTCTCCGCGCGTCGCGAGAATTTCGGCGCTGACGTTGAGCTCGGCGGCGCGCGAATCGACGATCTTGCCGAGGCGTTCGATCAGGGCTTTCTGCTCGGGAGTGGGGCGCGCATCCTGACTGGGTTCTTGATCCCCAGCAGCGTGCGATGACGCCTCGAGAGCATCGGACAAGCTCGCCGTGAGGCTGTCGTTCAGCGGGGGCGGGGAACCAAGGGCCACGGAAAAAATTGCTGCGTCGGGGAGTATCCAGGCGCGCGGCAGATTGCGCGCGCGCGCTTGGCTTTCGCGCCAGACGGCAACCGCCTTGGCCCGGGCACGCGACTCCGGCGCGAGCTGCGCGAGGCCGCGGAGCCGACCCCACGCTTGCGCGGGATCGGGCTCATACAGCTCTTGGTCCTCGAGAGCCAGACAATCCTCCAAAACCCAATGCTCGCGCCCGAGCTCGCGCAGCCGCAGGATGAGATGACTCGCGATGTCGCCGAGATACGACACGTCATCCGCGGCGTACTCCAGCTGTTCCCGCGTGAGCGGCCGCTTCGACCAGTCGGTGCGCGTCTGGCCCTTGGGCACGGTTACATTCAGCAGAGTTTTGACGAGTTCGGCGTAGCCGACCTGGGGTTTGAGTCCGATGCACCCGGCGGCGATCTGAGTGTCGAATACCGGGGTCATGACGCGCTTGCTGGTCAAATAGACCGCCTCCAAGTCCTGGCGCGCGGCGTGAATCACTTTGCGCAACGTAGCCGCGGTCAGGACGGGCATCAATGGATCGAGGCTGCCGACCCGCAGCGAGTCGACGCACCAGATTTGACCGCCGGCCGCCAGCTGCAGCAGGCAGAGCTTGGGAAAGAACGTGCGTTCCCGGAGGAATTCGGTGTCCACTCCGATCGAAGCCTCCGACTCCAGCGTCCGCGCCAACGCCGGCAGCTCATCGTCTCGATCTATCCAAATCGCGTCGGGCATATCATGGATCCGCGTGTACAATTTGGCATGGGATTATGACTGAATCGGACGATGCTGCGACTCGCAAAGGCATTTTGGGAAATTGCTCTCTGGAGACGAACGCCGGCGCAATTGCCCGCGTCGTTATTCCTATTGGCTCTGGTTGCCGTCGCGGCTGCGCTGATCGAGGTCTTGGGCGCGTTTCTGCCGCCGGTCTCGAGTGATCGAATCTTCACGCGAATCGTGTTGAGCGTGGGGCTGCCGCTGGGCTTTGCCTGGGCAGTCCTCGCGCTGGCGCGTCACCGGCAGCGCTTCCTGCAAACCGGGATCGCCCTGTTGGGAGTGGGAGTGCTTGCGGAGCTCGTGCTATACCCCATCGGCTCGCTGATCCACGTCATCGGTTCCGACCGTCTCGAGTCGGTTCCGCTCGGAGTTCTGATGTTGGTCGGGTTGATCTGGTACTTGCTCGCCTGCGCCAACATATGGCGCGCCGCCTTGGATTCGGGCTTGAGTCTCGGCGTCGCGGTCAGCGTGGCCTATCTTCTGCTGTCGATCGCGCTGGAGCAGCAGTTGCTGCCGGATACCTGAATGCACGTTCATATTTTGGGCATCGGCGGCACGTTCATGGGCGGAGTGGCGGCAATCGCCAAGGCCGCGGGATACCGCGTGACCGGCGCGGATCTCAACGTGTACCCGCCGATGAGCACCCAGCTTCAGGAACTCGGCATCGACTTCATTCAAGGTTATGGCGCCGAGCAGCTGGACTTGCGGCCCGATATCGTGGTGGTCGGCAATGCCTTGAGCCGCGGCAGTCCGGTGATAGAAGCCCTGCTGGATCGCGGCATGGCGTATACCTCGGGTCCGCAGTGGCTGGCCGAGCAGGTATTGCGGGAGAAACATGTGATCGCCGTGGCCGGCACCCACGGCAAGACCACGACCACGGCGATGCTGACCTGGATCCTCGAGGAGGCGGGTCTCGCGCCGGGGTTTCTGGTCGGCGGAGTGCCGAGTAATTTCGACTCCACGGCGCGCTTAGGGAAGGGGCCGTTCTTCGTCATCGAAGCCGACGAGTACGACACGGCGTTTTTCGATAAGCGCGCCAAATTCGTCCACTACCGGCCGCGCACCGCCATCCTCAATAATCTGGAATTCGATCACGCGGATATCTATCCCGACATTGCCGCCATCCGCCGCCAATTCAATCAGCTGCTGCGCACCGTGCCCGCCGCCGGCAGAATCATCGTCAATGGCGAGGATGCCGAGCTCGCGACGACCTTAGGCCTGGGTTGCTGGACCCCGCGCGAGTCTTTCGCCTTGCCTAAGGCCGCGGGCGAAGCCGGCGCGGACGCCGAGTGGAGCGCTCTGATCGCGCCGGGATCGGCGGCGAGCCGCTTCGCGGTGCTATGCCGCGGAACGACGGTGGCCGAGGTGAACTGGCCGCTGCTCGGCGAGCACAATGTCATGAATGCATTGGCGGCGATCGCGGCGGCGCGGCACGTGGGTGTGCCGCCTGAGCGGGCTGCGCGGGCGCTGGGCGAATTCCGCGGCGTCAAGCGCCGCATGGAAATTCGAGGCGTGGTCGACGGGGTCACGGTGTACGACGATTTCGCCCATCACCCGACGGCCATTGCAACGACCTTGAGCGGATTGCGCGCACGCGTCGGGGGCGCACGCATCGTCGCCGTGCTGGAGGCGCGCTCGAACACCATGAAACTCGGCGTGCATCGCGAGCAAATGGCGCCGGCACTCGCCTTGGCGGACCGGGCTTGGCTGCTGAATCCGCCGGACATCGGCTGGGATTTGCCCTCGGCCGTGGCGGCACTCGGGGCACGAGCGTCCCTTGCGGCGAGCGTCGATGAGCTGGTCAAGGGACTCGCGGACGACAGCCGCCCGGGCGATCACATCCTGGTGATGAGCAACGGCGGCTTCGGCGGGCTGCACGACAAGCTGCTCGCCGCGTTGCGGGCGCGGAAGTGATCGCGTTATTTCCGCTGAATATCGTGCTGTTCCCGGACGGTCCGCTGCCGCTGCGGATATTCGAAACGCGATACGTCGATATGGTGCGCCGCTGTATGCGCGAAGCCCAAGCTTTCGGCGTGGTGCTGATACGCGAGGGCAGCGAAGTGGGTCCGGCCGAGACGTTCGATGTCGGCACCGTGGCGAAGATCGTCGATTTTCATCAGCTGTCGGACGGCTTGCTCGGCCTCTCCTGTGTCGGCCAGCAGCGCTTTCGCATTCGCAGCCGCGGCCGCCAGCCCGACGGCCTCAATCTGGCGGACGTCGATGGCTTGACGCCTGAACCCACCGTGGCGGTGCCGGCGCGCCACACGCGGCTGGCGGAGCTATTGAAAAGCGTTCTGCCGCAGCTGGGCGAGGTCTACGAGGGATTCGACATGCGCCTGGACGACGCGGCCTGGGTCGGGCACCGTCTGGCTGAGATTTTGCCGATTCCGTTGCCGGACAAGCAAATGTGCCTGGAGCTCGATGATCCGATTCGGAGGCTGGACTTCCTCGGTCCCCTGGCATAGGGGACTGTCAGCGCAAACCGGCGAAAACGCGGGTGGCCGCTGCGACGGTGGCGTCGATGTCGGCCGCGGTGTGCGCCGCCGACATGAAACCCGCCTCGTAGGCGGAAGGCGCGAAATAGATGCCTTCGTCCAGCATGCCGTGGAAGAAGCGCTTGAAGCGCTCGACGTCGCAGGCCATCACCTTGCCGTAGCGGTCGACGATGCGCTCGTCCGTGAAGAAAAATCCGAACATGCCGCAGACATGGTTGGTCGCGAGCGCAATGCCGGCCCTCTCGGCGGAGTCCGCCAGACGCTGGATCAGGGTATCGGTCGCAGCCTGGAGGCGCTGGTGGAATCCGGGCGCCGACAGCAGATCGAGAGTGGTGAGGCCGGCGATCATCGCCACCGGATTGCCGGATAGAGTGCCCGCCTGATAGACGGGGCCCAGGGGCGCCAGGCATTCCATGATGTCGCGCCGTCCGCCGAAGGCGCCCACCGGCATGCCGCCGCCGATGATCTTGCCGAGAGTGGTGAGATCAGGACGCACGCCGTAGAGCGCCTGCGCACCGCCCAGGGCGACGCGAAAACCGGTCATCACCTCGTCGAATATCAGCAAGGCCCCGGTGCGGCTGCATTCATCGCGCAGGGCGGCGAGAAATCCCGGTGCGGGCGGCACGCAATTCATATTGCCGGCGACGGGTTCGACGATGACGCAGGCGATTTGCCCGCCGATCTGCCGGAAGACCTCCCGTACTTGATCGGCGTCGTTGAAGTTGAGGGTGACGGTGTGATTGGCGAGCGATTTCGGGACGCCGGGCGAGGTGGGGACGCCCAGAGTCAGCGCTCCCGAGCCGGCCTTGATCAACAGCGAATCGGAGTGTCCGTGGTAGCAGCCCTCGAACTTCACGATGGTGTCGCGCCCGGTGAAGCCGCGCGCCAGGCGTATCGCGCTCATGGTCGCTTCCGTGCCCGAACTCACGAAGCGCACCAATTCCACCGAGGGCATGAGTTGGGTGACGCGCCGCGCGAGTTGTGTCTCGAGCTCGGTGGGCGCGCCGAAGGACAGTCCGTCGGCCGCGACGGTCTGCACGGCCTTGATCACGTCCGGGTGCGCGTGGCCCAGAATCATCGGACCCCAGGATCCGACGTAGTCGATGAAGCGGCGGCCGTCGGCGGCCCACGCATGGGCGCCGGCGGCTTTCTTGAAGAAAATTGGCTCGCCGCCGACGCCGCGAAAAGCGCGAACCGGCGAATTGACGCCGCCGGGTATGTACTTGCAGGCTTCCTCGTATAGGCTCATGCGGTGACTCTAAGCAGCAATGGGCTCCGACGGCAAGCTGAGCCGGACTTCGAGGCCACCCTGTTGACAGTTGGCCGCCCGTGCGGACCCTCCATGCGCCTTCATGACCTGAGCGGTGATGGCGAGCCCGATGCCTTCGCCGCCGGTGTCGCGGTCGCGCGATTCGGCGACCCGGTAAAACGGCTCGAAGATACGCTCCAGATCCCTGTCGGGAACCCCCGGCCCCCGATCCCGGATCAAAATCGCGACGCCCGATTCGGCGCGCGCCACCGAGACGTCGACGGGCGCGTCCTGCGGGCTGTAGCGCACCGCGTTGCGCAGCACGTTCTCGATGGCGCTTCGCACCAGGTCGCGGTTGCCGTTGACGGCGGCGGCCGCCGCGCCGTGCAGCAGCACGCGGCAATTCTTGACGGCCCCCTCGAAGTTCGCATCGCGCACCACTTCTTCGATCACCTCGTCGAGCTCGAAAGTTTCACGCGCGAACGGTGCGTCCGTGCCGTGCAGGCGTGCGAGCTTCAGGACCTGGGAGATCAGCGAGTCAAGCCTTTCGATCTCCCGCTCCAGGCGATCCAATTGGCGTGAGAGGTCGGCCGGGGGTTGGCGGGCCAATCCCAGTGCGACGCGCATCCTGGCAAGGGGCGAACGCAGCTCATGAGAGATGTCGCGCAGCAGCTGTGTGATGGCGCCGCGATTGGCCCGCAGCTGATCGGCCATGGCGTCGAAATCCCGGGCCAGAACCGCGACTTCGTCCCTGCGCCCCTCGAGCCCCGCGCTCACGCGGAGGCCCACGCTTCCGCGCACCTCGAGATGCTCGGAGGCGAGCGCGCGTGCGGCCGCCTGGATGCGCCGGATGGGCGCGCTCAAGTGCTGCGCCAGCCACCAGCTGGTGAGGGCCGTCACCACCAGCGCAATGCAGAGAATGGTCAGCGATATTGCCGGCAGACTCAGTGCGCCGAAGATGCTGGGACGCCGCGGCATCAGCAGCACGGTGTACGCCGAGCCGTCGGCTCCGACGATCTGCGGCGCCGAGCGGCTGGGGCGGAAATTGCCGGGCGGCGGCCCGGACGGCCGCGGGTCCGGCCCTCCAGGGTCGCGATTGACGAATTCGTCGCGATTGACGTATTCCAGGCGGCGCGCGGCGCTCGAGGAGAGGCGCCGGCCCAGGATGTCCGCGCCGTCCGGACCGATGATGAATAGATCGCGGTCCGGGCTGGGATGCTTGTTCGCGCCCAGCCAAGTCTTGAGGGCTGCGAGCCCGCCGTGCGCCAGGACCTCTGACGCCTGAATGGCGGTGGACGGGCGGCGCTGCAATTCAGGAGCCTCGTACTCGCGGGCGGCGATGGTGAAGGTGATGGCGATGCTGCCGCCGACGATGAGAGCCATCGCGATCCAAAACAGCATGAAGATCCGCAGAAAAAGGCTATGCATGAGCCCAGGTGAGGGTATAGCCCGAACCCCGGACGTTCTTGATCTCGGGATTCTTGCCCGCCTCCAGATCGAGCTTGCGCCGCAAATTGCTGATGTGCGTGTCGATGCTGCGATCGTAAGCCACGAGCTTGCGGCCGAGCGCCTGCTCGGTCAGCGCTTCGCGCGAGATCACTTGCCCCGCGGAACGCATGAGCAATTCGAGCACGCGGAATTCGGCGCCGGTGAGCGGCACCGGTTTGCCTGCGACATGCACCAGATGAGTTCCGGTATGGAGCGTGATCGGACCGACGGCGAACTCGTCGGGCGCATTGCCCTTGCCCGAGCGGTGACTGGCACGGCGCAGAATCGCGCGAATCCGGGCCACCAGCTCGCGCGGATTGAAGGGCTTGCTCAAGTAGTCATCGGCCCCGAGCTCCAGGCCCACGATCCGGTCGACGTCATCCCCGCGCGCCGTGAGCATCAAGATGGGCGTTTCGTAGGATGCTCCGAGCTTCCGCAATACGTCGAAGCCGCCGACGCTCGGCAACATCACATCGAGAATCAGAATTTCAAATTCATTGGCTTTCAGCTCTTCCAGAGCGTCGCCGCCGTCGTGCACGCTCTTCACCTCGAAGTGCTCGGCGTCCAGGTATTCGGTGAGCATTTGACAGAGCTCACGATCGTCGTCCACCAGCAGCACCCGCGCCTCGCGTGCCTGGATGGGATCGCCCGGTGGTGGATTGGAGAGCGTCATTCGTCCGCATACTCTGGCACAGTCCGCGGCCGTCGAAAGCCCCGGCGCATGAATTCACAATTCTTAACAGAACGTTGCGTTCTCCGCGACACTTGTTTGCAGAGGCAGCGCCTAGGATAGCGCCGAGTGAAATTCACCGCATGGAGTAAGGAACATGAAATCGATTCGCCATTTGTTGACGGCTACGCTCTCGGCCGCAGCGCTGTTGACGGCTGTTGCCGGCGCGTCCTTTGCGAGCGCGGCCGATACAGCGACGGCCACCCAGCCGCCTCCCCAGCCCGGCCCCCCCGGACGGCATCATCACGGAGGGCCGTGGCACTTGCTCGGCAAGCTCGACTTGAACGCGGCGCAAAAGCAGCAAATCAAGGAGATCATGACGGCGGCGCATCCCCAGATGCAGAGCCTGCATGAGCAAATGCAGGCGAACTCACTGAAACTGCGGCAAACGCAGCCGACCGATCCGAATTACGCCAGCATTGCGTCGCAGGTGAGCCAGACGCACGGTTCCTTGGCCGCGCAGATGATGACGCAGCGAGCCGACGTGCGTGCCCAGGTGTTCAAGGTGTTGACGCCGGCGCAGCAGGCACAGCTGACCACGCTCGAGGCCGAGATGCAGACGCACAAGCACGGTGCCTGGGGCGGTCCGGGCGGCGAGTAGACGCGAAGTCCAAGGGATCGGCGGCTACCGTTGGGTGGCGCCGATCCCGTCTTTTTTCAGCAGATCGATCACACTGCCCGGACCGACCAGATGGCCGGTGCCGACGATCACCAGATGGTTCCTGTCGTCGTTGAGCAGGGCTTCGATTTTGGGCAGCCACTTGCGGTTGCGCGCCACCAGGACCGCCTGATAAAGGCGCGGGTCCTGCCCAAGTTCCGACTGCAGCTGATTCGCGAACCACTGCGCATCTCCGCGCTGCCAGGCGCGGACCATGGAGTCCACCTCCTTGGGCAAGTCATGCGCCTGCTCCAGGCTCGACACCAGATACTCGGCCTGGGTGTCCATGGACATGTTCTGAAACACTGAGATCTGATCGTGGACGGTCTCGAGGCCTGCCACGCTCTTGCCGTCGTTGCGCGCCCGCTGCATGAAATACATTTCGACGCCGGCTTCCGGTTGAAAGCCGAGCTGAGTCAACTGCAGCTGCGATATGGCTTCGGCGGCGAACCAAGGAGCATATTGATCGAACAGGGAGAGCTCCACCCCGATCTCGCGCGCCAACGCACCGGCGCGCCCATAGCGCGCTTTGCCGAGGACCTCGGGCAGGGTTTTGCCCTCGGGCAGGATGGCGCTGCCGAGCATTTCTTCCTGCACCTGCTGCGAACTGATCTCTTCCAGATTCACTTCCATGAGCACGGACTTGGCGTCGCGGTAGGCGTCCAGCATCACGGGCGACAGCGGGTAGTCGCTGAGGCGCAGCACGTGAATGGAACCGAGCAGATAGACGGTGTTGTGCTTGCCGTGCAATTCCCAGAGCGAATGCAGCGCGCCGTCCGCGCGCACGGTGACGCAGAGCAACAGGCCGCACAGTGCCAGGACCGGACGGGAGAAGGGGGTGTTCAGCGCGTCGCCGTCTGCTGCAGCGGCAGCGACTCGATCCAGCGGACCGCGGTATCGATGCGTCCATCGGAGTGCAGGTCGAAAGACCGGTAGGCGGGCGGCCGCGAGTCGACCGCATAGCGATCGCTCTTCGGAAGGAATTGCGCGCCCGTCGAGGGGGTCGCGAACAGCCGAACATCGCCGCGTTGGCCGTCGTACGCCTGGTGCACGTGTCCCCATACCACGGCGCGGACGTGGGCGTGCGAGTCGACGATGCGCCACAAACCTTCAGGCTCGGCGAGGCCCACGGTG
>WNFC01006727.1_pt1 | contig 12665 bp, 9 predicted proteins | sample 5400541 | NCBI WGS metagenome assembly WNFC01 (sample SAMN13153342, study PRJNA577476) | soil metagenome | isolation source: 120 cm saprolite under Douglas fir tree site 2 hole 2 replicate 1 | place: USA:California | collected 2015-04-18
GCGGGATCAGTGTCCCGATATGTCGCCGAGTTTTGCAGTGTGTTTCGAGGGGAGGCTAAGATCCGAGGTTCGACAAACCGGCGTGCCGTTGCATGTGTTGGGCGAGGTATCCGCGCGCAAGCCGTGGACCGTCTGGCGTGCTCGGCGAAAATTGGCGGAGATTCTCAAGCAACAGCCCTGCGACTTGATGGTTTGCCATTCGGCTTGGCCCCATGCCGTTTTCGGTCCGGTGGTCCGAAGAGCCGGCATGCCATTGGTGACCTGGATTCATGACCCCGCCCGAGGAGTTCATTGGGTGGAACGCTGGGCCCGTCGTACCCGGCCGGACTTCGTCGTGTGCAATAGCCGATTCACTGCCGGCTCTTTGAAGAATCTTTTTCCGGATGTCCGTTTCGAAATTGTCTACTGCCCGGTTCACCCTTCTCGTTCCCAAGCTGGAGATTGGGAACGAGAAGTAGAAGATCGCTCGAGAGTGCGCGGCGAGCTGAGCACTGCCGAAGACGCCGTCGTCGTGATTCAAGTTAGTCGCTTGGAAAGGTGGAAAGGCCACCTGCTTCACTTGGAGGCTCTTGGAAAACTCCGTCTTGAACCGGGATGGGAGGCTTGGTTTGTGGGCGGCGCGCAACGTCCGCGGGAAGCTCGTTATCTGGAAGAATTGAAAAGCCGGGCCGCCGATTTGAACATCGTCAATCGGGTTCGTTTTTTGGGTCATCGCTCGGACGTGCCGCGGCTTCTGGCGGCAGCGGACATCCATTGCCAACCGAATATGGGAGCCGAGCCTTTCGGAATCACCTTTGTGGAAGGCCTTCACGCCGGCCTGCCGGTGATTACGACGGCCTGGGGCGGCGCCCTGGAGATTGTCAACGACTCTTGTGGAATTCTCGTGCCTCCGGGCAACGCCGCCGCCCTGGCCGATTCCTTGAGAGATTTGATCCACGACCCCGAAAGACGGAGACGCTTGGGTCGCGCCGGACCCACTCGGGCGCGGTCGCTGTGCGATCCAGGTCAGCAAATGGCGCGTCTTCAATCGCTTTGTCATCACATCCTCGATGAACGGATGGCCGCATGACTCGTCTTTTAAGAGTGGTTCACGTGGTGCCGGCCCTCTTTGGAGAGGAGGGAATATTCGGCGGGGCGGAGCGTTATGCCCTGGAGCTGAGCCGAGCCATGGCCGAGCAGGCGCCCACCACTCTTCTTGCTTTTGGTTCGGCGCCAGGCCGAAAGCAAGTTGGGCCGCTCTCGGTCCAGATCCTGAGGAATTGGATTCACTTTCGCCGGTTCAAGTTCGACCCCATCAATCCTCTGATGATCCGATATTTAGGGAATGCGGATGTGATTCACTATCATCAGACCCATACGATGATGTCCAGCTTGGCCTTGATGTACGCGCGCGCGGTCGGCAAACCGATCTTCACCAGCCATTTGGGCGGCGGAGGTATTGCCCTGCACCACTATGTCGATGTTGCCCGCTGGTATGCCGGCCACCTGCACATCAGCGAGTTCAGTCGCCGGGTCTTCGGCCATCAGGATCTGGCCAATGCCAAGGTCATCATGGGCGGCGTAGACCCCGTTAAGTTCTGCCCCGATCCCAACGTGCGCCGGACTGGTGAAGTCCTTTATGTGGGTCGCCTGCTCCCTCACAAAGGGATCAATTATTTAATCGAAGCCGTGGATGCAGCCACCCCGCTGACCATCGTGGGGCGCCGCTGGCGGCATGCGCGGAGCTTTTTCGAGGCTCTCCTTCGGCTGGCGGCCGGCAAGAACGTGCAAATCCATCAGGATTATGTGGACGCCGCGATCATCGATGCCTACCGCCGCGCTTTATGTATTGTCCTGCCCAGCGTGCATGTTACCTGCTCGGGAGAATACTACAGCATCCCGGAATTATTGGGCCAGACTCTGTTGGAAGGCATGGCCTGTGGAACGCCGGCCATTAGCACCGACATTTGTAGTTTGCCGGAGTTGGTGGAGGATGGCGTGACCGGATTTCTTGTTCCCCCGAATGATGCCGAGGCCCTGGGGGTCAAGATTCGCTGGCTGCAATCGCATCCGGCCGCGGCTCGGCGAATGGGTGAGGCCGCCCGCCAGCGGGTGCTGGAGCGCTTTACCTGGAGCTTAGTGGCTGACCGCTGTCTGGAAGCTTACCGGGAATGGGGCCGACGATCGGCCGGTCCGAAATCTCGATGTGCCTGACTCAAATACCATGAGTTTCGCCGCGACCCAGGCGCGATGCCACTCCCACACTCTGCGGGTCGTCGCGGCGAAACGAGGAAGTCCCAATTGGGAGGAAAATGCACCATGGACCTAAGACGCTGGCAACGCGCCTGGAGGCGGCATGTTTGGGCGCCCGTTCTTCGCCAGGTTCATCCCGAGATCGACGTGCCCGTGGGCAAGCAACACGTCCGCGTGGATCTTCGGGACCGCATTATCGGAACCCTGCTCTATGTGCAGGGCCACTATGAAGCCGAGCTTTTGCGCTTGATTGGGACGATGGACCTGAAAGGGTCCGTTTGCGTGGATATCGGAGCAAACCTGGGCTTGCATTCCTTGGCCATGAGCGCGGCCGTCGGACCGTCCGGTACGGTTTTCGCATTTGAGCCGGAGGCTCATAACTTTCATTTGTTGGAACATAACCTTCGGGCCAACGGCGCCTCCAACGTGATCCCCCGGCGAATGGCCGCGGGAGAGGCGGAGGGTTTATGTCGACTGGCCTTGAACCCTTGGAATTATGGCGACCATCGGGTCGGGACTGCGAACTTGGACAGTCGATTGTTTCAAGAAGTGGCGCTGACGACGATCGATGCTTGCCTGCGGGACGTCCCGCACGGCACCGTGGCGCTCATCAAGATTGACGTGCAAGGTTATGAATGCCAGGTATTGCAAGGGATGCGCGTGACGTTGGAGCGGAATCCGCAAGCGGTCCTCATGCTGGAAGTCTTTCCGGATGCGCTCCGGGCTGCGGGGTATTCCGCGCCTCAGTTGATGCAGATGGCCCGAGACTTTGGTCTTACCGGCTGGGAGTTTCATGACCACCGCCTGGTGCCGATCTTCGAGCCGTGGGTTTATGACCTCATCCGCGACGGTCGTCAAGTTGACGTCATCCTGTGTTGCGACCAAAGAAGGTTGTGGGCCATATTAGAAAACTACCTTCGTGAGGTCTCTCCCGATGGCCTTGCCGAGGTTAGCTCGCGTCGCGCCAAATGTGCGTAATCGAGTAGACCAAGCGGCTTTCATTTAGCCGCGGTGCTTACACCGCGCGGAGCCGCTCCGCGGCTAAATGTACTGTTCACACACCACGATCCATAATTCAAATGATCGTTAACCATCCTCGCACCGACATTCGGAACGGCGTCCGGCGACTCGTTGCCCGCCCCATCCGCAACTTCGTCCGGAGGCCCCGCGCCACCGCTCGATGGCTAATGCGCGAATCCAGCTATTATTTGGGATACGTGCCGAAGTGTCAGGTGCGACCGGATTGGCAGGTTCGCTGTCATCCGTGCAGCCTGGAAAACTTCAAAGCCCATCGAGATAACGAAGATTGCCGCCACGAGCTCGACGGCTTGATCGCCTTCAGCCGCCCCGGAATGATTTTTTTCGACATCGGCGCGCATTACGGAAGCCTGACGCTTGCGGCTTTGCATTATGGAGGACCAGGAACCCAAGTGGTCGCGGTCGATCCCTCGCCGGCCGCCAATCGCATTCTCAAGATCAATTTGGGTCTGGCGGGCGTTGGCGGGCGGGTGCAAATTTTTCAAGCGGCGATAGGGAAAGAGGATGGCTGGATACCGATGCTCGCGACCGGCCCGGCCGGCGCTCATTTCTGGGTCGGCGCAGACTCTTCGCGCCCCGATGTCAAGGTAGCGCCGCAAATCACTCTACCGACTTTGGCCAAGCGCGCCGGGTTGCTTCCCTCTCACATTAAAATCGACGTGGAAGGCTTCGAAGACGAGGTGCTGCAAGGGGGGCAAGAACTTTTAAGGAGTACGATCCCCGTGCTTTTTCTTGAGCTTCATGTTGGATTATTGCGCGCCTGGGGAAAGAAGCCCGAGGCCATCCTCGAACGGTTGCGGGAATGGGGGTACGACCGCATCGAGCGCCACGGGAAACCTCTAGCTCCCCAGGAAGTGGCGACGGCTGAAGTCCTACGCTTGGTATGTTTGGCACGCTGAGCGGAGGACGTGAGTCCCCTGAGCCACTACGATTCTTGAAGCAACTTGATGGCGCCGTTTCAAGTTGACCAGTTTCGCGTGTTCGATTGTTCCCCCGAACATCGCTTGCGGTTTAGCGCTAAGCCGCAAGCGATGTTTTGCGAATCAGGAAATCACGATTTCTACTTATTGACGAAACTTCCGAACTGGAAACGGCGCTAGCTCGGGGGCTCACAACCGCCGTGCAGGAATGGGTATTTTGTTTTCAACCGGGCAGACTACCGAAAGGATTCGATCATGGGAACCACAATGATCGTCCGGCAGCCTTCGACTCTGTGGCCGACGAGGGCCGTTTCCAGGCCGCGCCGGGACGCGGCGCCGCCTTGGGGATTTCCCGAGTGGTTTATCATCAGCCAAACGGCTTTGCCGGCCTTATTATTGGTTCCAGGCGGTCAAGTGGTTCGCGCCCCAATCCGTGCGGCCGCTTTCTTGATCAGCTTGTTGGGATTGGTCTGGTGGTGGCACAGTAGGCGAGCTCCCCGCGTTCATGCTCACCCCGCCGGCGCCTGGCTGCTGGTGGCGCTCGTTTATCTGGGCTTGATGATCCTGCACCCGGAAACGAATTCCTATTTGGCGGGACTAGCCCAGGTCGCCTTGTATTTGGCCGTGTTGGCGCCGCTCTTTTGGGCACCCGGACTTGTGCAGGGTCCCCGGCATCTCGCGCGACTCTTGGTCCTCCTGTTCATTTGCAATGGAGTGAACTCCATCGTCGGCATCTTGCAAGTTTACAATCCCGACGTTTGGATGCCCGCGGAGTTCTCTCGGATCGTCACCAGCAACCCGTACGGCCTGGAAGCGGTCTCCTACATTGGTCCGAATGGCACGCGGATTATTCGCCCACCCGGACTGTTTGACGCGCCCGGCGGCGTGTGCGGGCCGGCCATGGTCACGGCCCTTCTGGGCTTGATTTTTTGCCTGGCGCCGGTGGGGTTTTGGAAGAAAGTCCTGGCCTCGATCTTGGGCTTGGCGGGAATGGCGGCCATCTATCTCAGTCACGTTCGCAGTAGCTTTTTAGTGGTGGCCGTCATGGTGGTCGTCTGCGGCGGCGTTCTTATGTTCCTCCAGCGCGAGCGATTCAAAGCGACCCTGTTATTAGGGTTGTACGGATTGTTGCTATTCGCCGCCTTCACTTTCGCCGTCGGACTGGGCGGGAAGAGCGTCAGCGAGCGATTCGGTTCGCTCCTCGAGGAGAATCCATTTGAACTCTACTACAAGTCCCGCGGAGATCAATTGGAGTACGGCTTCAACGACCTCCTGGTCAAGCATCCCCTGGGGGCTGGACTGGGAAGGTGGGGAATGGTCAACGTCCACTTCGGTGATCCCTATAATTCGCAATCTCGACCGATCTGGGCGGAAGTCCAACCCAATGCTTGGATCATCGACGGTGGGCTGGTTCTGCTGATTCTCTACGGCGGAGCTTTGGTAGTGAGCACCTTGCGGGACTTTCGCTTGGCGGTGTGGGGAGTCCCGGAGCTGCGTTTCTGGGCCCTGGCTGTTTTGGCGGCCAACGTCGGCACCCTGGCTTTGATCTTCAGCTACACGCCCTTTACCAGCCAAATCGGCATGCAGTACTGGCTGTTAAGCGGCGCCCTGCAGGGAGCGGCCGCCTATCGACGTCAAAGTCAAAGTCCGGCATCCGCATCTCGTCTTTTTATTTCCTAATTTCGGCAGTCGGGTTTTGCATTTGGGTTCTTCCCATGAATTCTTGGCTCTTGATTTCCGGTGACTTTACCCCCTTGGGTGGCATGGACTATGCCAACCATGCCTTGGCCAAGTATTTGGCGGCGCGACCAGGTGCCGAGGTGCACCTGGTCGCCCACCGCGCTTGGCCCGATTTGCTCTGTTTGCCTCGGGTCACAGTCCACCAAGTGTGGCGACCGCTGCGATCGCACTTGGCCGGCATGCCCTTGTTGGCCCGGGCAGGACGGCGCTGGGCGGCTCGGCTTTGGCGGAAACGCCAGGCCCGAGTCGTGGTCAACGGCGGCAATTGTCGGTGGTACGATGTCAGTTGGGTCCACTATGTTCACGCCGCTTACCGCCCCCAAGTTGCCGGCTCGCTGCCGTTCCGCCTTCGGACCAGGCTGGCCCATTCCTACGCCCTGGCTGCCGAGCGCGCGACGCTGCGTCGCGCGCGCCTGGTGCTGTGCAATAGTCGCCGGTCCTTTCGCGATGTGACCGAACGACTGGGAGTCCCGGAATCTCGTTGCCGCGTGGTTTACTACGGCACGGATCCCAGGCGGTTTCACCCGATTACCTCGGCCGAGCGCGCTGCCGCCCGGACTAGGCTGGGTTGGAAGAATGATTGGCCCATTGCGGTTTTCGTTGGCGCCTTGGGAGACCGAAGGAAAGGCTTTGATACGCTGTTCGCCGCCTGGCAAGTGCTCTGCCGGAATCCAAACTGGGACTGCAACTTGGCGGTCGTCGGCGCCGGTCTGGAGTTGCCGGCTTGGCAGCAACGGGCCTGGCAAGTCGGAATAGCCGATCGGATTCACTTTCTAGGCTTTCGCCCCGACGTTCCTCAGGTGCTGGCCGCCTGCGACGTTATGGTTCATCCCGCTCGCTATGAAGCTTACGGATTGGGAGTACATGAAGCCTTGTGCCGGGGACTGCCAGCTATGGTCAGCACTCAGGCGGGGGTGGCCGAGCGCTTTCCGGCCGAATTGCAGGAATTACTTCTTCCCGATGCCGATGACTCGGCAGACCTGGCCGATCGATTGCAGACTTGGCGAAGCAATCTGGAAAGGTTTCGAACGGCGGTTGTGCCTTTTTCGGAAATGCTCCGGGGACATGATTGGGACACGATGGCAGGCCAAATCGTCCAGCTGATCGAGCAGGCTGCGTGAGTAGCAGGCGTCCAGAACTTCGTCCGGGTCGTCGGCATGAGATCATTGCGAATTATCCTAGTGTTGAGCGAAGCGCCGCTCCCGTTTGGGCATGCGGTGGGCCGTTGGTATTATGTGCTCCTGCGCGGGCTGGTGGAGCGCGGCCACCGGGTCTGCTGTTTTGCCATCTGCAATGATGATTGTCAGGCCGCCGAGGCCCGGCGGTTGTTTCCGGCGGCTTCTTTTGATCTGCGCTTATATGAGTACCCGGTTCGCAGCCGGCTCTGGCAAAAATGGCAAACGCTTCGTCGGCCTTTTTCCTATATGATCGACCCCCGGCTTCAACGCGACGTCCAGGCGGAATGCCGACAAGGATTCGATGTGCTCCATCTGGAGGGAATCTGGAGTGGTTGGCTCGGCCGGGGCTGCGATCCGGCGAAAGTGATTCTGAATTTCCACAGCCTTTATGACATCGATCAAGAACTTTCGCCCGCGCAGGGCTGGAGAGAGAGAACTCTCCGGATGTTGCGGCGAAAGGCGGAACATCGGTTACTCCGAAGTTCCGGAACCCTGCTTACCTTGACTCCCCGGTTAGCGCGAGAAGTGAGATCGATTGCCCCCCACACGCCTGTTCATGTGGTGCCGCTGGGAATGGATCTTTCGTTGTATCCGTACGTTCCAACGAAGCGGCGGGTGGCGGAACCGGTCGTGAGCGTCATTGGATCCATGAACTGGTATCCCTCGTATTCCGCGGCCGTTCGATTGCTGACCCGGCTGGCTCCCGCGATTCGCGCGCGTCTGCCGCAAACGCAGGTTCACATTGTGGGCTGGGGCGCCCGCCAAGCTCTGCGTCCTTACTTGTCTCAACCGGCCACCCTGATCGCCGAAAGCGTGCCGGACACGCGGCCCTATTTTGAAAGCGCCGGCGTTTTTCTTTATGCCCCGGAGCGGGGGAGTGGCATGAAAGTGAAGGTCATGGAGGCCTTTGCTTACGGGATTCCGGTGGTCACGACTTCCGAAGGAATTGAAGGGATTCCGGCCCAGGACGGCATTCACGTTGGCTGCTGTGATGAGGATGGGGGATTGGTGCAACGCACGGTTACTTTGTTGACAGACCATTCCCGGCAGGAACGACAGCGAGGGGCAGCCCGGGAGCTGCTCCATCAGCATTGTCGGCCGGAAGTGGTCCTAGAAGCCTTGCAAGCTTGTTATGCGGACATGGCGGCCAGGCAACGGAGACAAGTCGCATGAACAACTTCGAGTCGGTGGTGCGGGGATGCAAAAGCCGGTTAGGATTAACCAGCTCGTCGCCGTGGGTGGCCAAAATCCGCCCCGTTTACAATACTTTGCTCCGTCTTTGCTACGGCCAGCGCGGACTGGTTCGCCTGATCAACGGTCAGGAACGCATCCGCATTCGCCCGGCTCATCGTAACGCCCATGAAGATTATGAGCCGGCCGTATTCCATTACCTGAAGACCCAAGTTCGGCCGGGGGCGACCGTGCTCGACGTCGGCGCTCATGTGGGTCTTTTCACCGTACTGCTGGCCCGCTGGGCCGGACCGAAAGGCCAGGTCTTCGCCTTCGAGCCGACGCCGCTCACCCGGGCCGCCTTGATCGACCATTTGATTCTCAACGAGGTCGCCGGCCGGGTAACAGTTTGTCCCTTCGCCGTCAGCGACAAAGAAGGAAGCTCCTTCGTCTACACGGTATCCAATTCTCCGGAGAACACACTGTCGCCAATTCACGGCCGGCTGGCAAACGCCGAGGCGATCGAGATTGAGGTGACGACTCTCGATTCATTCTGCGCCGCCCGGCGGATTCGCCCCAGCTTGATCAAGATCGACATCGAAGGATTCGAGCTGCATGCCTTGCGCGGCGCCAAGCAGACCCTGGCTCAACATCGTCCGACGGTCGTCGTGGAGCTGCATCCGATGAACTGGCCGGAAATTGGGGTGAGTGGGGAACAAATGGACGAGTTCTTAAAGGATGTGGACTATCGCCTGAAGCCGCTGGACGGCCAAACCAATCCGCTTACGGAATACGGACACGTGGTTTTGGAACCGATTAGGACCTCCTCGAGCAAATACAACCACGGCAAATAACTAGCGAGCCCGACGCACTAGCAAGGGCCGCCCTTGCTAGCGCGTCGGACTGGCAAGACAATATGACCTCCATCACTTCCAATAATCGAAACAGGATGCCGGCCGGTTATCTTCCCACCTTGGATGGCTGGCGGACCGTCGCCATCTTGGCCGTGATGATCTGCCATGCGACCGACAGTGTTTTTCATGCCGAGGGGAGCCATCCGAATGCGTTCCTTCACGCCGTGACTCGATACGGCGCGCTGGGAGTGGATATCTTTTTCGGAATCAGCGGGTTCCTGATTTGCTCGCGCCTGTTGACGGAACATCAGGGAAATGGCGGGATCCGTCTAGGCCGATTTTACATGCGTCGATTTTTTCGGATCCTCCCACCCTACCTGACTTATTTGGGCGGCTTGGCGGCCCTGGCCGCTTTTGGCTTGGTCACCGTTAGTTCCCAAGCCTGGTGGAGTTGCCTGCTTTTCTACCGAAACTACTTGCCGGATTCCGATCCTGGCAGATTCTACACGGGCCATTTCTGGTCCTTGGCCGTGGAGGAGCATTTCTATTTGCTCTGGCCCGGACTCCTGGTTTTTGCCGGTATCCCGCGGGCTCGTCGGCTAGTCGTCGGATTGGCGGGGACAGTAGCCGTCTGGAGGTTCTGGGAGTTCCGTCATCAATGGCTGGCTCATCTAATCCCCGGCGTCGGCTTCTGTCCGCGCACCGACATCCGACTGGACGGCTTGCTTTGGGGTTGCTGGATGGCCTTGATTCTGAACGACCCGACCTGGCGTCAACGATTGACCCGTTGGCTGGCGCCCGGAATCTGGTTGTGCCTGGTGGTTAGCTTCATGGCTTGCGTTTATTACCAACCGCCGTTGGCCATGACCTGGCAAGCCATTCTGATTCCTCTTCTCCTGGCGGGAACGGTGCTCCGGCCCAACACGTTGGCCGGTCGAATCTTGGAGACGGAGCCGCTGCGCTGGGTAGGCCGAATTTCTTACAGCCTTTATTTGTGGAACTCTTTGTTTTTCGCGGGGATGAACAATCCTCGACCGCTGCCTTTGGGAATACTCCAGCAATTACCCTTGAGTATCGTTATGGTTTTCGCCTGCGCCAGTCTGAGTTACTACCTGGTTGAGCGGCCCCTGATTCGATGGGGACATTTGTTGTCTGGCGGAAAAACCTCGGAGAACAGCCGGAAATCTACGGACATCTTAGCCCGCGCGGCGTGAATGCCCGAATTCTTTCCACCGGAAGACTACGCGAGTTGCTTTCGATGGCTAAGGAGTGTGGCGGCATGAAGGTCGAAATCCACGATCATCGAAGCCTCACGCCGAAAAGCTACCTTCCCACCCTGGACGGTTGGCGGGCCATTGCCATTTTGGGAGTGATGATCGCCCATGCCGCCAACTCGGTATTCTGCCCCGAGGGCTCCCTGCCGAATGCCTGGTGGTACGCCGTGATTCGCCGGGGGGGCTTGGGAGTAGACATATTTTTCGGCATCAGCGGATTTTTGATTTGTTCGCGCCTGTTGCAAGAACACCGCCAAAATGGCCAAATCGGTCTCCGCAGTTTTTATATTCGGCGGATTTTCCGGATATTACCGGCCTCCTTTGCTTATCTGGCGGTGGTGGGTTTGTTGACCCTGGCCGGCTTTTCTTTGACCACTCCGATCATGTGGTGGAGCTGTGTGGGCTTTTTTCGCAATTACCTTCCCCTGCCCGGACCCGATGGACATTACACGGGACATTTTTGGTCGTTGGCCGTGGAAGAGCATTTCTATTTGCTTTGGCCCAGCTTGTTGTTTCTGTGCGGCCCGCGCCGGGCTCGACCTTGGGCACTCGGGTTGGCGTTGGCAGTGGCGGCCTGGCGGGTTTGGGAATTTCGCCATCAATGGCTGGGGCACTGGATTCCCGGCGCGGCCTTTTACGTCCGGACCGACATTCGTCTGGACGGGTTGCTTTGGGGCTGCTGGGCGGCACTGGTTCTGGAGGTTTCCGCCTGGCGGGAGCGCCTTACCCGGTGGCTGTCGCCGGGCATTTGGGCGGGCCTGGTGGCCATCTTCATCGCCTGTGTCCTTTACAAACCACCGTTGGTCATGATGTGGCAGGTTATTTTAATTCCCTTCATTTTGCTGGGAACGGTCCTTCGCCCCCAGGGGCTCGCCGGTCGGTTCCTCGAAACGCAGCCCATGCGCTGGCTGGGTCGAGTTTCCTACAGTCTTTACTTATGGAATTTGCTGTTCTTCCCGTTGGGGACCTTTCCCCGACCCTTGCCGCTGGGGACTTTCCAGCAATTGCCTTGGAACATCCTTCTGGTGTTCGCCTGCGCTTCGCTAAGCTACTACCTGGTTGAGCGCCCCATGGTCCGATGGGGACATTCCTTGACATCGTCAACCTCCCAGCCAACGAAAGAATTCTCCAAGGAAAAACGTTCAGCGAGCCAGGCGGCGTGATTTCGCTGAGCGGGGGGCGTAAGCCCTCTGAGCCCGGAGGTATCGCCGACTATGTTCCCGCTCAGGGGGCTGACGCCCCCCGCTCAGGGGCACTACCTCGTTCGCGAACGAATTAAAATTTTTTTCAAATACCATGCGTGTCGCCTTTGACGGCCGATCGCTTTCTTCCCCGGTCCTCCGGGGCTGGGATCGCTATACGGTGGGACTGGTCCGGGAGCTGGCGCGCCAGGGAATTGAGGTCACGTTGTTTCACCGTGCTCGGCAGCCTCTTCATAGCTTACACGTCGCGAATCTGGGCTGCCGCGTAGAGGGACTAAAGGATCGAGGCGGACTTTTTTGGGAGCAGGTGGCGGTTCCCCTGGCGCTCTGGCGCGGGCGCTATGATTTGTTCCATGCCCCCGCCGAGCACGGCGTGCCCTTGGCAGCCCCGTGCCCCGTGGTGTTGACCGTTCATAGTGTGACGTGGCAGAGTTACGCGAACCTGGTCCGTCGAGGGATGCTGTCGGGGCGAGTGCGGGATTACTTAGGCATTGAAGTGCAGCCAGAGCGGCGGACCCTGGCTGGCGCCTATCTCACTGCCCAGGTAATTCGGGCCAACCACATCCTGACTCCCTCCGCTTTTTGTCGCCACGAGGTGCTCGAGTTCTTGCGGGTCCCGCCCCAGCGCGTGACGGTAACGCCCTTAGCCGTGCACGAACAATTTCATCGGCCCCCTAGCTTGCCGGCGGAACGGGCAGCGACTTTGGCTCGATTCGGCATTTGCCGGCCTTATCTCCTTTATGTGGGAGGTTACGAACCACACAAGAACGTGCCCGGGCTTTTGGCAGCCTTTGCCAAGGTGCATGCCGCTCGCCCGGGCCTCTCGCTGGTCTTGGTGGGTAGCAAAGCGATTCCGGAAAGTCTGGTGGCTCAAGCGGAAACGCTAGGACTGAAATCCGGCCGGGACGTTCGCTTTCTCTTGAATCTGACTGAAGAGCTGACCGACGTTTACGACGGAGCGGAGTTGTTTGTTTCGCTTTCCTGGCGAGAGACGTTTTGTCTGCCCGCTTTGGAAGCGATGACGCGCGGCTTGGCGGTGGTCGCCAGCGCTTGGGGA
>WNFC01008216.1_pt1 | contig 12665 bp, 17 predicted proteins | sample 5400541 | NCBI WGS metagenome assembly WNFC01 (sample SAMN13153342, study PRJNA577476) | soil metagenome | isolation source: 120 cm saprolite under Douglas fir tree site 2 hole 2 replicate 1 | place: USA:California | collected 2015-04-18
GCGGCGTAATCGGCGGTAATCATAGGTGTAGCTCCTGTCGCTGGATTCCGCGATCGTTTCCAATTAGCTCCGTTCGTGATCGGACGGTATAGAGGCTAGTTCGATCGAGGCCACAGTGCCATTCTACGGAGGTTGACCGGCCTGGCATGTAGGTTTGAGCCGCTAATACTTAGGTCGTACGTTATCCAGCCTTCCAGCGTACCAGTCGATCGTCGTATGCGCCGCGCGAAGTCTGACGGCATTGATGCCGAGTTGCTGCTCGCTTGGCTGCTTCGCCGAGCTCCGAACATCCTTCTAATCCCCTTTCCGCCTTTTCTACAGTTTCAATTTTTTGACCTAACGGGAGGAAGCCCCATGTCCGGCATCAGACGGCGCCTATTCATTTGGCTCTATCGTCGCTGCCCTCGCATCCTTAGCGCTATAGCGACAGTGCCGTCGGCGGGCGTCATCGCACCTTCATCCGAACACTCTATTAGCGCTGATGTTGCGCACGCGCATATTTGTGCGCGCGCATGCATGGAACAGGGAACGCGTGCTAGTCTCTGAACGTCGCGGTTCTCAAGCACGCGACATTGCCCCAAAGCCCCGGTCCCGGTGCCCACCCCGATCGGGGCTTTTCGTTTGCAAAAAATGTCACAGCGATTCGAATATTGATGCGGCACTGTTGCCGAAGGCGTGGGCGTGCATTAGTGTGACGTTGCAAATACCCGACCTCGCCCCGGTCGCCAAATCCACCCGCGGCCGGGGCCTTTCCTTTATTGGCCATCGCAATTGGATGCGCGATCCCGCACTCACGCTAGTCATTGGAATGGTCGTTGGGTTCGCGCTCGGATACGGCATTCGTGAGCTTATCTCCCGTCGGCGTCGCCGGATCGCGAAAGAGCGACGCGATCTCGGAATCGAATAGGCTGTTGGCGGCCTCATTTGAGAGATGGACGCTGCAAAACTTCCGCGCCGTCTCCTTGGCAATTCGGGCATTCAATTTTTATCCGCAACAGGCCTAAATTGACGTGAGCGCGCTTCATCGAGCGCACGCTCAATCAAAAATCGAGTCTGTCCGTCCTGAATTTCATCCGCCAACCCGAGGGCATCTTCGAGGTGCTTAATGAGCTCACCGCGTTTCTGTGCCGAATCGATCATGATGGCGGGCCTCCGTGTTCAGACTTTAGATCGCGTGCAACGCGACCTCAATCAGGATTTATTCACTGCGTGAATGTCGCTATATTGGCGTTTTACGACGATGTCGGCAAAGCGCTCAGCCGGAAGGCCAATGAGTTGCAAAGCCAGCTTTCGAGGCTGGGTAGTGAAGTTGGCTCCGGAAAGAAACGCCGGACAAGTTCGCTTAAAGGTCGAAAGGCCGCGATCAAATACCGTGACAAGTCTGGCAACAAATGGGCAGGGAGAGGCGCACAGCCCATTTGGCTCCGAGAAAAGCTAAAGGCCGGCGCGAAGTTGGAAGACTTTGCCGTTCAGAAAACCGCAACTTTGCGCAAGAAATCGACGAAGCGCCGCAGGGCGAAACGCTGAGAGGCTAACGTGCCTTTGTGCAGAGTCTCAAAACTTGGATCGAGACGATGCCGCTTCAGCGAAGCGTGTGGCGTTCAAGCGTGGATGAACGTCCCAACATGTTCCACGCGTGTAAAACAAATATGGATATGGCAGGTAGATTATAGGCGTAGAAGCGCTCAAGCGCGCAAACCTTGAGACGCGCGTCCGCTCCGCCGTTCCCAGTCTGCCGCCACCTCCAGAGCGCGTGTAAACTAGAGTCGCCACCGACACCATCGACTATGTCGCAACCGACACCGCCGGAAATACGTCTACGTCCACGCGAACAGTCTTTATCGAGGCAACCAACGTCCCTTGATCATTCCGCTGTTTCGTTGACGGTCGCTCCGGCCCAAGGCAAGCCCGGGTCACCGGCCGGGCTGTTTTGATTACTCGCAATGTGGTAGTGGTGAGTTGCCCCGACGAGGGTATGCATCCAGGTGAAGACCACGGGATTGGACGAACCCGGACGCATACTCACTAGGAGGCATGTGATGTGTGGTCATCTACTTAGCCCCGCTGCCGCGGGGCATTCTTTTTGCCACAACATCAGCGGGCCGTTATGCTGACGCGGCCGTGTTCGCTCAGAGCCCTTACTCCTCGATCTTTCCCAGCTGGTTAGTTTTGCAAGCACTTCACGAACGCTGCGCTCACGCTCCCACTCAATGCTGGTGATCTTGGGCTCTGTCGATTTGTCCTGCATCAGTGACTTTCCGATCTGGTTTACGAGTGTTCACGATCCCTCAGGCTGCCCAAGCCGGCTCGGCCCTCTTCGTTTGCTGCCCTCGTCAGCGGATGGCTGGTCGAAGTGCTCGGCCGCGTTCAACGCACGTTTATGTTGAGATGAACTTCTCCGCCAAATCCGCCGGGGAAGAGGACGAGCAGATCGAGTGTATCGTCGCCGACGTATTTCTCCGCCGACTTGTAATTAACCTGCACCCCACGAACCTTGTGATTATTGCACCTGGCGCGGATGTTTTCTTTTGGGAAGGCGGGGAAATTGGTTGCAGTTATAGTCTCGACCGTGCCGTGTTCTGGTTGTTTGGTGACACGAATATTGACATCACCACTGGCGGAGCAGTCAGGGTTGACTGCGTAGAAGAAGCCGATCCGCTGGTTTGTTTCAGAAGCGACGACGCGGGTAGGCTGCTGCTTTTCCAGCCCTTCGACGCCCCAAATGTGGCTGCTTTCCTCGCGAAGCTGCTCGGGAGATTTCTCCTGGGCGAATGAAGACGATGAAAGTAGTCCGAATGCTAGTACCGTAAGTAGGAGACTTTTCATTTTGACCCTCCGGTTAGCGGATGGCTGGTTGAAGTGCTCGGACGCGAACATCGCAGTGTAAGCTCGCATTTTCCCTCTCAGCCGGTGTTACCCGAGTGCTTGAGCAGCCTTCGTCGCCCGCTTGAGGATGTTGCTCACTGCCATCGGCGACCAGGGCACACCTCTCGCGCTCGGGACACCGGCACGCCAGTCCGTCCGTAAGCGAAGGTCGAGTTTTGGGAAGTCGGTTGCGTATCTCTCATGCTATTCATGATTATTATGCGTTTGGTGCAGGTCACTGTCGAGACTAAATCTCATCAATCGCTTCATTTCCTCGAAAGGTTCATCCGATGGCCAACTCAACTTACGAACCGAAGATCACGGCCCTGTTGTGCGTCGATTTCTACAACGACTTTCTGAGCGAAGGGGGCAAGCTCTGGCCCTGGGTCAAGGAGATCGCCGAGCAGGTGAAACTGCTCGACAATCTGCGCACCATCGTGCGCACGGCCCGCGAGGCGGGCATTACGGTCTTCCATGTTCCCCATCACCGTATGGAGCCGGACACCTACAAGGACTGGAAATATCCGGCTCCCTATCAGCTTCAGGCGGCCAAGAGCCAGATTTTCGCCAAGGGGTCCTGGGGCGGCACGTTCCATGATGATTTCCAGGTGCAGCCGGGCGATATTGTCGCGACCGAGCACTGGGCATCGAGCGGCTTCCCCAACACCGACCTCGACCATCAGCTCAAGCGCCACGGCAAGGAAAAGATCATCTGCATCGGCCTGCTGGCAAACACATGTCTTGAGGCGACGGCCCGCGTCGGCATGGAGCTCGGCTATCACGTGACGTACGTGCGTGACGCCACCGCGGCCCGCTCGCCGGAAGCCATGCACGCGGCCGTCGAGATCGACGCGCCGACCTACGCTCATGAAATCCCAACTACGGCCGAGCTGGTTGCCGCGATCAAGGCTTCCGCGCTCGCCGCATGATTGGGCCGAGCAGTCACTGTTCCAATTGCATCAATCCGTATCGGTCTGCACGACTGCCGTGCGGACCGCCAGAAGGAGAAACGATCAATGCCGACCTATGTATGCTCGCTAGCCGAGGGTTCGGTAAACGACGATCAAAAGGAAGCAATCGCAAGTGCTCTGTCCGGGATTCATAGCGAAGAGACCGGTGCGCCTCCCTACTTCGTACAAGTTGTTATCGAGGAAAAGAAGCCGACCCAAAGATTCCTCGGGGGCACCCGCGTATCGGGGCAGATTTGGATCAGGGGCGACATTCGCGCCGGACGGACGGAAGAGCAACGGAACGCGATGATGCTGCGGATGATGGAGGAGGTCGGGCGTATCACCGGGGTCCAGGATCAGGACATTTGGATTTACCTCTGCAACCTTGCGCCGACCGATATGGTCGAATACGGCCATGTGCTTCCCAAGCCCGGCGAGGAGGCCACTTGGTATGACGGTCTGCCTAAGGCTCTCCAGAACTATCTCCAGAGCCTCGGCACAACCAAAGAAAACTTCACGCTATGAGACTGCCGCTCTAAAGGCGTGCCAGGCGCACGGCGATGGCTAGAGAGACGCGGCAATGCCTTCGCGACTTTAATCGCCTGAATACGGCAACAACAATGGCGCGCGCTCTACGACGGAATGCTGGAGATCTATCCCGATTGCGTCAACCCGGGCTCGCTCTGGAGCGCAACAAACCGCCAAGAAGCAGCCATGAGGCTTACAGCTACGCTCACGAGCGGCTGCTCGTCGAGGGCGGCGGCCCCATTGCCGGCGGCATCGTCGGCGAATGTTGTGAGGACTTCATGACCAGCACCAACACGTATGACCCCAAGGGAAGGCTCTGATGGACAAGGACAAGCGGGCGCAGTTCCCAGCTTACCCGCGACGAGGCGTTCTAAAGGCGGGTGTACTGATTGGGGCGTTCACCGGACTCGCAGTGAAGATGGGCGCCGCGGATCCGTTGAACGCGCTTGATGAGCGACAAAGCGAGACTGTTCGAAATGGAGAGATGAGGTCAATCATGCCGCTGGCGAGAATAGATTTGAGCAAGGACGCCCCACCCGAACGTGTCAGGGTAGTAAGCGAAGCGATCTATCATGCCATGGTTGAGGTCGCGAATGTGCCGCCGCACGACAAGTTTCAGGTAATCACGCGTCACGCTCCCGACGAAATCATATACCCGGAAGAGGGTTATCTTGGCCTGAACTATACACGTGACCTCATCATCATACAGATCACGTGGGTCAGCGGACGATCGATCGACGTTAAGAAGAAGTTCTTCCGCTTGATTGCCGACGAGATTCACGAGAAGGCTCGCGTACGAAAGGAGGATATCTGGATCAATCTCGTCGACACAGCCCGTGAAGATTGGTCGTTTGGAAACGGCGAAATGCAATATGCGCCGAAGTGAAAGCTAAGGTTAGCTCTGCACAAGGGCGCTAAGGATTTAGTGAGGGACACAAGAGACTGGTTCTCTTCGATCATTGGACCGATTGGTCGAATGAGGCGAGGGACAACGCCGAACGCGCTGCGTCCTGGAAAACTGCGTGGTTCAAACCGACAAGCTTGAGGAAGAAATGCCGAAACTCGATGGAAAGATCGCTGTCATCACCGGTGGAAGCTCTGGGATCGGTCTGCCTCGTCGCATCGCTTCTCGTCGTGACCCTGTCCAAGCCAGGCAAGCCGAATGTCGTTCCGCCAACGGCTTGAACAAAGCCCGTCGAATGAAAACCAAGTTAGAGAACATCCAATGGACTATCGATATCTCGGCCGTTCCGGCTTCCGCGTTCCGGCACTAAGCCTTGGAACCGCTACCTTCGGCGGCAAGGGCGATTTTTTTGCCGCTTGGGGTGATACCGGGGCGGAACAGGCGACCCGCCTCGTCGACATGTGCCTCGACTTTGGCCTGAACATGTTCGACAGCGCCGACGTCTATTCCGCCGGACTTGCAGAGGAAATCCTCGGCGCGGCGATCAAAGGCAAGCGTGATCGCATTATCATCTCAACGAAGGGCACTTTTCGCTCCGGAGAGGGCCCCAATGACGTGGGTTCTTCGCGCTATCATCTGATCAACGCTTGCGAGAAAGCCCTGAAGCGCCTGCGGACCGACTATATCGATATTTTTCAGCTTCACGGCTTCGACGCCAGGACGCCGATTGAGGAGACCTTGAGCGCCCTCGACGATCTCGTTCGCGCCGGCAAGATCCGCTATGTGGGCTGCTCGAACTTTTCAGGCTGGCATCTGATGAAGTCGCTGGCGGTGGCGGAGCGTTACAATTTGCCACGCCATGTCGCGCATCAGGCCTATTATTCGCTGGCCAACCGCGAATATGAATGGGAACTCATGCCCCTCGGGCTGGACCAGGGGGTCAGTGCGATCGTCTGGAGCCCCTTGGCGTCGGGGCGCCTCACCGGCAAGATCCGGCGGGGCCTATCCGTGCCTGAGGGCAGCCGGCGCGGCCTGAGGCCCGAAGACGGTCCTTTCGTAGAGGACGGGCATCTCTTCACGATCATCGAGGCGATCGATGAGATCGCCCGTGCGACAGGGAAATCGGTGACGCAGATCGCGCTCAATTGGATCCTTCAACGTCCCACCGTCGCGAGCCTCATCATCGGTGCGCGCAACGAAACGCAACTGGCGGAAAATTTTGGAGCTATTGGCTGGGCCCTGACCCCCGAGCAGGTTCAGCGCCTAGATAAGGCCAGCCGGGTCATCCCGACCTATCCTTATTGGCACCAGGAGGGATTTGCGGAGAGAAATCCATTCCCTACCTTATAGAGGTCCCCGGGACTATCGTCATAGCTACGCGAGGAGGTCCGTCAAGTCGGAGCTTCTTAAGCAGGTTTTTAACGGCCTTCCACGGAAGCCATCGTCAATGTAAAGGAATTCAACATGCCAAGTGCTTACTTAATCGTCCTATACAATGAAATCGGAGATCCGCGCGGCCTTGATCAATATGCCGCTCTCGCCGCTCCCGCGATCGAGAAGGCGGGTGGGACGCTCGTCGCAAAGGGGGTACCGGCGCGTACATATGAAGCGGGTCACGCAGATCTTTCAGTTCTGGTGCGCTTTGACAGTGTAGAGGCAGCGGTGGCTTTGTATGAGAGCGCTGAGTATCGCGAGTCGCTTAATGTCCTTGGCGAACTCAACATACGGGACGTTCGTATCGTAGCGGGCATGTGACAATCCGCCAATCCGAGAATTTTCGCCAGCGCTATGCTGCGACGTCGTAGCGGGCGAATCCGTCGGCCACCATCGCCGCTAACGCCTCGATCGCGCGTCTCAGATTGCCGAACTCCCTTAGATGGATTAGCCAGATATCGAGCTGCATGGCGAAACCGGTCGCATCCACGATCGAGATCTCGTCGCGGCTGGCGCTGGCGCGCAGCGCGCTGCGCGGCACCAAGCCAAGTCCCAATCCGGACGCGATCATGCGGAGCTGGACCTCGGTGCCGGAGGTGTCGACCGCGACACGCAGACCGTGGTCGCGTTCTCCCATGGCGCTTTCCAGCCCGGCGCGATAGCCGCAGCCGGTCGGGTTCAAGATCCAGGCCTGCTTGACCAAGCCAGCCAGTCGAACCGGCCGACGCACGAGCGGGCGACGGCGGCTCTGTACGATCGCCACATCGACGGTGGCGATAATTCGCCCGAGTAGCGGCGCCGGCGGCGGAGTGCCGAGCGGCAGCATGATGATTGCAGCATCCAGATCGCCGGCGCTGACCTGGGCGGTCATGCTCTCGCCCCAGCCGGCGCGCACGCGAAGGTCGAGCGTCGGGAACTCTTTCGACAGTTGCTCGACCGCGTCAGCCAGGATGACATCGCCGATCGCCTGAGACATCCCGAACCGCAGGATGCCGACCGGCGGCGCGTTCTTCCGCGCCAGTGTCGTCAGGTCATTGACTGCGCGCAGTATCGGCAGCGATTGTTCGTAGACGCGCCGGCCGAGTGCCGTGGGACTCGGCGGCCGCTGGGTCCGGTCCAGCAGCGTGCCGCCGAGCGCCTCCTCGAGCTGCTGAATGCGGCGCGAGATGGCGGACTGCGTCAGGCATAACCGAGACGCCGCTTTGGTCAGAGACTTGTTGTCGATGACTGCCGCTAAGGCTTTGAGGTTATCGATCATGATGCCTTACTCTCATGCTAACTATCAGTATTATGCGTTTGAAGCATTCCGCTGTCGAGCGTAAATCTGAGTCGTCCAAAACCAATACCAATGAGGACGCCATCATGCCCCTCGTCAGAATCGACATCGGCAAGACCGCTTCTCGCGAACGCGTCCGCGATGTCGGCAACGCTGTCTACAATGCGATGATCACGGTCGCGAACGTGCCGATCTACGACAAATTCCAGATCGTCACCCGCCACGAGCCGGACGAGATCATCTATCCGGAGGAGGGCTATCTGGGCATCGACTACACGCCAGACCTGATCATTATCCAGGTCACCTGGGTCGGCGGTCGCTCGACCGAGGTAAAGAAGAAGTTCTATCAGCACATTGCCGACGAAATTCACGCGAGGCAGGGCGTACGCAAGCAGGACATCTGGATCAGCCTGGTCGATTCCGGCCGCGAGGACTGGTCTTTCGGTAATGGCGAGATGCAGTACGCCCCGAAGTGACCGGGGCCAGAGGCCCGTCGGCAGAGACCTGCCGGCGGTGCTTATCGGGATCCGGCCGCGGCCTGCCGGCACGCGTCGTGCTCATGATGTTCAAACACGCAAACATACGGGAGGCGAGTTGCGTGGATGAGGCGAGGGGCAAGGCCAAACGCGCTGCGTCCTGGAAAACTGCGTGGGCGCACAAAGGAGAAGAGCATGAGTAACTCCCCCTCGAAGGGCACTGCCCTCATGGCATACACGCGCTTCAGTCTAGACAGGTCGACACCGTCGCTATGGCGAGTGACTTTCGACAACCCTCCGATTAACCTCATCGACCCGGTGATGGCCGTCGAGCTCGATGCGCTGCTCACCGAGATTGAGCAGGACGACCGGCTGGCCGTCGTCGTCTTCGACAGCGCCGACCGGGAGTACTTCCTCGCCCATTTCGACATCACGGCCGACCGCGCTCCGTACGACGCGTTGCCGGCGGCGCGCACCCCGTTCCACCACTGGGCGAACGTGCTGATCAGGCTCAGCAGGTCGCGGGCGGTGACGATCAGCGCTCTGCGGGGTAGAGCTCGCGGTGCCGGCAGCGAGTTCGCCCTCGCCACCGACATCCGGTTCGCCAGTCGGGAGCGGGCCGTGCTGGGGCAGTTCGAGGTCGGGTTCGCCGCGGTGCCCGGGGGCGGCCCCTCGACCCGTCTGCCGGGCATCGTCGGTCGCGGGCGGGCGTTCGAGATCCTGCTCGGTGGCGAGGACTTCGACGGGAAACTCGCCGAGCGGTACGGGTACGTCAACCGCGCCGTTCCCGACGCGGAGTTCGTCGAGTTCGTTAATGCGTTCGCGGAGCGGGTCTCCCGTTTCGACCTGCTCGCGCTCGCCGATATCAAGCGCTTCGTCAACGCTGCGTCGCTTCCCGCCGACGACGCGCTAACCGCCGAGGCGGACGCCTTCGCGGAGGCCGTCGCCCGCCCGACCACGCCCTCCATCATCGCGCAGGCGCTCGAGCAGGGCTTCCAGCAGCGCAGCGACGTCGAGCTGAACCTGGGCGCCTATGTAGGCAAGGTCGTCCACAAGCCGGGCACCGTTACACCAGGCTGATGCGAGGTTTTCAAAAGTAATGTTTGAGTTCAGGTCTCTACATTCACACGTGCAATGCTCCGCAACCCACGGACGATCGGCCGAAACATGGAGAAGTGTCATGAAGGTGCTTATCACTGCTCTCGCGTTGGTTACGCTGATTGCTAGCCCGACGTTCGCTCAGCGCCAGTATCCCGGCGAGTTTTACCCTGCGTCCGCCGCAGCCGCGGGCAAGGCTGGCCGCGACGCCTGTCAGTCGGGACAAAACGAATATTGTGACTACCCGGGGGGACCCGTGTGGCATTGCTGGGAGGATGTTCGGTGTTCAGCACGCTGAAGCGAAAGCCGGGCATGGCTGTCCTTCCCGAAAATCATATCCGCGCGTAGCGATGATGCAACCCGAACAAGATTGGTGTGGTGACGATGGTCCCAGATCGCTCGATGTGCTGTCGTAGCGGGGCGTCTTTGCCCAGCCCCAGGTGCGTGCGCGTTTCATTGTAATAGAGCGAATACAAAGTCAGGATCCGTCGCAAATGCCGTTCGCCATAGATCAGGACGTGATCTAGGGCGTGAACTCATAAATGCGCTGGGGCGGACGACCTACCAGAGTCCGCTTTGCCCCGAAAGCGACCGTCAGCGACCGCGGCGCCCCGGCTGCTGCGCGCGGGCGGCGAGCGGCCAGGCCGCCACACCGCCGAAAGCTTTGATGAAATCGCGCCATGGCGAACTGCTGATGCTGGGGTTTGAGGTTGCCCAGTCGACGGTCTCCAAATACATGGTGCGGGGTGGGACGCCGCCTTCGCATCCTGGGGTGGCAGCGCAATCTTTACCGTCGGTTACGAGAAGATCGGCGGTGTGCTGGTGGCCGCAGGCAAGCGCGAGAATGGACGAGATCGAAACAACGTGCGCCCCACGCGGATGAGGGCGACGTGCGGAGCATCGCGTTCAACCCGGATGGCAAGCGCGTGGTGACAGCGTCTGACAACAAGACAGCGCGGCTAGCCCTTGCGAAAGTCTCGCCCGAATGACCGCTAATGGCACGACTCTGCCGAAATCGGTCGGGCAGAGAATGTCTGCTCTGCCCGGGTAGTTTAGACATCAACAATCGGACGCCTAAGCGCGCTGCTGATGGAAAGTTATCCGAAGTTTCATAATGAAGTCGGAGTGCCGATCGTGCGCATAGGCTGCCGCGAGTTCAAGTGCATTGGAGACAAGCCGCCGCAAGATCACCCGCACATCTATCTCAATATGGGCGATGCCAGTGAGATCCTCGGCAACTATGCATTTGACTTAATGCCGGTTCCGTGAGACACTGGCGGCAGATAGGGGACTGCCGCCATGACCTTCGCATTCGACATCACCGATCCGATCTTTCATGACGAAGCCAAGGCCACGGCTCATATGGAGGCCGATCGTTGGCCGGATGGCGCCGATTGCCCGCTCTGCGGCTGTGACAACGTACACAAGATGGGCGGCAAGACGCAAAACGGAATGTTTGTCTGCTATGGTTGCCAAGGCAAATTTACGGTTCGCACCGGGACCGTCTTCGAGCGCTCGCATATCCCGCTGCACAAGTGGTTGCTGGCAACCCGTATCATGGCGGCTAGCAAAAAAAGCGTGAGTGCGGCGCAACTGCAACGGATGCTCGGACTCGGCTCATACCGTAGCGCATGGTTCCTGTGCCATCGCATCCGCGAGAGCATGAAGCCTGCCAAAGTCGGCCCGATCGGCGGCACCAATAAGGTTGTCGAGAGCGACGAAACCGTGATCGGCGGCAAAAAGAAAAACCGTGCCTACGCCAAGAAAGAGCCGAAGAAATATACCGTGCTCGCGCTCGTTGACCGCGATGGTCACAGCCATTCGTTTCACGTCGCCAACGTGAAGGCCAAGACGCTGCGAGAGACGATCTATAAGATCGCCGACCGCAAGTCACACCTAATGACGGATGAGTTGGTTTCATACACCGGCATCGGTCGCCAATTTTCTGGCCACACGACAGTCAACCACTCAGCCGATGAGTATGTCCGCCTCGGCGGCTTCGCTCACGTCAACACCGCCGAAGCCCGTTTCAGTCTCATGAAGCGAGCCATATTCGGCGCGCATCATTCGATCAGCGAAGCCCATTTGCCGCGCTACCTCACGGAATGGGACTTCAAATGGAACACTCGCAAGATGACCGATGGCGAACGTGCTGCGCTCGCCCTCAAAGGTGCTGAGGGTCGGCGTCTCACGTACCGCAATCCTGACAAAGCCCCGCACGCTTAAGCAGAAGGCCAAGCGCTTTCTGCGATGGAAGAAGCGCCATGATCCCGCATGATATGATGATTGCAGCCAAGGTCTCTATGCTGGAACATCTTGTTAGAGACCTTCTGGTTGATCGCTTCAACGCTATGCCGGACCCGATCGAATACGCGACACAATATGCTGAAACAAGATGGCAGTTGCGGCCAGGAGCGAAGATCGAGCCTGACTTGGAACCGACCCGCCAAGCGGTCTGGCAACAGTTTTCAGATTCCGTGGCTGCGGGCGTCCGCAAGGCTCAAGAGCCCTAAAACCGCGTGTTGCTTCGCTGAAATAGCGGTAAGCATCATTTAGGTTTCGTTCGCTTCTGTGTTCCGGCACGGCTCTTCTTTCGCTTGCCAAGGGGCTTGTGCGGCTGATGCGGCGTCGAGAGCATGCGCTTTAGCGCAGCATCAGCGCGCTGCACGGTTTCCTCTTCACTATAGGAATCCTTCGATGAGCGAGCCTGCATATCTCAAGGCCTTTAAGGAGCTGCTTCGCAGCGAACCAACTTTTCTTGATCTTCCGATGATGGAGGTGGAATTTTACGGCGAAAGCGACCGTGCTGCTATTCTCCTTTCCGCCACGCTCGCCGAGCTTGCAATACTTTGAAGCTAGACGATGCCATGGCCATCGTCATTGTGCTCGCCTTCCTTGGTATTTTGATCTTGGCCGCGGCGATATTGTATCTCACGTAGATGATCGAGGCCGCCAACTGAGGCGGCCGTCCTAAAGACAGACATGCGCGCACTAAACCAAAATGACGTGGTTCGTTTGCTTCGCTCAGAGGTAAGGCGAGCGGGAGGCCAAAAGGAGTGGGCGAGAAAGAGCGGTGTTGCTCCCTCAATGGTCAGCATGGTGCTCACTGGCGATAGGCCGCCGAATGAGAAGAT
>WNFC01006730.1_pt1 | contig 12663 bp, 14 predicted proteins | sample 5400541 | NCBI WGS metagenome assembly WNFC01 (sample SAMN13153342, study PRJNA577476) | soil metagenome | isolation source: 120 cm saprolite under Douglas fir tree site 2 hole 2 replicate 1 | place: USA:California | collected 2015-04-18
CCCTTGAACGTCTTGCCGAGCATCACGAACTAACCGCTGACCGGGTCGCGCGCGCCGGGTGCAGGTTCGACAGCCAACCATGGCGGCGACCGTGGCCCCATTCGGCGGGCAGGATGACCAGGTCGAGGGTGTGGACCAGCTTCACCTTGATCCACCCGACGCCGCCCCACCTGGACCCAGGATCCCATCCTATATAAAGAGTTTCACGCGTGTCACGTGGCCTTCGACGGGTCCGGTAGAGCAGTGCAGAGTCAGTCCGGCATCTACAGCAGCTCGGTCTGTCTGAATGCCCCGGGCGAGGCTCATGAAGAGGCCAAGTCCACTCGCAGTAGCGTCCGCGAGCCAGGCGTCGAGATCGCGTACGGATGGTCGTGCGATGAGGCGCCGAAAGCGCTGAAGCAAATGGTGGCCAGCGGCGACGCGTTCGTCGTCGGCGAGGATGTCCTCGAGCACCTCATGTTCGTATTCATCGATATGCAGTACCGCAATTGGCTACCTGCACGCTCCTCCCGTTGGGCACGCACGCGGTCCTGACGGGCGCTGCACCTGGCTGACCGTACTCGTGGTCCAGCCGTTCATCTCGAACAGGTGACTCCTCCACATGGACCGTCCTCCCACTCGCGTACTCTGCTGCCCACACTGCTCCGCAGCCCTGAACCTCAGTGCCCAGAACAGCTTTCGCCAGGCGGGCCTCCGGATCCTGGACTGGACCGCATACACCATGACCATCACGTACCACGACATCGCCGCGGTGGTGTATGAGCTGATGCATGTGCCGTGGAGTGTCATCGGCTTCGACCTGGACCGCTACCGGCCGCGGCTCTTTCGGCTGCACCGCCGCATGCAGGCCGAAGGTGGCTTCCGCCGTCGCGGCGATACCTACGTGATCGAGGCGGAAAAGCCATGACAACTGACGCGCATCGCCACCCCGCTCCGGTCGCGTGCCCGGCCGACATTGCGAAGGTGCTCGATGCCCACAACATCGGTTGCTCAGTGCAGTTCCTAAAGGATGGTCGTATTGCGGACGCCCGATGGTCGGAAGATATCCAACGCTGTGGGATCGTCATCCGACCCGGCCACCTCGTGCTCGTGGGCGTTGCAGACCCGGATTCCGTGGAACCAATCCCGTTCGAAGTGATCTGGCGCGGCGCCGCGGTCGCTACGGTGATCTCCGCGGATTGCGACCGCCTCAGCTACGACACCGGTTTTCCGCCAAACCGGGGTGTCACCCGGACGCTCCACGACCTGCGACCGGAGGACGAACGCCAGTCGATCCAATCCGGCCAGCAGATCGTCGTGTTCCATCTCGCAGACGACCCGGACAGCGTGTGGCTGGTCGATGTTGCTGTCGACGGACTCCCGCTTCATGCGGACCGTCTGCGTGCGGAGTGGCTTGCCCACGCGGAGCGCGTGATGTCGTCGAGAACGCACAGGACCGGCTGCTCGGTGGCCGCTTCGGAGAGCAGGCTCAACGCGGCGACCGAAATCAAGAATCGGTCGGGGGCATTGCCAGCTTCGACACCGAATGCGATCCGCACCAGCATGCCTTCGGTGCGCGCGCGTATCCCCGAGCAGCGCCGATTTTCGCTTCGCCGCGCCGGACCAGACCGCCGCCTCGGCCGGCGCGAGCCGATTCGAGCAAATCGATCGATGGCAGCACGTTCCCGGTCCCGCGCGCGAAGCACCAGTTAAATCTTAGAAATCTCGGGCTGCGATTCGACGGCGACCGCCTGATCTGGCGCTGGTGCGGTTTGACAGACGTCGCGGGCCCGTGAGAGCCTGCGTGACCATGGCACAGTGGCGCGGCGTCTTCACCATTCCCGTTACGCCTTTCGACGCGCTGGGCGACGTCGACGAACAATCATTGGATCGCTGCGTCCGGTTTTGTGTCGAGGCTGGGGCGCACGGCGTCGTAGCGCCGGTCAACGCCAGCGAAGCGCCGCTGCTCCTGGACGACGAACGCAAGCGGGTGGCCGAGATTGTCGTGGCGACGGTTGCGCGGCAAGTGCCGGCGGTCGTCGGGGTTTCGGGTGCCACCACGCGCCAGTCGGTCGACTTTGCCCGCCACGCGCGCAAGATCGGGGCCGACGCCGTGATTGCGATGCCGCCCTACGTCAAAAGAGCGAGCCCGGCCGAAATCGTGGACTTCTATCAGCAGATCGCGGCCGCCACTGAGCTGCCGGTCTTCATCCAGAACCTGGGTGCACCCGTGGGCACGCCAATGTCAGCGCGGTTCATGGCGGACTTGATCCAGCAGATCGACGGCGTGGAGTACGTAAAAGAAGAGACGGCCGAGGCACCCCATGTGATGACCGAGTTGCTGGCGCTGGCCGGTCCACGGCTCAAAGGCATCATGGGCGGCATGGCGGGACGCTACCTCTTCAATGAAGTCAGTCGCCGCGCGTGCGGCACGATGCCTGCGTGCGAGGTGACCGACATCGACGTCCAGATCTGGAACGCGCTGGAGGACGGCGACTTTGTCCGCGCGCGGCAGATCCACAACCGGCTGATGCCGCTCCTCAACATTGAGGCGATGTACGGCGCGGCGGTTTACAAGGAAGTGCTCAAGCGACGCGGTGTCATCGACCACGCGACGATGCGCGGACCTGGCCTGGTCCAACTCGACGGTTTCGACCACCAGGAACTAGATGCAATATTGGCGGACATCAGCGACCTCTTCACCGTGGCGGCGCTGAGCCCGGCCAAGAGTCGCGTGGCCTGATCGCAGAGGCCATACCTGACCAGCGCAGCAATGCGCGGGTCGGCGCCGAGCCTTGACGTCCAGGCATCGTTCGCTCATAATCGAACCCGGCGTTGCTTAGACAGTAGTCTAATGAATGTGCGATTAGACCCGCAGCGAAATGATTCGACGGTGGAGCTCGCCAGCGAGTGGTCCCCGGCTTACGAGTTCCTGGTCTCCTTCGGCTGCTTCGCCTTCGCCTCGCTGCACCCGATCCTCGAGATTGGCCAGTCCTGGGTCAGGCAGGTCCGCCACGCGCTGCCAGCAGCCTATGTCGAACAGATCTCCCAGAAGGCGTTCATCGCGGCCCTCAAAGAGGTTGACCACGATCTGCTCATGATCCTCGTTCGGGCATGTCCCGACACTTCGCGCCAGGACGCGCCGCGTTTCCTCGACTGGCTCGCCAATCTCTCACCTGGCGACGCATACGAGGCGCTCGCGCCCCGCCTGCCCGAGTCCGGCCCCCAGCTACCGCGCGATTTCGGCGCGTGGCGGGATCGCATGGTCGAGGTGCTACGCATCTGGGACAGCGCGTACTTTCAGCAGCTGGACCTTGCGATTCTGAATGGCCTGCGCGCGGAATCACTCGCGCTCGCCAAGCGGCTCGGTTCAGCGCCAGCCCTCGATCTCATCGAACAGGTCACGTACGGCCTGTGCATCGAGCCGACACCGGTGGTGCAGAGCGTCACGCTCGTTCCCCAATACCACGCGCGACCGTATAACCAGGACTTTCTCGAGCAGGGCAACCTCGTGATCCTCTACCCGGCAGACGTCCTGCTGCCGGATCCGCAGCTGCCCCCGCCGCGGCTCCTACGACTCACCCGCGCTCTCGGCGACGACAGTCGGTTGCGGATCTTGCGCTTCCTGTCCGGCGGCTCACGTTCATTGACAGAGGTCGCGCGCTTTGCCCGCCTGTCGCAGCCAACGGTCCACCACCACCTGGCGCAGCTCCGGGCGGCAGGGCTGGTGCAGGTCCAATTCGCGCCAGGCGTTTCCACTCCCAATCGCTACTGCTTGCGCCCGCACGCGCTCGAACAACTCGCTCAGCAACTCGGCGCCTATCTCGTAGAGCACAACACCGACGACCCCTGAGGAGATGCGGCCCATGAACTCCGAATTCGACCTTCAGCAACTCGTCAGGCTGCGACACGCGGGCCTCCTCCGCGAGGCATCCAGGCAGCGCCTGGCGGATCAGGTTGTCAGCAGCAAGGCAGGTGTGCGCAAGCGGATCGCGGCTGTCCTGTATGCCCTCGCCACCTGGCTAGATGCCTCGCTGGCGGAACCATGCGCGCCGCTCACGTCGCCGTCTTGCTGAGTCGTGGGGCGAGCCCCGGACGACCGGACCGTGTTCCCGATATCCTCCCAAGTCAGAGCTGTGGAGAGATTCGAGGCATGACCCAGGTCCCCAATAGCGTCCGCGTTTTCCTCGAGGAAGTGCGCTTCGCCGTCATCGCCACCACCAGGCGTGATGGGTCAGCCCATCAGGCTGCATTGTGGTACGAGCTGCGGGGCGACACGATCGTCATGAACACCGGTGCTCGGTCGCGCAAGGTGCGCAACCTGCAGCGCGACCCGCGGGCTTCGGTGACCGTGGTGGACAGTACCCAGGCCCGTCACGTGACGCTCGAGGGCACCGTCGCCTTCGACGAAAGTCACGTTCTGGAGGATCTCACCGCATTGGCATCGCGCTACGTGAGCCCCGAAGCCGGCCCGGCCATCGCTGCGAATATCGCCAAGATCCCGCATGTCACCTTGCTTCTGTCAGTCGATCGGGTGAAGACCTTCGGGAACATCTAGTCGCGCAACGCGGGCAGACCAACGTAGCCGATCGCCTGCCGGGGTCGACCCACCTTCGTGCAGGAACGAGCCGGGTTGCACGGCTTACCCTCACGACGAGTCTCACATGCACACCACCACTTCAAGTCCAAGCAGCACGGCACTGATAACGGGCGCCTTTTATGGAGGCACAAAGGCCGTGTGATTCAATGAACGTCGCAACCCTTCTGCGTACGGCGTTCTGCGCAAAACTTGGTGTCGCCCTGCCCATCCTGGTAGCGCCATTCGCGGCGTGGGACGAGGTGGAGCTCGCGATCGCGGCGGCCTCGGCAGGCTGCCTGGCTAGCCTCGGTACAGCACTGGAGGCATTGCGGATGGCCGAGGCATTGCCGCAGCCCTCGCGCTTGGTGCTCAGGCTGCCAGCCTCGGTACCCGCTTTCTGGCAACCGACGAGATGGGCATCGACGCGAGTTGGAAGACGCGCATCGTCGACGCCTCGGCTCTGGACGCCATCAAAGTCCTGCACGCTGAGTGCGTCCTAGCGCCGTTCAATATTCCGCAGATTGGCCCGCTAGCCGCTCCGCGGGCCTTGCGAACGCCACTCATCGACCAGCTCGAGGCGGAGCCCGAAAGCGTCGACCCGAGCATCATCGGGCCTCGCGTCGTAAATGCCATCCGTGCCGGCGGCCGCCAGGAGTTTCTGCCGTTCGCAGGTCAGTCAGCAGCACTGATCCACGACGTTGTGCCGGTCGCTGAGCTCGTGCGCAGGCTCGTTGCGGAGACGCGAATGGCACTCCACAAGGCCAACGCGGCGGTTATCCAGAGCTAACACCGCAAGCCGAAGCCGATTTCACCGGTTCAAGTGGCCTTTGCCGAACCGCTCCACCCGTACACGCAGCTGCTCATCGGTTCGATTCCGTCAATTAAAAGAACGCACGCCGCTGCGCGTAACCGAAGGCTTGACCCATGACCTGCGACGACCACCGCCCGGGTGCGTTTTCAGTTTGCGGTGTCCGCACGTCGCCGATGAATGTCGAGTTGTTGCGCCGGTGCCGCTCGCGATGAAGCCCGACCACCTGGTGGCCTGCCATCGCTGCGAGCTTTGGATTTCCTGATGCCTGTGCCCATCAGCAGGCCGCCACGCTACGGCGCTGAGTGTGGTGCTCCCCTCATCATGGCGTGCTAAGGTTGGGGCGCGTGTTTCGGGGGAAGGAACAGCTACCTGTTCCAATCAGTAGCTTCATCGGCCGCGCGGACGACCTCCAGAACGTGCATCGGCTGCTCAGGACGGCACGCCTGGTGACGCTCACAGGTCCTGGCGGGGTCGGAAAAACACGCCTGGCACTTCAAGCAGCCGCGGGGCTTCAGACCGATTTCGTCGAAGGCGCGTACCTCGTGGACCTCGCGCCGCTCAGCGACGATTCGCTGCTGACCGCCGAGGTGCTTCACTCGATTGGACTCCAGGAAGAGCCAGGCCGACCAACCGAGTCTCTTATCCAACATCTGCAGTCGAAATCTGTCCTGCTCATCATGGATAACTGCGAGCACCTGGTCGAAGGCTGCGGCCGCCTCATTGAAGTACTTCTGGCCAACTGTCGAGATCTGCGGGTGCTTGCCACTTCTAGCGAATGCCTGGCGGTCGACGGCGAGCAGCTATGGCGCGTGGCGCCGCTTGGGGTTACCGGACCAGACGCGCACTCATCGCTCGAAGACCTCGCGCTAGTCCCCGCAGTGCAACTATTCGTCGACCGGGCGCAAGCGGTGGACCCCACGTTTGCGCTCATGACGAGCAATGCTCGGGACATTGCCGAGATCTGCTGGCGCGTGGATGGTCTGCCGCTAGCGATCGAGCTTGCCGCGCGACGCATCCAGGTCCTGAGTCCACAAGAGATCGCGGGACGACTCGGCCGGAGTTTCGGATTGCTGAGGGACACCCGGCGTGCCAAACCTGCGCGACACCAGACCCTGCATGAACTACTGGAGTGGAGTCATCGGCTGCTGCAGCCGCAGGAATGCCGCGTTTTCGAGCGCGTGTCCGTCTTCGCAGGTGACTGGAGCTTGGAAGCCGCGGAGGCGATATGCAGCGGCGACGAGGTCGCGCCCGAGGATGTGCTGGACGTCCTGAGTCGCTTGATCGACAAATCCCTGGTCCTCAGCGTACCCGGCGCCGACGGCATGCACTACCGTCTTCTGGAAACCCTGCGACAGTTCGGTCGTGCCCAGCTGCACGCGTCGCAAGAGCATGACAATGTGTGCCGCCGGCACGCCGAGTTCTACGCAGCACTTGCCCAATGCGCGGCACAGAAGTGGCGGACTCCGCAGCAAAAGACATGGTTGCGGCGACTTGACTCTGTGTACGACAACCTGCGCATCGCGCTGGAGTGGCACGTCAGAAATGCAGCACCGGAGGGCCTGCACCTGGCTGCCCATCTGCGCTGGTTCTGGGAACGAACTGGCCGCGTAAGCGAGGCTCGCCAGTGGCTCCATTCATTGCTTGCCGTGTCTGCGGAGCACGAGCCGATGCGGGCGGCGGCGCTGGTTACATCCGGTCACCTCGCACTGGTCGAAGGTGACATGACAGCTGCACGACAATTGCTGGAGCACGGCCTTCGGCAGGCGCGCGAGCAGTCCGACGCCCGAGTCGTTGCTGCTGCACTCACGCAACTCGCACGGGTGACCAACCGGGGTGGCGCGGTCCAGGCCGCGCGCGCACTGTCTATGCAGAGTCTGTGTGTCAGCCGCGCCACAGCGGACCCGCAAGAGGAGATCGATGCGCTGCTCAATTTCGGCATCGTTGCGGCGGAGCAAGGTGACCATGCAGCGGCGCGGGCCGGCTACGAGCAGAGCATCAGCCGTGCTCGTGATATTGGCGACGACTGGAGTCTGGCGCTTGCGCTTCGAAGTCTGGGGCACATCACTCGGACCGCCGGAGATTCCGACACAGCACGAAGTCTCTTCGAGGAAGCGCTCGGCATCTGGACTAACCTTGACGACGCCTGGGGACTCGCGTGGTCGTTGAGCGGGCTAGGGTATCTCGCGATCGAGGCGGAGGACCTTCCGGCCGCGGAGAAGCTCTTCCGCCAATGCCTCGAGCTTCGGCGGGGACTCGGAGCGCGGGGCAGCGTTGCCAACTCATTAGAGGGATTCGCTAGCCTGGCTGCAGCTCGTGGACAACCGCACAGGGCGTATCGGCTGGCCGGCGCGGTGCTCCACCTCCGCGGATCAATGGACGATCGGCCGCCCGCTGCAGAACAGGCAGCCTTCGAACGCACACTCGAGAGCGCACGCCGGAACCTCAGCGCGCATGAATGCAATGTGGCGCTGGCGGCAGGCGGTGCAATGACGCTTGACGAAGCAATCGCGTTTGCATTCGAGATCGAGTCGTCGTCCTTCACTGACTCTGGCGCAGCCGATCTGACGCACAGCCGCGTCGAACTGACCCCGCGTGAACTGGAGGTGGCGACGCTGATCGCGCGCGGACAGAACAATCGTCAGATCGCCGAATCGCTCGTGATCGCCGGCAGTACCGCTGAACGACATGTGGCCAACATCCTCAACAAACTCCAACTCCGATCCCGGACCGAAGTCGCGATGTGGGCGGTCGAACAGAACCTAACTCGATGATGGGGGCCGAGGGGTGGCGAACTTTTTGATGCCTGGTCCGCCGAACCACCCAAACAGCTTTTCGGCGCCATGCTCGAAGAGGTACAGACCGACGACGAGCCGCAGCAGTAACAGTGCCAGATCCATGAATTCGTTCGTCCTTTTGACAAATGTGCAGTTGTACGGATGTCGAACTATGCGTGCTAAAAAACTGCTCCAGCGCGAGCGGATACGAGGTGGTCAATTCAAAGATCGACGTAAATCGCCAGCCCCTGTCGCAGCAAATGCTCGGCTTTCGCCAGATCGCCCCGCTCGATCGCCAGCGACCGACGGGCATCAGCACGGGGGCGATCAGTAGCCTGTCTTGAGCCTCTTCCGCGACAGCCAGTGACTCGCGATAGAGGGCCAGTGCATTGTCTGCCTCGGACCTGCCCGACCGCGTCGCCGCCGCCAGGTGGTTGAGCGCGAGCGCGAGCAATCAGTAGTCTCGCAGGCAGGCGACGAGCCTGGCGACAGCGAGCCACTGTGCTGCAGAGCGTTCAGACGAGGTCAAACGAAACTTCCGAGATAACGGAAAGTCCGCTTGGAGGAACGCCTGCTCGCGAACCTGTGCTCATCGGAAGTCGGTAACCGAGGCATCTCCCGTCACGACCTCGATTCGGCCGAGGCCTGCCTCGTGCGCCCGCCTGGCCGCCTCGACGTTGTTGGTCGGGTCGAGCTCGACAAGGCGGCCATTCACCGAGCGGCGCCCAGGGTGGTCCGCCAGTACGCCGAGGATGTCGCGCCCTTGGCCGCTGCAGACACTCACGACTGTGACCTGGTCGCACGCCCGGCTAGCAAGGAAGTCCCGGATCAGGCGCTGCACGATCAGCAGCCGCTGAGCAACGACACGCTCGGGAGTTTCGTAGAGCAGCTGCCAGTGCACCCAGTCGGGCCCATTCACGCCCATGTCGGCCACCAGAAGCAAGGTGGACGAGATGGGCTATCGGGAGCTGCGTCGGATGGAGATCGAAGAAGCGGTTCGTCGCTGGCAAGTCAATGAGAGTCAGCGGGCTATCGTTCGGGCGACCGGGTTGGCGCGCGAAACGATCAAGAAGTACCTGGCTGCAGCGAGCGACCTGGGGCTGACCTGCCAACACAGTCGGCTATGGCGCGAGTGACTGGACTGTTTCGATGGTGTCTGCGTCCGTGGGAGACTTGTCTTCGCGGTAGCGAACGACGCGAGCGAAGCGCAGCGCTACTCCGCCGGGGTAGCGGGAACTGCGCTGCACACCATCGAAGGCAATCTCAGCGACGAGCTCGGGACGGACGTAGACAGTCCAGCGGTCGCGGTGCGTCTCTAACGCCAGCAACCGCTGCGTCTGCCACCGCAGCATCTCGTCCGTCAGGCCTTTGAAGGTTTTGCCTAGCATGACGAACTCACCAGTCGCAGGGTCGCGGGCGCCCAGGTGGAGATTTGAGAGCCAGCCGGTCCTTCGGCCGTGGCCCCATTCGGCGGCGAGAATGACCAGATCGAGGCCTAATATCGGCTTCACCTTGATCCAGCCCGCGCCGCGGCGACCGGCTTCGTATGGCGAGTCCAGCGCTTTGACCAGGACACCCTCGTGTCCGTGGGCCAGTGTGTCGGTCAAAAAGGCATCGGCTTCGGAAACATCTGCGGTGACGATGCGCGGCGCGCGCCAGCGCTCGGGCACCGTCTCGGCCAGAATGCGGTGGCGCTCGGCCGCGGTCTGGTCAACCAGGTCTCGGCCGTCGAGATGCAGCACGTCGAACAGAAACGGCGTCAGCGGCAGTGTGGTGCGCAGTCGCTCGACATCCAGGCGACTGCCGAATCGGCTCGCGCTGACCTGAAAGGGGTGTGGCCGCCCGTCCTCCTGCAGCGCCAAAACTTCGCCGTCCAGGACGATCGATTGCACCGGCAGCGCGCGCGCCATCTCGACCACCTCGGGCACGCGACTGGTGATGTCGTCGAGGCTGCGGGTGAAGACCCGGACGTCATCGCCCTGGACGTGGATCTGTATGCGCGCGCCGTCGAGCTTCCATTCGATCGCCGCCGGCGACGTGCGCTGCAGCGCTTCGGCGATGCTCGTCGCCGATTGGGCCAGCATCGGCTGAATCGGCTGACCCACCTGCAGCCGAAACGCGGCCAATCCCGCCGCGCCATCGCGCAAGCCGGCCTCGGCGACAGCGCCGACATCGCCGCGCAGCATGACCGCCCGCCGCACCTCAGCGAGCGGGGTGTCCAGAGCTCGAGCGAGCGCGTCGAGCATCACCCCTTCGAGCGCACCCTGGCGGAGCTCGCCGATCATCAGCCGCCGCAGAAAATCCTGCTCGGTGCTCGTCGCGCGGCTGAACAGGTCGACCAGGTGGCGACGGCGTTCGGCTTGGGAGTCTCGACCAGTGACACCGCCGATGGCTTCCAGTGCGGTGTCAACTTCGATCAGGGTCAATGACGCGCTTGCGGCCGGCTCCGGCAGATCACGGATCGAGGCGTAGCCCACGCCAATCTGCCGCTGGCGCAGCTGGCTCGACAGGAATGCCACGCCGATGGCGGCTTCTTCGGGCGTAAGGCGCCGCAGCGTTGCCGCCACGCGCTCGACTTTGGCCGATCGCGAAGCCGTGTCGGCGACCGCCGCCGAGGTCTCGACGACCTCACTCAGGAGCACTTTTCGGCTACTCGAGACCGATCGGCAGGCGCACCGTGAAGGTTGTGCCGCTGCCCTCCTGGCTGCGCACGGTGATGCTCCCGCCGTGGCTGTCCACGATGTGCCGTACGCTGGCCAGCCCGATGCCCGTGCCGCCAATTCGTTGTTCGACGTTGCTGGCGCGCTGAAACCGCTCGAAGATCCGCGGCTTGTCTTCATCGGGGATGCCGATGCCCTGATCTGTCACGTCGATCGCCACCCAGTCGCCTTCGCGCTGCAGGCGGACGTCGATCGGCCCACCGTCCGGGCTGTACTTGACCGCATTGTCGAGCAAGTTGGCCAGCACGCGCCCGAGGCGGCGCTCGTCCCACAGGCCAACCAGCGGCGGCTCGGGGCCTTCGACACGAATCGTGTGGCGCTCGGTCGCCAACTGGCGCTCCTGAGCCACATCACGAGCCAGCTCGATCAGGTCGGCCGGCTGACGATTCAGCTCGAGCCGGCGACCCATCTGCAGGCTGGCCAGGTCGACGAGCTCGTCGACCTGTCCGACGGCTCGCGTGGCGATCATGTCCAGTCGGTGCAAACCCTCGCGCATCCGCTCGCGGTCGAGCTCACCGGCTCGATCCAGCCGCCGCTCGAGCAGCTGGGCGGTGGCCTTGATCGACGCCAGCGGGTTCTTCAGATCGTGGGAGGCGGAGGCCAGAAATTCGTCGCGCGTGCGCAAGGCCTGCTGCAGATCGGCAACGGCGCGGTCGCGTTCTTCGACAGTTTCGCGCAGCGCCGTGTTCAGAACGGCGTAGTGTTCGGCCTGCTCCTGGGCCTCACGAAACAGGTAGGCGCTGTCGATCGCCAGCGCCACGCGCGTGGCCAGATCCTGGCCGATGGTGAGATCGATCTGATCGTAGCGGCGGCCCTCGCCCGCGGTGGCCAGCGTGATGTTGCCGAGCGTGCGGCCGCGCGCGAGCAACGGCAGGACGACCCACGACCTCGGCCGGATCGCATCGCTCGAGTTGATATCGGGCCGCTGCTGGCGAATGGTTTGCGCCAACTCGGCATCGTCGGCATCGGCGTGGGCAACGGCGATGCGCCGAATGACGTTGTCCGAGTCGACCAGGTCGACGATGCACCAGTCGGCGATCTTGCCCACGACGAGCTCGGCGAGCTGCTGGAGTCGGCTGGGCACGTCGGCGGCGGAACCAAGAATCGTGCTCGCGGCGGCAAGGAAATTGGTCGCATCGGTGTGCCGCTTGCGATCGGTAATGTCCCGAAAGATGTTGACCACCATGCGCAGGTCGCCGTGCTCGTCGCGCACGGGCTTGGCGTCCAGGATTGACCAGCGCCACTCGCCCGAGTCGCGCTGGCGGAACTGAACGACGACTTCCTCAGGATCTTCGCCTTGCAGGATGCGGCGACCGGGCAGCCGGTCGTACGGGAGGGGCTGGCCGTCTTCGTCGAAGAGCGTGAAGCGCTGGACGACGCTGGCGAACGATTGGCGGAACTCGTCCGCCGAAGCGAATCCGGACAAGCGGGCGGCCACGTCATTGGCGAAGATCAGCGCACCGCTGGTGTCCTGGACGGTCACGCCCTCGCCGATCCCACCCAGGATCGCGGCGAGCTCATCCCGCGAATGCCGCAGCTCGAACAGCTCGGCCTGGCGAGCGACGTCGAGCGGGCTCGCATCAGAGCGTTGCGCGTCCTCTGGCATGGTCCCCTTGGACGGGTCAAGAGTACTGGACCGAGGCGTGGTCGCTGATAAGCGCGCGCACGACCTCGGGCGACAGTGGCAGGTCGAGTGCATGTGCGGCGCCGATCGCGTCGACCACCGCATTGGCAATGGCTGGCGCGAGACCAGCGTTGGCGCCCTCGCCGACCGGGGTGATGCCCAACCGCCGATCGTGG
>WNFC01006731.1_pt1 | contig 12663 bp, 7 predicted proteins | sample 5400541 | NCBI WGS metagenome assembly WNFC01 (sample SAMN13153342, study PRJNA577476) | soil metagenome | isolation source: 120 cm saprolite under Douglas fir tree site 2 hole 2 replicate 1 | place: USA:California | collected 2015-04-18
GCCGCCGGCTACGCGGCCCGCTGGTGGCGACTGCTCGGTGACAGGGCGGTGGCCGCGCTCGCTTGGATCGTTTTTCATCTTGCGATGCCGACTGCCCTGTTTGTCAGGCTGTCCCGGACTCCGCTGACCGGTTTCGATGGCCGGCAGCTGGCGGCGTTCGCCGCCAGCACGGCAGTCGTGATCGGCGCGGGCTGGTACTGCGCAGGACGTATCTTCGACCGCAAGCACGGAGAGCGAACGATCTGGGCAATGGCCGGCGGATACGTCAACGCCGCCAATCTCGGCATCCCGATCGCGATGCAGGTGCTCGGAAACGTCTCGTTCCTGGTCGAGGTTCTCCTGCTGCAAACGCTGATCATCACACCGGTCGTCCTGGCCACGCTGGACCGTCATGGCGAGGCCGGCGGCAAGAACCGGTTCCGGCGGCTCGCGACGCTCCCAGTCCGCAACCCGGTCATCCTCGGATCGGCGCTTGGCATCGCCGCTTCGGCCGCTGGATTCCGCGTATCGCCGATCGTGCAGACGCCCCTCGCGTTCCTGTCCTCCGCCGCGGTGCCGGCTGCGCTGATCACGCTCGGCGCGTCGCTATACCGCCGCGAACCGGAGCCCAGTACCGGACGCGCGGAGATAACGGCCATCACAGCGCTGAAGCTCGTCGCCCAGCCCGCGCTTGCCTGCGCCCTGGGTCTCCTGCTGCACCTCTCGCAGCCGCAGCTGCTCGCGGTCGTGGTCTGCGCCGGGCTGCCCACGGCGCAGAACGTGTTCGTGTTCGCCCAGCGGTACGCCGTCGGTGAGGCACTGGCCAGCCGCGCGGTGCTGATAACTACCACGCTGTCGCTGGCCACCATCGCCGCCATCGCCGCCCTGCTCGGTCGCTGACCACGCTGGACACCTCGCGGATCTGGGCGGGCGCGCCGATCACGCGGCATGGCCATGAGGTCGCGGCGAGTCCTAGCCTGCGACCTGCAGGCCTTGCCGCACAGCCCAGGCCGGTACGTCCTCCCGGCGGATCGCGCACGCGAGCAGGTCGGGAAAACGGTCCGGTGTGCATGCGAACGCCGGAACACCCAGGGAGGCGCAGGTCGCCGCCAGGGCATGGTCGTATCTGGGAGCTCCATCATCGGCGAGGGCGAGCAGGATAACGAGCGTGACGCCGCTGTCGATGATCGACTTGATCCGCGCCACTAGGGCGGCTTGGTCGCCTCCTTCGAACAGGTCGGAGATCAGGACCATGATCGTGTCGGATGCACGGGTGATCAGGGACTGGCCGTAGGCGACCGCCTGGTTGATGTCTGTCCCGCCGCCTAGCTGGGTCGCGAATAGCACCTCGACGGGGTCAGCCAGTTGGTCAGTCAGATCGACTACCGACGTGTCGAACACGATCAGCCGGGTGCGCACCGCGCGCAGCGAAGCCAGCGAGGCCGCCATCACCCCGGCGTACACGACCGAGGAGGCCATCGACCCGCTCTGGTCGACGATGAGGACGACGTCCTTCAGCGCGGCGATCCGGCGCCGCCGGGCATGGCCGATCAATGTCTCCGCGATGATCGTGCGCAGGTCCGGCTGGTAGTGCTTCAGGTTGGCGCGGATCGTGGCAGGCCAGTCGACATCGGCCAGGCGCGGCCGGCGGTTGCGCGCGGCTCGGTCGAGCGCTCCGAGCACCGCGCGATGCAGTTCGGCGGCCAGGCGGCGCTCGATCTCTTCGACAACGTCGCGGACGACTATGCGGGCGGTCTGCCGCGTCTTCTCAGGCAGCGCGCCGCGCAGCGACAGCAGCGCCCCAACGAGGTGGATGTCAGGCTCGATGGCCGCCAGCAGCTCCGGCTCCACCAGCATCCGCCGCAGCCCAAGCCGCTCAAGGGCGTCCTGCTGCAGAACTCGGACCAGCGGAGCGGGAAAGTATTTGCGGATATCACCGAGCCAGCGAGTCACCGCCGGAGCCGAAGCGCGGAGCCCGGCGTCCCGGTGCTGGCCGACCGCTGGAGCAGCGTCATAGACGACGGCCAGCGCGCGGTCCATGCCGAGGTCCCTGGAAGTCAGTTGGTCATCCTCCGCCGCCCCGGCGGCGCCCGTGCTCGCGGCGGAGCTACCGAGTACCAGCCGCCACCGGCGCAGCCGCTCCTCGGACAGGACTTTATTCATCCGTTACGCACCCGCCCAACGCGGTCGCCACGACATTGAGCACACGCCGTACCCGGGACTGATCCCAGTCGTCGTCCTCGTCTGCGCCGGCCTGCGGGGCGACCGCCCCAGCCACCCGGTGCCCAGCCCGCACCTTAATCCCCATCTGCTGCCGTTCAGGCCCGGTGAACTGCGAGAACGCGCGCCGCAGCAGTGGCAGGACGGTATCAAATGCCTCCGTGCTCAACCCGGACAGCCAGTCATCGAGCAGGTTCCACAACGGCTCGTCACGCAGCAGCAGCGACCCACTCCCCCGCACGAACCCCTCGAGCCATGCCACCGCCTGCGGGCCTGCAGATAGCGCTCTGGCGAGCCGTTGCTGCGCCTCGCCGGCGGTCAGCAGCCCTGCGTCGAGCAGCAGCCTCACGCAACGGCCCTGCAGTATCGACACGGCACCGGCTAGGTCGGCCACGGCGCGCTGCGCAGCACGCCAGGCCTGAGCCTGCTGGGCGGAGCCGACCAGCGCGATCGAGGCATCGGCGTCTTCGATCGCGGCCAGCATGGCCGTCGCCGCCTGCGCATCCAATGACATGCAGGCCGCCGCAAGCCCGGCGCAGATCCGGATGAGGATGGAATCGAGCACACCGCGGACGAGATCCGTGTCGGTTTCCCTGACGCTGCCGTACCGCAGCACCCGTGCCAGCGGCGGAGCGGCCGCCATCAGGTGCGCGATGTCGCCGGTCCTGGCCGACCGCCGCTCGAGCGCCGCCGTGACGGCCGGGAGGGCGTCCGGCAGGTCGGCTAGGACAGCCGCCTCGACCAATTCGGTGATCTGGGCGAATTCGGCTGCCTCTTCAGCTCGCTCCACCACGACGGTGGTGGCCGCCGCAGCGACCGTGGTGCCGTACCTGGCTCGCTCGATCAGCGAGACGACGAACTCGGGACGCCAGCGCAGCAGCCATCCCTCGCGGAAGGTGCCCGCGCTTGGAGCGCTCACGACCGTGCCCCAGCCGATGCCGAGCAGCCGGAGCCTGTGCAGGAGGCGGGACCTGTTGCGGTCAGTATCGCCGCGCAGGTCGAGCTCGACCTGCCTGTCGGCGGCCGCCGGGCGGAACCTGAGCCGACGGCAGGTCGACTCGAAGTCCGCCTGCAGCGGCACGGTCGGCACGTCGTCAGGGACTACACCGAGCTCGTCTCCGACCACCAGCCTCCCGTGAATGAGCGAGAGCGGTACCTGATCGCCCTGGCACAACACCGCGAGGACAGCGTCGGTCAGCTCGCTGAGGCCGGGCAGCGAACGGCCGCGGATTGCGGCTACCGTTTCAGCGAGCCGCACTGTCTCGACCGCCGAGGCCGGCGAAGCCACCAGATCGGCCTCGCGCAACAGCGCAGCGACCCGCGCGACCCAACGCTCGGCGATGTGATCCTCCGATCGCCACAGGTGCGCGTACCAGCCTGGCGATGTCACGCCGGCCCCGTACCCGCTCGCGTGCGTCAGCCGCTGGGCCGTCCACGGCACCCAGGTCGCGCTCGCCTTCACCCTGGGCAGGCCGCGGAGCAGGTCTGCGTCGCCGCGAGCGGGTGGCAGCGACGCGAGCGCCGGCGCGTGCCATGCTCCGCATACCACGGCGATGCGCCCGTATCCCTCGCGGACGGCGGCGCGCAAGCCCTGCCGCATCGCCGCCTCCCTGCGCAGGTCGCGGCGGGATGCCGTCCAACCGTCGGCTTCCGCCGCTGTCCGCAACGCGGCCATCGCCTCGGCCACGGCGGCGAACAGCTCGAGCGGGTCGCCGCCTAGCCGGTGCTCAACGACGTCCTCCCACCAACGCTCCGGATCGTCATGCCCGGCCGCCTTGGACAACCAGCCGAGGGGGTCATCACTGATCAGCGCGCTCGGACGGCGTTCTCCGTCATCCTCGGAGTCGTTGCCAGCCAAGACTGTGGCCGCCGGCAGGTCGACGAACCGGACGGGCAGCCCGGCCTCAGCCGCGAAACGCATGGCCTGCCACTCCGGCGAGAAGTCGGCGAACGGCCAGAACGCGGCCCTGCCCGGCCTGTCAGGCGCGTGCGCGAGTATCGCGACCGGCGGAACGAGCGCTGCGATGTGGTGGAGCAGCGCGCCCGCTTCAGGAGGCCCTTCGATCAGGACCGTGTCGGGAGCCAGGGCGCCAAGCGCCGCCCGGACAGCTCGGGCGGAGCCCGGACCATGATGCCTGACACCCAGGACAGTGATGCTCACTCGATCGTCACGCTCAGATCGCGGCAGGCCCGGTACAGGTCGCGCCAGTCCTTGCGCTCCTTTACCACGGCCTCGAGATATTCGTTCCATGCGACGCCGTCCTGCACGGGGCTCTTCACCACCGCTCCGACCAGACCAGCCGCGACGTCCGACGCGTTCACGTGGCCATCCCCGAAATGAGCGGCCAGCGTCATCCCGTTGGTCAGCACGCTGATCGCCTCGGCGGTGGATAGCGTGCCCGTGGGCATCTTTAGCGTCGTGCGGCCGTCTTCGGTGACCCCGGACCGCAGTTCCCTGAAGATCTGGACTACCCGCCGGACCTCCGCGAGAGCTGGAGGCTCGGCCGGTAGCTGCAGCGCCCTGCCGAGCTCGGCGACGCGGCGGCTGACGATTTCCACCTCAGTGTCCTGTGTTGCCGGCAGCGGCAGGACCACGGTGTTGAACCGGCGCTTCAGCGCGCTTGACATCTCGTTGATGCCACGATCCCGGTCGTTGGCCGTGGCGACTAGCGTGAAACCCGGCACCGCCTGCACCTCGATGCCGAGTTCGGGCACGGGCAGCGTCTTCTCAGAGAGCACGGTGATCAGCGCGTCCTGCACCTCGGCCGGCATCCTAGTCAGCTCCTCGGCGCGGATGACCTTGCCGTCGCGCATGGCGGTCATGACCGGTGAGGGAACCAGCGCGGCGGGAGTCGGCCCTTCAGCGATCAGCCTGGCGTAGTTCCAGCCATACCTGACCGCTTCCTCGCTAGTCCCGGCCGTGCCCTGGACCAGAAGGGTCGAGTCGCCGCTGATCGCGGCCGCCAGGTGCTCGGACAGCCAGGTCTTGGCCGTGCCTGGTGCGCCCAGCAGCAGTAGCGCCCGGTCGGTCGCCAGCGTCGCCACCGCCACCTCGACCAAGCGCTGGGCGCCAACATACTTCGGGGTGACGACGGTGCCGTCTTTCAGCGTTCCGCCGAGCACGTAGGTGACGACGGCCCAGGGTGACAGATTCCATGCAGGTGGTCTGGGCCGGTCGTCACACCGGGCGAGGGCGGCGAGTTCGGCCGCGTACTGCTGCTCGGCGTGCGGCCTGAGCACATCGGCTAGCTGGACACCAGTCACGGTTTCGGCTCCTCGCTCAGTTCGCGGCGCATGGCGGCCCTGACGGACAGCGTATTGACCAGGTCGTTCCAGCCAGTGGACAGCCGGTCGTGCACCGCGGCCGGGTCGAGGTCGGGCGGTGCGGGCGGTTCCAGCCGAAGCGCAGCGAGCCTGAACAGCGTGCGTGGCGCCGGCGAGTAGCCAGGATCGGCGCGGGCTACGGCGCTGAGCCTGCGACGGACAAGATCGGACAGCGGCACCGACCACGGTGCGGGAACCAATTCGAGTGCCGAAGCGAACAGCGGGCTGCCGGGATTGGCCCGCAGCCATGCATCCCGCGCCTCGACGTCCAGGGCTGTCACGAGCCGGAGGTCCGCCGTCACATGCCGGTCAGTGCCTGGCCGGTCAGGAGCGGGCTGATCCAGCAGAGCCAGCAGCCATGATCGGTCCGCGTCCCTGATCGCCGCCGCGGTCCACCCGGCGCGCAGTGGCTCTGACCAGTCGGAACGGTCGCCCAGCGCAAGCAGTTCACCCGGTTCGAGCCTGGTGTGATCCGCCCAGAAGGCTGCCGAAACTGCTGCGACCACCTGCCGCAACAGCCATGCCCGGACACCGGTACCGCGCGGTGGCGAACCGTCCACGCCGTCGGCCAGCATTTCCTGCGTGACCGTCTCGGGGATCGTCAGCACCAGCCGCTGCCGCCGCGCCTTGCGCTCGATCCGGACCGCTGTGGCTGCCCGGACGGCCGCCCGCCGCATATACGTTGAACCGGGCAGCCGGGCAAGCAAGTCGGCCCCGGCACGGCGAACTTCCGCGCGCCGGTCGGCTAGAGCCCGCTCCGCGAGCGGCTCATCGTCCCGGCTGAGCCCGACCTCGAGCATGGCGACGAAGACCGCGCGGTCACGGTGGGAATCGACATCCCAGGTGGCGGCGACCAACTCCCGTCCGACCGCCGGGTCGCTGGCCCGCAGCTTTCTGAGCAGCGCCCGCCGGTCCTCGATCCCGCTGGTCTCCCACACATCGGACGCGCCGGCCGCGGCCTGGGCGTCGCCGCTGCCACCGGCCCAGGCCCACTCCTCGTTGAATCCGGCCAGCCACCCGGCCAGCGGGCCGAGCACGGGCATCAAGCTGGCGCGCAGCCCTGGACGGCCGACGGCGCCTGTGAGCAGCGCGGGCACCAGCACGTCAGGCGCCCGCTGAGCGCGGTCGAGCGCGGCCAGGCACCGGAGCCACTCGGCGATCAGGTCGTAGTCACCAGCACCGAGCAACTCGGCAAGCCGCCGCTCGGCAGCAAGGCAGACCTCCGGCCGGTGGTCCGCTTCGGCGGGCGCCGGTGCAGTCCACTGGCCCGCTTGCGGCGGCCGGTAACCCGCCCGGCGGGCCCGCGACATCACCGCCGCGCTATGCAGCAGTCTGGTGTGGTCCTCGCCTGAATCGAGGCCAATCGCCTTCAGCGCCGCCCCGGGCGTCGGAGGCATGCGCCCCGTGCCCATGACCGCCGCATTCACCAGGCTGGTCCAGGTCATGCCTGCCATCCGGTTAGCAGCCGCCCGGCCCGACCAGCCGGAGCCGCCGCTTGCGGCGTGAATGCGAAGCCATCCCACTCTCCGGCCACGTCGACCGGCCGCCCGCCGGAGAGCGCGAGCAGCGCCCAGCGCGCCGCGGCGGCGCCGGTCACCGGCATGGCCCGCCCGGTGACGTCCCGCAGCAGCCACTGGTCGGCCGGCAGTACAGTCACGCTCCGCACCGCCAGCGGGATCACGTCCGCCCACGGGTCGGCCGACAGACAGTCAGCGACGTGGTTCAATGCGACTTCCCAACTGGCTTCACCGGGCAGCGGTCCCAGGTCCTCGCTGCGACCCTCCCGGGCGGCGATCAGCACGCGGGCGGGCCTGGTCCCCGGATAGAGCGCGACCGTGGCCTCGGTCCGGCAGCCCGCCGGGAGACCAGGGGCCAGTTGCTGTGTGCCCGCCGCGAACGCCAGGTACGTGACTACCGCACCAGTGCGTTCGCCGTAGAGCCACTGCTGCAAGCTGCGTAGGTTCTCGTCGTCGCCGAGTCGCTGGCCGAGTACGGCCCAACTGTCTGAGATACGCTCACCGGACTGTGCGACATCTTCTGTGCTGACGCTGTAGCCGAGCCTGACTCGCAGGGCCTCGCTGGTAACGGGCGGCAGGGTGTCCCTGCGGTTCCATGCCTTGCACAACAAGTGCGCCGAGCCCATCTGGTCTGTGAGCCGCTCCGGCCAGTCGGTTCGCTGGCCCGCGGTCGCCGCGATCGCCGCCATCCGTCGCACCTGTCCGGCCAGCCCGCGCGCTTGGGCGTCGATCATCCGCCTGGCGTGCTGGTCCCACCAGGCCCACGGCTGAGACTGAGCCGCACCGATGCCGCCCCGCGCCAGGTCGGCGAGCCAGCGCCGCGTCTCCTCGACGCCAGCGTCGACCTTTTTGTCCCGGCTGGCTGCGCGGCGCTCCGCGGCGTGAGGATCGGCAGGGCCATCCGAGCGTTCCCGGCGGGCCGGCCTGGCCGACCGCGCCATGCGAGCGGTCAGCCACTCGGCGACCCAGCCGGGCGGGCTCCCGGCCGGTATCTCGCCGTCGGCAAGGAGCAGGAGCAGCCCGAGCGCGTGCTTGCACGGGCGCTTCCTGCTCGGGCATGAGCACTTCGTCGAGCCGCCATCCAGTACGGCCTGCGTCAGGTACCGTGACTGGCCACTACCCCGGCACTCACCCCATACGGCTCGCTCATCCCGGCCGCAGCCCGACCACCGGCGCGAATTCGCCTGACCCAGCCCGGCCTTGGCCGCTGCGGCGTCTGGTGCCATCGCGAGCACCTTATCCCTGCCGTACGTCGTTATCGCCCTTCCCGCCGCCTGCTACCTGGCGCCGCGGAGGCCCCGCAAGATCATCAGGTCCGCCGCAGCGTCGGTAGCGGGCTCGAACCTGAGGTGATGTACTCCTGGGGTGCTGACCAGGAGTGCGGCGCCGTCGTCGGCGACCCGGACCGTCACTGTACTGCCGGCGTCCGTGCTCCAGACGCCTGCCCCGGCGGGCACGAGCCGCCGCGGCGCCGCGAGCCCAATCGTGATCTCGGCATCGCCTGCGTCACTGGCCTGGATGCTGGCAGATGCCCCGGATTCTTTGTTAACGAAATTCCTGGTGGGCACCTCGGACCACGATGGCCGGTGTGGACCAGGCTCGGCCCGCACGTACCGGTCCGTCAGCCTGGCCGACGGGCCCCAGCCCGCGGTGAGCGTGCCGTCTCCTGCCGTGTACGTGCTCCCGGCCGCCACGCCGGTGCCGTGCCAGCGGCCGTCGGCGCACAGCGCGAACACATGCTCGTCGTCCTGATCACGCACCGTGATCTGGCCGTCCCGCGCCTCAAGCTCCAGGAACAGGTCCTGAGCCGGCTCGTGCCAGAGACCGGTCATTTCGCTGGCTTCGCGGCTGGCATGCTCGCGCGGCACCGGGACGCCGGTCACAGCCTCATAGCAGACCCTGATGTCGGTCCCGGTGACGAGCGCTTCGGCCGCGGCCAGCGCCACGTTCGACGGGTAGGGGTCGTTGCGGTTGGCCAGGACGCTGATGCCGACGTGCCGATCCGGCAGGTAGATCACCGCCGACCGGTAGCCTGCCCAGGATCCCGAATGCCACCACGCGGCCTCGCCGCCAACCTCGATCGATGCTAGGCCGAGCGCGTAGCCCGCCGGCCTTCCGTCGGTCAGTACCTGCCCGGCGAGCAGGCCGTCCCTGATGTCCACGCCGAGCACAGCACCCGAGGCCATGAAACCGTGCCACGCGGCCAGGTCGGCAACGCTGGTGACCACTGCACCGTCGCCGACGACCGTCTCCGTGACGTCGTACCGCCGGAACCGCGCGCCGGCTTCACCGCGCGCGCCGGCTTCACCGCGCGGGCCGAACTCACCTGGCCGGTCGGCCTCAGCGGCGGGCGCGACCACGTATCCGCCCGCGAGGCGTGGCACCAGGCGCGCAACGTCATCGCGGAAATGCGTAGCCGTCATGCCGAGCGGGCCGAACAGCCGCTCGCTCGCGAACCTCGCCAGTCCCGCTCCCGTGATCCGGCGGACAAGGGCGGCAGCGAGCACGTAGCCGGTGTTGGAGTAAGAGAAGGCGGACCCTGGCGCGAAGTCGAGCTCGCGCTGACCGGTGATCAGGTCCATGGCCCTGTTCTCGCCGATCCCGAGCACCGGGATTCCGGCGAGTTCACAGAGCGCGAGGTAGTCGCGCAGACCCGCCGTGTGGGTGAGGCTCTGCCGCAGCGTGACCGGCTGAGTCAGGGAAAGCTCAGGCAGGCTGGCGCGGATGTCGGTGTCCAGGTCCACCAGCCCGTCCTTGGCGAGCAGCAGCATGCACGCCGAGGTCATGTGCTTGCTGACCGAGGCAATGTCGAACGCGGTGTGCTCGGTGACTGGCACGCCGTGCTCGGGGACCGCGCAGCCGGCCGTCGCTGAGCTGACCAGTTCGCCAGCCGAGTACACGCCGACGGCTAGGCCTGGCTCATCGTCGCCGGCCAGCGAACTGACGAAGTCTGGCAGGCCGCGGACGGCGCGGCGGCCGTCGCGGTCGAGGGTGACATCAGCTGACATGACAGTCAACGTATCGTGGAGAACACATGCTGGCGCGGGCTTGGCGGGTGCGGTGATCGACGACATCATTGGCCACGGCCAGGACCCGCGACGGGGACGGTGGCCACGGCGGCTGACGGCAGCCGCGATCGTGGCCGCCGTGCTTGCTGTGCTGATCGCCGAGCATCTGCCGCGCGACGCCCTGCCACGATCGCATCACCCGAGAGCGGCGGCCAGTCCTGTCCTTGCCGCGCCGATAAGGATTCGTCCGGCTCGGCCAGACGGGATCATCGGGCCGACCGTGCCATGGGCCGCCGGGCGGCGGCTGCCTGTCAGTGGCGAAAGGCCAGCCTGGCTGTGGCCGGCCACCGGCCGCATGACGCCCATCGGCGGGCTACCCCTGGCGACGTCGGGCTACGTGTTCACCAGGGTCAGGGGCGGCTGGGCGGTCCAGCCAGGCCTAGCCGCTGGTCCGGGATGTGCTGGCTGCGGCGCGCGGCCGTCGCCCGTGTACTTCCTCGCTGACCGCGCCATGTCCGCGACCTTGGTCGGCACGGCTGACCGCGTGGCGCCAGCGGCCGAATCCGGGGCGGTGTGGCTGACCAGCTACCCGGCCGGCGCCGGTCCCTTCGGCGCCAATCCAGGCGGCCCGGTGGGGTTCGCCCGGGAGGTATCTGCGACCGGCGATCCGCTCGGGCCGCGGCTCACGCTCCCCGCCGGCTTCGTGATCGACGAGGCGACGGACCTTGGGCTGCTGCTCATGCCGGCCGTCCTGGCCGGCGCGGCGCCGATGTACGAGCTGTGGAACCCGGCGACCGCGCGGGTAGTCCGGCGGTTCGGGACCGTGCTCGCGGCCAGTGCGAGCCGGATCGCGTGGACCGGGTGCGCGGCGCGATGCCTGGTGCACGTGCTCGAGCTGGCTACCGGCCGGACGACCCACATCGAGCTGCCGTCGGACAGCCCGGCGGCCAGAGGAGCGTTTAGCCCGGACGGTAGGTTCCTGGCGCTGGAGCTGAGCTTCGGTAACGGCGGAAACGGCGGCGCCGTGGCCACGCAGCTTGAGGTGGCATCGGTGCCCGGCGGCCGCCTGACCATCGTCCGGGGAACCTGGGCGAGCAGCGATGCAATGACTGGCTTCGGTTGGCCTGCCGCTGATGACAGCCTGGTCGCCGAGCTGAGCTTCGTGACCAAGGTGCAGGTGGCGTCCTGGCACCCGGGAGGCGGCCAGCTCGCCGTGGCCGACGTCCGCCAGGCGCAGCGACCGAACGAGCTGATCGTCGGGTAGCTGATCGTCGGGTAACGGGATGACCGTGCCGTTCAGTCGTAGCTTGCCTCGATCAGCCAGCGGCCGTCCTGCACGACGGCGAGCCAGGCTCCGCCGTCCACGGTCACCAGCTGGAACCTGGCCTTCCTGCAGGCGTGCTCCGGATCCCACCAGCGCTCGGTAACCGGCCACGGCCCGGTCCAGGCGGTGACGGCGAGCGGCGGCCCGCCCCCGATCGACAGCCTGGCCGGTTCGCCGGATAGCTGCCCTCGCCCAGTGACTTCCACTAGCGACCCCGAGTCGTCCGTGACCCTGGCCTGGCGCGGGACCGGATAGACGGTGGCCGGGGCGGGCGGCGGAATCCGTCCGGGCCACGGGCGGTCCGCGGGCCGGGGAGGGCGGGCGGCGGACTCGGCCGTGTCGCCGAAGGGAATGAACACCGCCTGGTCAGCCGGGCTGCGTCCGCCGGCAAGGGCCGGCTGGGTAACCGCGTCATGCCCGAGCATCGCCTGGACTCTGACGGCCGCTCGCGCCACCCGGTCGCTGACCACGGCATCGCCCCACAGGCCAAGCTGGCGGCCCTGGTCGGCGACAAGCTGATCGGGCACCAGTCGCAGCAGGCTGATCCCGCCGACGGTGATCCCTTCGTCATGCTCGCCAGGACTCTGGGCCGGCTGCCAGCCGTCAAGCTGCCAGCGCACCCGCTCGGCCACGGCAAGCTCGGACAGCAGCCCGTCGTGCCGCCACAGCCTGGTGATCTCCTCGCCGTTGTCGCAGATCACCTGGATCTGAACCCGGACGCAGGCCAAACCGCCCGCGGCAAGCTGAGCATGCATCTGGCTGGCCATGGATTTGGCGGCGAACACAACCCGCTCGGACTGCTCGACAGGAGGGTCGAACTCGATCTGGACGGTCAGGTCCGCCGTCGGCGGACGGGTGGCGAGCGGCCGGGGATCGAGCCCGCGGGCCAGCCGGTGCGCGAGCCGGCCGTGGGCCCCGAACCTGTTTCCCGCCTCGGCCGCCGGCACGGCGGCGAACTCCCCCAGCGTCCTGATTCCGAGCCTGATCAGCAGGTCGGCAAGGTCGGGCTCGCCGAGGACGGTGACCGCGCGCGGGGCTAGGAAGGCTGGCGTCCCTCCCGGCGGCACGATCCTGGCCGGTGGCTCCCACTGGCTGTCCCTAGAGGCCAGCAGCGCGGCGAACATGCCGTCGGCGATGCCGACACCGCAGTCGTAGCCGAGCCGGGTCACTGCCCCGGCGACCTTTCTGGCGAGTTCCGCTTCACCGCCGAAGTACTTGGCCGGGCCACGCACCCCGAACGCGCAGAGGCCGGGGCGCAGGACCTCGATCCTGGGGCAGAACTCCTGCACCA
>WNFC01006733.1_pt1 | contig 12662 bp, 10 predicted proteins | sample 5400541 | NCBI WGS metagenome assembly WNFC01 (sample SAMN13153342, study PRJNA577476) | soil metagenome | isolation source: 120 cm saprolite under Douglas fir tree site 2 hole 2 replicate 1 | place: USA:California | collected 2015-04-18
GCTCTCCTGCTCATACGCGACAGTGCAGTCAACGCCCCATCCGCTATCCCGGTATTTACGGTATCCACGGCCAACGGAGATTTTCTACGGAATACTGTCGGGTTCAACGCGACGACTGGCGTTTCCAATTTCCCGATTCGAATCAATGTGGCTAAGGCTACTCCCCCGAGCAACCCCACCGGTCAGCACAACTGCCCGAATGGCCAGGCCGTCCCTGCATTCGTTGGTGCGGGAACCGCCAAATATACCCCCAATGAGAGTCTGTGCCTGCCCGCGGGCGCAGGTCAGGCAGTCGAGCCCAGCATGACCGTGGACTCGCAGGGCACGATCTACATCGAGTCCATCCGCGGCGTCCCGGGGGGCCTCGACTTATGGCGCTGGAATAAGGCTGCCGACGGTGGACCTAACGCTAACGGAACTCTGCCGTTTAAGTACGAAGGTCAGCCCGATTGCGGCGTCTTCGTAAGCACTTTCTGCACTACGAGCGGGCTGGCGCCGGGCGGAGGAGATGGCGACGTCGCCGTGAACAGTCCGGACCCATTCAACCTGAATATTCCAAATCTAGCCGTGGTCAGCCTCGCTGCAGCGGAAGTTACAGGCAGCCACTCCACTGACCGCGCGGATACCTTCAGTACCCCGAACCCAGCCACCGCCGGGGTTCCCTTCGACGATCGCATGTGGATAGATGCTTTGGATGATCCGAATCACGTCTACATGGAATACCACGATTTTGGGACTACCTCGCAAATTTTCGTGCAACGCTCGAATGATGGAGGCCAAACCTATACCAACGCCCTGGGGACCGTAGTTGACGCTGCGACAGAACCAAGCGTCGGTCCGCCTACCGGCAACATTGCCGGCCAGATCAAGGTGGACCGAAGTAGTTGCACAAGCCACGGGAACCTCTACCAGATCTTTGTGGGGCCTGACAATCCCATCGACAACTCCAATAACAGCAGCAGTTTTTTAAACGCCGCCTACGTGGGTGTGGCCTCGGGTGTGAGTCTCACGAATCCCACACTCTCGTTCACTGATTACAAGGTCTTCAGTTGCGGGGCGGGTTCGACGTGTCCCTCTGGCGCCGGCCTCGGCAATCTGTTCCCCGCGCTCGCGGTCGACAAGTTCGGCTACCTGTACGCTGTCTGGTCGGACAACACTAACATCTACTACTCGTTCTCGGTGTCTCAGGGGACCAGTTGGTCTCCGGCCATCAAGGTAACTCAGAACACGTCGCAAGCTGGAAAGTCGAACGTGTTCCCTTGGATCGCCGCCGATGCCAATGGCCATGTGGCCATCGCATGGTATGGTGCCGATCAAGCCGGCAATTCGAACACAGTGCCATTGACCACAAACTGGAACGTCTATGTTGCGGAGACCGTCAACGGCCATGCGATGAAGCCAGTGTTCACGCTGAGCCGAGCCACCGACCACGTCAACCACATCGGGCAGATATCAACCGGCGGCCTACTTGGCAGCTCCGACCGGAGCCTTGCCGACTTTTTCCAGATCGCAATTGACCCGACGACCCACCTCATCAACATTGCCTACGCGGACAATCACGCGGGTACTTCTGTCACGTACTTCACGCGGCAGAAGAAGGCGACCTCGGGCATCTCCACCAAGGGCCAATGTGCAGGCAGCAGTCACTAAGCAGGCGGGAAAGGGCGCCAAGCCGGCGAGCACGGCGGCGCCCATTTCGACTTCAATCATGATTCCTGCAGTTCAGCAATTTCGCGTGGATGTTTGCGGTAAATCCACAAAGGTCAGACTCGGGAAACGCGGAGATTTGTGGAAATCGTCACGAACGACAAAAATCTCCCCGCTGCCGGTTTGCCCGTGATGCCACAATCTAAGTACCAGCGGGTTCGCGAGTTCCTTCTTCTTCATTTCGCTCCCATGGAGTTCCTGAAGTACCTGGAAGCGATCGGCGTCAATGATTCTATTCAGAGCCAGATTCGTGCAGGTCTTTGCTGCTGCGCGAACTACTGGTGAGTTTGTTGTTCTTCAGGCTTAACGCAATCGAACTGGCTTAATTCACACTCCGCGTCCGGCTTGCTCACGTGGTCGGAGGCGCGCCGGCACCTTTTACAAATCCATTCCTGCTTGGTCTGGTTCCACTCGATATCATGCTGGCTCATGCTTTTTTGCGAGTCTTAGCGTTGCCCAAGACCTCATCAGCTAACTTAAGCCAATGCGCTACGGCTGGATGGTCAGCATACTCGCCGGAGTCATGTCGTAATTGGACAATATCTGCCGGAGGAGGCTTGGAAGACGAGTCTGGCGCGGCATTGCCCTTTGAGTTCCGATAGCCGTCTCGCTTGGGCATTTTTAGTATTTTGGGCACGCCTGCAGACCTCGCGTGCCTAAGATGCTCGAAACGTTAAAACCTTTCTCCATCCAAAGATCGATACAGTACATCCTGTATGGCTGCTGCTTGGCGAAACCTGGGGAACGATGCCACTTCCGATGGACTTGACAGCTGTTTGGGCCGAGCCTAATCAGCGGCCATAGGTTTGGATTCCCGATCGTCGAGTTTGGCGAGAGCTAGCACGACGGCTTTCTTGAGTTTTCTTATGGAGGGATCCCTTGGGTTGGCACCTTGCAGTTGCCGGATCGTTTCTTGTAGAGCATTAACCAAGCCGGGGTAATAAGGTTTGCGCGCCATGAACGCTCTAGAATGGCATAAACCTTACGAGCGTTCGATACAGTGCATCCTGTATTCACGTTGTCTTGCGGGATACTTCGCCTCCCGGGCGGGATTTTTTTGCTCTCGCGGCGAAATCGCCGAGCGCCTAAGAAACCTTACCTTGGGATTACTTCATGTGCCCGTGATCCGCCAAGAGTCCTGCATTGGAAAGCACCTAATGTGGAGCGCCGAATTATGCAGGCTGCCACAATTCGATGGGATTTCCCTCAGGGTCATGCAGACGAGCGAAGCGCCCAATATGGGGATAAGATTCCGGGTCTTTGACCTCAATTCCTGCCGTTCGTAGCTGGGCTACCATTTTGTCGAGGTCATGCACTCGAAAGTTCACCATCCAGACCTTTTGAGGGTCCCCGAAATACTTGGTCGTTTCGGGAAAGGGACTGAAGACGGTCGGTCCGGCCTCTTGATCCCAAACGGGTGCGCCCTCGCTCGTTGGTGTGAGCGCGATCCCCAAGTGTTGCAGGTACCAGTTCCCCAACGCTTTGGGATCATGAGCGCGGAAGAATAACCCTCCGATTCCGGCTACTTTTTCCATTTCCGCTCCTCCTGATTCATGTTTAGCATCTGCCTTCGCCGGCGGAACAGGACTCGCTGGCTGTGCGGAGTTCTGTGCCGCCATGGCGAATTCATTCCGGCGCAGAATGAAGCTTGACCCGACGGCATAGGACAGGATTTGAAGTAATTGGCGTCTTTGAAAGCCCATCCCACCCTCCTAACAGACCTTGTGCGAGTTCATCTACGATACCGACCCGGATGAAGTTCTGAAAGTATAAATAGCGGGTTCAGGGCGAGTAGTCGCTAGCCTTACCTAATCGGATAAGGTAAGGTTTGCTCATCACTCGTCCTCAACGGCACATTGCGACTAGGGCCCGGGTTTGCAAGAGTTGAATTTGAACGATTGCACATGAGTATGCCAATTGAAACTGCTCGTGGTTTGGTAGTACTCGTTCGTGTACCAGAACGTGCAGTCGTCGGTCGGGTCGATCGACATCGAGCTGTAATCGCCCCAGCGATTGAATGAATGGAACTGCGCGCCGGTGCCAGTGATTACGATCAGCGGACCCGACATGGTATCGACGGCATCGGTCGATTGCCGACCGGCTACGTAAATGCTTGGGAACAAGCTCCGGCTCGAGGCGCTGAAACCGAGCGCCATATCGCCGTTCTTATCCATCGCGACGCTACCCAGCCAGAAGTTAATGTTCGGGTCATAGAGCGTCTCCTGCTGGTAAACAAACGGAACGGCGCCAGGGCTGCGAATCTCGTACCAGCGCACCGCTGCCAGCGGCCCTCCAGCGACCGTATGATTCACAACCAGCGATTCATGGTCACCAAAGTTTCGGTAGGCCAGGCGGAACATCACGCGATCGCCGAGCCCGTCGAGCTTCTCGCCGGGTGGTGGCTCGGGAATGCACGCCAATGTGATGGCGCGGGCGCAAATCTCGCTATATGCCGCCACAGGCACCTGAGTTCCGCTGAAGATAGAATTCCCCGGATTTGCGAAATCAACGTGAAACTGGAACAGGTTCACGTCCGTAGTATCTGCCAAACCAATAAAGTAGTTCGGTGAGCCGCTTGGGGGAAGCGTGCTGCCGTCCAGGTCCGATGGCAACAGGCTCGATACCGAAGGCGGCTGCGGGAAGCAGATCATCGAGGCGCTGGCGCCCTGGAGCATCGCATTGCGGTCCAAAGCGCAAACGTCGGCGCCCACAAAACTGTTGCCGGAGAATACGTTCACAGAGTTGTAGTAAGCATCTGGCCAGACCGCGAACTTCGGATAGTCAGGGAAAAGCGGACTAAAGTCGAATTGATAGCGGTGATAGCTTCCGGTCGCATCAGGCGAAGTCGAAATGGCCACGCATTCCGCGTTGTGGGTAAACGTGCTGTCATACTGGAGTTGGCTGACCAGCCATCGTTTCGCAAGGTGGTCATAGAGCACAATCGGGTCACCGCCATCTGTAAAGTCGGGAGCACCACCGCCGAACTCGCAAAGTCCGCCAAAACCCGTCCAAAGAGTGTGGATGAGTTCCGGCCCGAGCTGCAATTTGCCAGACTTGCCGTATACGGATATGGTGACGTTCACCATTTGAACGAACTGCTTGGCGCCGACTGCACCGTTGGTATCGGGAGGAACGAAGGCCAAGCCGAGAAGGTTCCGCGTGTCGTCCGCGCTCTGGCCCTCGAAGTTCACACCCGTGCTGACATCACTTAGAGGACCGGCGAACGTTCCGGCGACAGAGTCGGTTTGCGAACTACTCAACGGCGCATGCGTAGGACGAGCGCTGGGAGCCTGTTTATTGGAACCTCCTGAAATTTTGGAGGTGGCGCCAGCAAGCTGGGCAAAGGGTGGCGAAGTGTCATGCCTCGAAGCAACGATGACATCGGGAGTAGCGCCATACGCGAACGAGGAACCTAGCCACACGAAAGCAGAGAGCAGCATTATGAGCACAGGACGCCAGCGATTCATCGGACCTCCTCCGGTCCCTAAGGGCCTGAAAAAGAATTTGCGTTTAAGGTAGATCGGACCAAAACTGGCGTGTGATGTAGGGACTGACCGTTGCGTTGCCTTTTGCAGAAGCAGGGCTCTCTCGGAACTGGTTCTTACAGGCTCAGAACTCCAGCTCGGCGACAAGCTGCACATTGCGCGGGCTGCCGTTGCCGAAATAAGGATTAAACGAATCCGGCGTGCTGGTCAAACGGAAGCCAGAACCGAAAGTCGTAGACGGGTTAGCAAAGTTCGGGTGGTTCCATATGTTGAAAAATTCAGCTCGCAGGCGCAACCGCCAATCACGAGAGATCTGCTGAGATTTGACAAATGACATATCAAAGTCATTCAGCCCCGGTCCGCTGAACGTGTTTCTTCCCAGATTGCCGTACGTCCCCGGCAGAGGCTGCGCGAAAGCTGCTGGATTCAGATATGGACCTGTCGGATTGAACACCACGTGAGCATTACCGACCAAATTCGGGCGGTCGCGAAACTCACCCGTGCCAGAATTATCGAACGGCAAAGTTATGTTGAGCGGCCTGCCAGATTGTAGAGTCGTAATGCCATTCAGTTGCCAGTTAGAGGCGAGCGCGTGCAGCCAACCGGGCAGACGGGTCGGCGCCGATATGCGCCAGGCATAACTCACGGTGAAGCGATGGCGAACGTCAAAATCCGAGCGGCCATAGTCGCGCCGCAGGTTGCGGCTGTCTTCCGGCGGCCCGCGATAAAATCCGCCAGCGCCTGACGCTTCATCCAGCGACTTGGAGAACGTATAGCTAGCGCGAAATGTCACGTTGGCGGCCGAGCGCTCCGCTGATACCTGGAGGCTGTTGTAGTTCGAATACGCGATATCGGAGAGCGTGTTGATCACGCGAAACTGGGGGAATGCAGCCGCAAACGGCCGGCGAGCCTGCTCGCTCACCGGGTCGGAACTCCCGGATGTTGGCTGATTGATGTCAATCACAACGGGCAAATCAGTGCCGCGCGTGCCGTAATACGCGATGCGCAAAGATTGTTGTCCGCTCAGCCGCTGTTCAAATGCGAGGTCAAAGTTCTGGTAGCGGGGATCAGGGAAATGCGTGCTCACAGCAAAAACATCGAATGGCGGCTGCGGCGCTGCGGGCCCAAAGATCTGGATGCCCGGGCCAAACGGCACGGGCGCCGGCGGCGTAATGGTGAAGATTGCGCTGGAACCGATAGGATTGAATACTGGCCCTGCAAGTATCGAGTTCGCGTTATTGCTGTTGTCCATCAATTCGTCAAACGGCTGGGCATCGAAATACATTCCCCAGCCGCCGCTTAGCGTGCGAGAGCCGCCTAATCCGAGCGAAAACGCGGCGCGTGGCGCAAAATCGCCCAAGTTCGGCTCATATTCGTGCTCAAGTCCAACAGCGCCGACCGGCACAAGCCCGGCGCCCGGAACGAAGTTACTAATCCTCCCTTGCTTCTCGGTAGACACAGAGAATTGATCGTGGCGTAATCCAAGGGTGACCTTCAGCGCTGGCCGAACCTGCCAGCCGTCTTCGACGAATGCCGCCCAGCGATGCTGGCGCAGGTAGCGTTGCGAATCGCCACGCGCAATGGTGGTGACGCCGGGAGCAGCTAGGCCAGCAAGCAGGTCCACCAAGCTGGCAATCGCGAAGTCGCCTGAGAGTTGGTCGCCAAGCTGCGAACCATCGAACACCAGCCGCCCGCGCATACCGGTGTCCGTGAAGGCATTCTCTTGGAGTAATGTTATGTTGCCGCCGAACTTCCATTGGTGCGCGCCGCGGTTCCAACCGATACCATCCGAGAAATCGAATACGTTGCTGGCGCGGCCTCGCGGCAGGGAAAGAGGAGCGCCGAGGTTTTCGTATTCGCCGGGTGCGATATCGATTTCTGGCAAACCGGAGTCGCGGGCCGAGTTGACTCCGGTGTTCAGGCCGATTGCCGTTACATTGAAGCCCTTGTCTCCAGGAAATGTTGTTTCGTGGTAACGCGAATAACCGAACCGGGCAGAGTTGAGCAATCGCGATGAAAGCGTTCGTTGCCACTGCGTAGCAAACAACTCCACAATCGTGTGGGATTGCGAAGTGTAACTCGGCAGCCGCGAGCCTCCTCCCAACCCGAACTGCCCCTGAGGGAAACGCTGGCGATTGGCGCCGAAAGCGTACAAAGCCGAGATACTATCCTGGCCTGTCATGCCGTGATCCGCCTTCAGCGTCACCGTGTTGCCGTCGCTGCGTCCGATAACAGAAAAACTGAGCGGACCCTGGCCGAGGGAGGCGGGGTAGAGCGCGAGAATGGGCGCGGCCAGCGCGTTCACCGAGCGCCCAGCTCCTTCGACGAGCGATGTTGCCGCAGCGATTTCCGCCTGTGTGGGAAATCGAGATACGGCCGTAACACCAACTCGCTCGTGTTGCCCTTCGTACGAGCTGAAGAAATAGCTGCTGTACGGCAGCGGGCCCCCAGCGGTGAATCCGAATTGGTTGTTTCGAAATTCAGGACGCGGGCGCCCAAAGGCGTTGTTATAGAAATTGTTAGCAGCTAGTTTGTCGTTATCAAAGAATTCAAACAGCGACCCGTGCAGACGCGGCCCGCCCCTCTTGATCATGGTAAGCACCGCCGCCCCAGACGGAGCATACTCAGCGCCAGTGTTGGTTTGCACTTCGATTTCCTGGATCGCATCGAGCGGCAGCAGAACCGCTGGAGCGGCGAAGGCGCCACCTTGCCCGATGGCTTCTGCACCACGGAACGGGTCGAGATTATTTGTACCGCTGACGATATAAGTATTGAACTGTGCGCGGCTGCCGTTGATTGGAAACGAGCCAAACGTGCCCCCGGTTGCGCCGGCTCCGGGGATGAGGGTCTCGAGAATGCCGGATGCCTGTCCGCGTACCGGCAGTGTGCGCACCTGCTGTTGCACACTCACGCTGTTGACCTCGGTTACCGCATTTGACAGCGCTCGCCGCGAGTCCAGCGTGATCTGCAGTTGCCTGGTCTCCCCTGCCCGCAGCGAAATGCCCGCAGCTTCGATGCTGACATACCCAGTGTGCGTTACGCGCAACCGATAGTCGCGCGCGGATGCAAGGTGGATGAATTCGAACTGGCCGAGCTGATCGCTCACTGCAGTTGCCCTGACTTCCGGGCGAGCTCCGATATAGAGCAGCACCTGAGCGCCGCCGACTGTATGGCCGCGCGTATCTGACACTCTGCCGCGCAGAGTACCGGTAGCTGCCTGCCCAACTGCCTGAACTGCAACAAAGGTGGAAAGAAGAGCCGTGACTGCGCGAATTTGGTTGACCCAACGGCAGCACATCAGCAAGGACGGTTGTATCGACTTACGCAATGTATTCGTCGAACGCTTTTTTGTGCTCTTCTGATCTGAGACTCTCGATGCTTGCAAGGACGCTGTCAGCTCGCTGACGCTTTCAGGACTCGCCTCTCTGCAAGATCTCCAAAGTCGTAGAGTTCGTATACCAGGTAATTGGAGAAATTTCTTGTGCCATGTACAAGGTCGTCTCGCTATGAAGAACAGCTCCAAAGCCATAGCCGTACAGCAGCGCCACCTTAGCGATTTCTCGGGTGAGTGAAAACGATGCCGAAGGCATCATACCTCTGATCTGCGCATTGTGCATGAACTGGGCAAAACGCTGAGCGAAAGACAGAGAGCGATGTTTTTATGACAGATTGCCCACAGGTGATCACCTTGTGAAAAACTAGGCCTCAACATGTCAACTGCTGTATCTTCAATCCCGGAGTAGTTCTGATTAGTTCCGGCTTGCTCGTCATCCTCCCGCAATCGGCGGAAATCGCCAAACGGAGCTTCCAACCTCCCAGAACCGGGATTGTGACTCGCTTCAGAGGGTTCACTTATTATCTTGCCCTTACAAGTTGTGGCGTTGGCCAGGACGGCGGTCAACTGTTTGACTTGGGATGTGCGTACTCCTACCATGATGGCGCGCCGTTTTCCAAAGTGACCCGCCCCATGGTCGGTCAAACCATTTCGCACTACCGCATCCTGGAGAAGCTGGGCGGAGGCGGCATGGGCGTAGTTTACAAAGCTGAGGACATAAAACTCGGCCGCCCAGTTGCCCTGAAATTCCTGCCCGACGAATTAGCTCGGGATCGCCAGTCCCTTGAGCGTCTTCAACGTGAAGCGCGCGCCGCCTCCGCTTTGAATCACCCGAATATTTGCACCATCCACGACATCGACGAGCACGAAGGACGGCCTTTCATTGTCATGGAGTATCTAGAAGGCCAAACCCTTAAACATCGCATCACCACCAAGCCGCTGAAGACCGACGACCTGCTCGAACTCGGAATTCATATTGCCGACGCGCTGGATGCCGCGCATTCCAAGGGAATCATTCATCGCGACATCAAGCCGGCGAACATTTTTGTCACCAATCGCGGACAGGCCAAGATTCTGGATTTCGGGCTAGCCAAGCGGGCAGCAGAGCCACTCCGGGTTGGCGAGGCAGTGGGAGCTTCCGCACTGCCCACGATCGGAACCGCAGAAGAACTGCTTACGACTCCCGGAACGGCGCTGGGAACGGTCGCCTACATGTCACCCGAGCAGGCCCGTGGCGAGGAATTAGATCCGCGTACAGATCTGTTTTCGTTCGGCGTCGTGATGTATGAAATGGCCACGGCACGCCAGGCCTTTTCTGGCGGTACTTCAGCGGTCGTCTTTGATGCCATCCTTCACAAAGCGCCGCTCTCACCGGTGCGTCTGAACCCTGAGTTGCCTGCGGAATTCGAGCGCATCATCAACAAGGCGCTGGAGAAAGATCGCGATCTGCGCTATCAGTCGGCCGCTGAATTGCGAAGTGATCTGAAACGCCTGAAGCGTGACACGGACTCCGGACGATCGGACACTTCGCTGCCGAGTGTCTCCGACCTGGCCGGACCACCATCCGCCAGCACCCTGAAGATTCCTGTCGCGGCCCCCTCGGCGAGATTCTCACGAAAGGCCTACATCGTGGCCGCTGTTGTTGTGCTTATCGCGGCTGGACTAATCGCCTATTACTTCAGCAGTCCGTCGGCCGGTCCGGCCAAAGTCACGCAGGTCAGTCACTGGAACAAGCCCATGAACAGCGCAATTCTCTCTCCAGATGGCCGAACTGTGGCATTTACCTCACCGGTCGGGGACTTCGACCAGGTGTTCGTAATGCTTGCTTCGGGAGGAGACCCACTTCAGATCACAAACGATTCGACCGACAAACTCGTGGACGGATTCTCGCCCGACGGCACCCAAATCTATTACGAACTCACTTTCGCCAACGGCGGTGCGTGGGCCGTGCCAACGCTCGGGGGCTCTCCTGCCCGCCTTGCCTCAGGCATAAACCTGGTTAGCTCGCCTGATGGCAGATATTTTTTCTTCGACGACCCTATAACTAACAAAGTGTTCCGCAAACCAAGGTCCGGTCTCGATAAGGAACAGATCTATAGTCCCGACGAGGGAATGGTTACCGTGGGGATTTTGCCCTTCCCGGATGAGAACGACCTTTTGATCACTACTGCCAAGGCAAGCGAGGCTATCTCAGGGTCTGTGGCGACCGTGACTCTTTACACAGTGAACGTGAAGACTCATGCCGCGCAAAAGCTTGGTGATGTATCCGGAGGTCCTACCGGCTTCGTGTGGGGCACTCCGGGCGAATCGCTATTCTTTAGCCGCACGGCAAATGGGGTCGCGAACATTTGGCAGTACACCCTGCCGGACCGCAGCTTGAAACAAATAACTTTCGGCGCAGGCCCCGATCTTTCTCCCATGCCCGATCCGGCCGGAAAAGGCATTTACTTCGTAAACGGAAGGCAATCCGGAGCCCTCAAGGTCTATCACCCACAGACAAAACAGTCATTTGACTTGATCACAGAGAACGCAACTCAGCCCGTGCTCTCGCGCGATGGCCGCCGCGTCGCTTACATAACTCTCACCGGAAGCGGAAACCAGGACCTTTGGCTTGCAGACGTGGACGGAAACAACAAGGTCAAACTTACCTCGTCGGTCGGACTACTAACCTTAGGCTTTTCGCCCGACAAGTCTCAGTTCGCGTTCGCAGACACGGAGGGCGGCACAACGAAAGTCTTCATCATCAAGACTGACGGCAGCGGCCTTCACCAAATACCGTGGTCTGGGATTTTCGTAGGCCAAGCCGCATGGAGCCCTGACGCAAGAACGCTTTACTTCAGCGGAAACGGGAAAGATCCATCCAAAGTAACTAACTGGAAGGCCTCCGCTGATGGATCCAAGATGGAAACATTCGTGGAGGACTGCGGCTTCGGCGAGGACATCTCGCCGGACGGTAAGTATCTGCTTTCAGGTCCCGTTCCAGTGGGCATAGGTCAGATATCCATCAGTGACCGCAAATGCACCACACTCATGCCAGACGTGCCGAGCGCCATGCTTCACTTCTCTGCAGATGGCAGGTCAATTCTTTATTTGGGTGCTTCACGCGGAGAGACGACGATTTTCCGCCTGCCGTGGCACGACGGCAAGCTCTCGGGGGCGGCCCAGCCAGCGGTCAAACTTCCTTTTGCCTTCCACCAGGTGTACGGGGGCAACGCCTACGACTTTTCCAAAGATCTTTCGACGATTGTCTATGCCCGTCCCGGCGGACAAGCCGATCTCTATTTTCTAAGCCAGAGATAAGGCAGAGCGAATGCTTTACTCACCTCTGCATCCCGTTCGGGAGGCAGCCTCTACCCGACGACCCCGGCTACCGCCGCTGCACAGACCGCTGCTGCAGGCACAATGGGCTACCCATAGAAATTGCCCCACTATGCATTCGCTTGGAGCCACCACGCGATTACTTCAGGTTTGTCGAAACCTTCCCCAATCGATGAGGTAAGGCTTGTCCGTCACTCGGGCGCAGCCAGTAACGATAAGCCTACAGGTCTCCGAGTTCGAGTCTCACGTCCGCGTTTTTCCATGCGGCCTCAAATTCTCTTCGAACCCATTCCGCGTCGGAGATATTGTTCTGGGCTTCTAAGCTTTTCAAAAGGCCAAAGAGCGACCGGGGATTTCTAGGATATTGCTCCAGATCGGCGCGGAAGACTGACTCCGCCTGCGCCGGTTGGCCGTTCAGCATCAAGGCGGCGCCCAGCGATTCGCGCACGGGATAGAACCATTCGGGCGGTTCTCCGTAGTAGAGGCTGTCCTGGATCTGAACCGCATTTTTCCAGTACTCGATCGCATTTCCGCGGTCGGCGTGCGCGGTGGCGATGCGCGCGTCCAAAATGTTTGCGGCTAGGTTTAGGAAGGTCCGCGCTTTGTTGGAATACATGCTGAACTCGGCATCTGCCGGAGTTTCTCTGCGCGCGGCTCCCAGAGTCTTACGCTCCCTCTCTGCCATCTCGATCTGGCCTGTTGCGGCGGCGGCTGATCCGCGTGCGAAATGCCAAAAGGCGGTTGACAATGCCAAGTGTGAGTCCGGCGGCGGCAGCTTCAGGATTTCGTCCCAGCGATGAAACCGAAGAAGGACGTAG
>WNFC01006734.1_pt1 | contig 12662 bp, 11 predicted proteins | sample 5400541 | NCBI WGS metagenome assembly WNFC01 (sample SAMN13153342, study PRJNA577476) | soil metagenome | isolation source: 120 cm saprolite under Douglas fir tree site 2 hole 2 replicate 1 | place: USA:California | collected 2015-04-18
CCCCCGCCAAGGAGGCCATCATCGGCGTCGAAAACGCCAAGGTCACCCTCGAAGCCGGCTTCACCACCGTCCGCAACGTAGGCGCCAACGACTACACCGACGTCGCCCTCCGCGACGAGATCAACGCCGGCCACATTCCCGGCCCGCACATGCAAGTGTCCGGTCCCGCTCTCGGCATCACCGGCGGCCACATGGACGAGAACCTTCTCCCCTACGAGTACCACGTCCACGGCCAGGCCGTAGCCGACGGCATCCCCGCCGTCCAGCACCAGGTACGCGAAAACATCAAATACGGTGCCGACCTCATCAAGATCGGAGCCACCGGCGGCGTCCTCTCCAAGGGTGACGACCCGCAGGCCAGCCAGTACACCCTCGAAGAGATGCAGGCCATCGTCGCCGACGCTCACCGTCTCGGACGCAAGGTCGCTGCCCACGCTCACGGCGGTCAGGGCATTCTCTGGGCCAGCGAGGCCGGCGTCGACTCCATCGAGCACGGCTCTTACCTCAACGACGAGGGCATTGCCATGATGAAGAAGCACGGCACGTATCTCGTCCCCACCGCGTACCTCATCGACTGGGTGCAGCAGTACGGAAATCTTCCTCCGCTCTACCAGCAGAAGATGAAGGACGTCAGCGCCGTCGAAAAGCAGAACGCCATCAAGGCCATCAAGGCCGGCGTCAAAGTCGCCCTCGGGACCGACGCCGCGGTCTACCCGCACGGCCTCAACGCGCATGAGGTCGACGTCTACGTCAATCAGTTCGGCATGTCTCCTCTGCAAGGCATTCAGACCGGCACCATCAACGCCGCCGACCTCATGGGCTGGACCGACCGCATCGGCACCATCGAACCCGGCAAGTGGGCCGACATCATCGCCATCGACGGCGACCCCCTCAAAGATGTCAAGATCCTGCAGCACGTGAACTTCGTCATGAAGTCCGGCATTGTCTACAAAGACGAAACCCACAAACAATAAAGAAAATTGAACCGAAGAGCACTAAAGGAGATTTCCCCACGCCGGAATGAAAGCCTCAACCCTCGAATTTCGCTTCCGCTTCTTCATCCTCGCCGCTATCTTTTTCCTCGGCTTCGCCGCTCCGTGGAACTACTGGCTGCATCTGGACTCGATCCGCGCCTGGCAACTCCTCGCGGCGTGGCCGGCACGCAGCGGCTGGCTTAGCTTCAGCGCCGCAACCATCGTCGTGCTGCTCATCGGCATTGTCTGCGCGCTCATCGGAGCCTTCCTTCGTACGTGGGGCACAGCCTATCTCAGCCCCACCGTCGTTCAGAACGGCGCCATGCACGGTGAAGGCGTCGTTGCAGCGGGCCCCTACCGCTACGTTCGCAACCCCCTCTACCTTGGCAACGCCATCCACACCCTCGCACTCGCCCTCCTCATGCCGCCCAGCGGAGCGATCTTTTGCATTCTCGCGATCGGCGTCTTCCAACTCCGTCTCATCGCAGCAGAAGAGTCCTTCCTCACTGCAAAGCTCGGCGCACCCTACCTCGCCTACTGTGACAAGGTCCCCCGCCTCATTCCCGCCATGACACCGCAAGTTCCCGCATCCACCATGCAGCCCAAATGGCCCCTCGCCTTCCTTAGCGAGATCTACATGTGGGGCGTGGTCATCTCCTTCGCGATCCTCGGCTGGCGTTACAACTCCATCCTCATCATCAAGGGCGTCCTGATCTCCCTTGGCGTCTCCCTCATCGTCCGCGCCTTCATCCCAAGGCGCTAGGGCTTTTTCAAAGCAGGAGCAAATAACGCTTTAGAAATCCGTGTCATCAGCGCAGATCCGTGTTAAGCCTTTGCTCAACGATCACTGCCACCCACGCCACGCACCCCGAAAACAACAAGCCCGCCGCCACCCAACGAATCAGGGCGCAACGGGCTCATCGTTCTTCTCATGCCTGAAGCAAGAGCCGCTCAGGCGTTATGATCCGGGAGGGCTTATCGCGGCGACACGTTCGCGCCAACTACCGCAGTCCGTGTCGGAGTCGAACTACTTCTTCGCCGGTGCGATCGTGTCCTTCGCAACCTTGGCCACGCGGAACTTCACCACGGTCTTGGCCTTGATCTTGATCGTTTCGCCGGTCTGCGGATTGCGACCCAGCCGCGCCTTGCGCTCCGCCTTCACCAGCTTGCCGATTCCAGGAATGGTGAACTCGCCATTCTTCTTGGTCTCTTTCACTGCGGTGTCGGCCAGCAACTCCAGGCCTGCTGCGGCCTGCTTGTTGGTGATTTCGAGCTTCTCCGCCATGTGGCGAACCAGCGCTGTCTTTGTCATTCCCTTTGCCATTTGTGTTGCTCCTTCTTGCTTTCGAAATAGATTCTCGGGTCTGTTCGCCTTAGCCGCATAAAGATTTCGTAAAACCGCATCCAGTTTCCAATGCGAAATCATCAATGTTCATGCGGGTGCGGAGAACCGTACCGCATTTCACCTTCATCCTTTCCGAGCGCTTTGTCAATCACAATTCTTCGGTTTCCACAGGTTTTTTCAGGTTTTTCTAGGTTTTGTTCGCATTCGGGCACTTTTTGCCTCAAAAAACCCAGCAAAATCGCAAATTTTTGGCAACCATCCCACTCCTAATCCAAACGGCTTTGGCCCTCAAAAAAACATTTTCAATGCAAAATTACAGCGCCAGAAATTTCCATGTTTCATTTGCAATCCAGAATTTCACATCCGTTTTGGCGGCCCCGGCATCCATGCCGTAGCGAAGAGAAACGAAACGCCATCCACGCGCGATCATTCCCACCGGCCCTCAGCTTTACACTGCACAAAGAAGGAGAACCACACATGCCTACCATCACCACCAAAGACGGCACATCGATCTACTACAAGGACTGGGGCACCGGACAGCCCATCACCTTCTCGCACGGCTGGCCGCTCACCGCCGATGCCTGGGACGCGCAGATGCTCTTCCTCGGCCAGCAGGGCTATCGCGTCATCGCACATGACCGCCGCGGCAACGGCCGCTCCAGCCAGCCCTGGGATGGCAACGATATGGACCACTACGCCGATGATCTCGCCGAGCTCATGAACTTCCTCAATCTCAAGAACGCCATCATGGTCGGACACTCCACCGGCGGCGGCGAAGTCGCACGCTATCTCGGCCGCCACGGCACCAGCCGCGTAGCGAAGGCCGTTCTCATCGGCGCCGTCCCGCCGCTCATGCTCAAGACCGACAAAAATCCCGAAGGCCTGCCGATATCCGCCTTCGACGGTCTTCGTGCCAGCCTCGTCGCCGATCGCTCGCAGTTCTACCAGGACCTTACGCTGCCCTTCTACGGCTATAACCGTGCCGGCGCCAAGATCTCCAAAGGCGTGCAGGACAACTTCTGGCTTGCGGGCATGCTCGGCTCGCACAAGAGCCAGTACGACACCATCAAGGCCTTCTCCGAAACCGACTTCACCGAAGACCTGAAGAAGATCGACATCCCCGTCCTCGTCCTGCACGGTGACGACGACCAGATCGTCCCCATCGTCGCCGCCGGTCTGAAGTCCGCCAAGATCCTGAAGAACGCAACGCTCAAGGTCTATCCCGGCTTCCCGCACGGCATGTGCCAGATACACGCCGACACCATCAACCCAGATTTACTCGCCTTCCTCAAGTCCTGACAGCGCTTCCCTTGGGTGGGCTTCTCTTCCAGAAGCTCACCCCACGCCAGCAAGGCATTCTTCCGCGAGTTGCTCGTGCATCTCGTTCTTCAACGCGCTCATATCCACCCAGCCCCCAAGTTGAAGCGCGATCGACATACAGGCTTCCCTTAGCTCGTCGGCCGCGACGCGACTCTCGATGGCGCGTGCCACCACCATGCCTCCCACGCACATTGCAGCCACCGCCTGTGCCTTGGCATGCCGGTGTTGCTTCTCATCCGTAACACTCCGCTCCAGCAAGCCGACCATGGCAGCAAACACCTCTTCGAACGCGCGCTTCGCATCGTCGCCGCAACGCGTCACATCCGTCGGCAACGCCACCATGGGGCACGAGTTCTCGACGTCCTCAAAGTGCTGTCGAGAGAGATAGGCCTTCACCACTTGCGCCGCAGCCTGCGACGAAGCCATGTCCACCTCCACGCCCTGCCAAGGGTTCTTCCACTCCGGATCGGTGAAGAAGCATCCCAGGACCTTCGTATACAGAGCGCTCTTGCTGCGGAAGTAGGCATAAAATCCGCCATGGGTCAGGCCCGCACCCGACATGATCTGTTGTATCGAAACGTTGTCAAAGCCATGCCGATTGAATAACCGGCGTGCACTTTGAATGATCTTTCCCTTCACGACGCCCCGATGACCCACTGGATAAGGCATACGTTCCCCTGACTTTCTTTGAAAGATCTCTGTGATTGATATATGAAGTATTAGCTGAACCCCGTCGCTATGTCCATACGCAAAATATGATCTTGAACATAATTTCGCAGCGTGCTCCCATGCATTCACGGGTGCAGAGCAAATCCTAGCGCAAGCAATCGCATTGAATCGATTCCAGGCTCCCTCGCATCAACCTCTATGCGGCCATTAAAAAGTAGAGGAGCACCACAGATGCAGATCGGCATCGACAGCTTTGCAGCACTGGTTCCAGATCCCATCACGGGCCACACCGTCACCGCGCAGGAGCGCATCGTCCAACTCCTCCAGGAGATCGAACTCGCCGACAAGGTAGGCCTCGACACCTTCGGCCTCGGCGAGCACCACCGCGTCGAGTACCTCGACTCCGCCCCCGCGATCATCCTCGCCGCTGCCGCCGCCCGCACCACAAACATTCGCCTCACCAGTGCTGTCACCGTCCTCAGCGCCGCCGACCCCGTCCGCGTCTTCCAAAACTTCGCCACCCTCGATCTCATCTCCAACGGCCGCGCCGAAATGGTCGTCGGTCGCGGCTCCTTCATCGAGGCCTTCCCACTCTTCGGCCTCAAGCTCGAAGACTATGACGATCTCTTTGCCGAAAAGCTCGACCTCCTCCTCACCCTCCGCGAATCCACCAACGTTCACTGGTCCGGCAAACATCGCGCCCCGCTCACCGGACAGGGCGTCTACCCGCGCCCCCTGCAAAACCCGCTCCCCATCTGGCTGGGCGTCGGAGGCACGCCGCAATCCTTCGTCCGTGCCGGCGTCCTTGGCCTTCCTCTCATGGTCGCGGTCATCGGCGGCGAACCTCACCGCTTTCGTCCCCTCATCGACCTCTACCGCGAAGCCGGCAAGCGCTCCGGCCACGCCCCCGAGAAACTCAAAGTCGGCATCCACGCCCTCGGCTACGTCGCCGACACTGACCAGCAAGCCTCCGACGACTTCTTCCCCGGCTACGCCGAAGCCTTCACCAAGATCGGCCAGGAGCGCGGCTGGCCCCCGGTCACTCGCGGCCAGTTCGAAGCACTCCGCCGCCCCACCGGCGCGCTCCTCGTCAGCGACCCCGAGACCGTAGCATCCAAGCTCCTCCAAATGAACGAAGCCCTCGGCGGCATCTCCCGCATCAGCTTCCAGATGAGCGTCGCCGCCCTCGCCCACGACAAACTCATGCACGCCATCGAACTCCTCGGCACCCGAGTAGCCCCCATCATCCGCAAAGCCCTGCCCCAACCCCAGCCGCGAATTTGAAAAGAAGTGTCATCCTGAGCGAAGTCGAAGGACCTGCGGTTGCAGTTGTACTTGTGGTTTGCCGCTGCCTGCTCTTTCTCGCCACTAAATAAAATTGTCATTTCGACCGAAGCTGCTCACGCACTTTGTGAGCAGCGGAGCGGAGAAATCCGCTTCTCTACCTCCACACTTTCCTGGCCCCCACAGTGTCGTTGCTTGTTCCCGCCGTCATCCTGACCCTGAGCTGCCGAATGGGGAAGGATCCCGAAACATCCCACTCACCGATATGGTCCGTCCTTTTCTATCCATATCCCTCGTCTTTTTACTCACGGACTTCCTCAAAGCTCAAAGCCCAAAGCTCATCGCTCTTCAAAACATCGGCCACTTCGCCTTCCCCACCAGCGGCGCATTCAGCATCGCAATCATCGGAGCCGCCGCCCTGAACCGCTCCACCACATCCTTCAACAGCGTAGCCTTCGTCGCCCGCTCTACCGGCAGCCTCGCCGACACGCCCCACTGCTTGTTCTTCAACAGATCAATCGCCGGATGCTCCTCCGGAAATCCCTTCGGCGCCCGCGTCAGTGGAGCCCCATCATTCTCCTTCATCAGCGACCGCAGTTTCTTCCCTTTCATCACCGCGCGAAACTCCTCATGATGCTCCGCCAGATACCGCCGTATCGCGAGCAACTGTTCCCGCTCCGGCATATACACTCCAGCCGCGATCACCACCTCTTCCGGAGTCACACTAAAATAAAACCCCGCACCAGAAGTCTTCTGCAGCCCATCCCGCACCCACCACGCCGACACATGGTTCTTATAGGGCCGCTTGTCTTTGCTAAAGCGAATGTCCCGATAGATCCGCATGATGATCTTCTGCGGCGGCCTCACATGCATCGGCGCAAACTCCGCCATCGCCTCATTCACCTCGCCGATCAGCTTCAGCATCGGCGTCTTCAGCTCCTCCTCAAACACGCCCCTGCGCGCCTCAAACCAAACGCGGTCATTATTCCGCTTCAGCCCCCGCAAAAACTTCAACGCCTCGCCGGAAAACTGTGTCCCCATTCCTCAATCGTACCCTCCCACCACACTGCACCTCTAGTGGTGCGTTCGCCCCCCCTCCTCAAGCAACACCGCATCTCCACCGAAGGGGCTCGCACTGCATCGTGAGGTCGGCAGCGAACCAGATTTGCTGATCCTCCCGCAAATCTTTGCATCTCGGGCTTGACAGCGCAGAGGTAAAAGCTTTGTTTTCAATCCTCCAAAATGGCCAGATGATTGCATTTCACGATGTCCGCAGCCGAACCTTTCACCTCCCGCAAGTCGGCGCAATGTTTGCTAGACACCCCCGCAAACAAGACGGTTGAGTGTCTCGGCCCGGGCTCCCAAACGAAATCCCATATCTATTAGGCATTCAACTAGGCATTCAACCTGTCAAAGTCCCTTACTGAACGAATAGGGAAAAAGGAGAATTTATGAAACGATTATTCGTGGCAGCGCTGTCGACTTTGGCGCTAGCTGTAGCAGTTACGGTACCGACTCGAGCCAGTAACATCGCTCTAACGGGACATGACGACGATTTTCATTGCGGCGGTGGCTTTGGTGATCCGAACGCCTGCGCACAACTGAAGGCACTGGTTAATTACGCCAGAAATGGTTCCGGTCTCCCCGTACTGACGTTCGACGCGGGATCGGAATTGACATCCGCTTTAACGTCGTTCGGCATCGCATTCACCAATGTCAACCCTAATACCCTTGGAGCAGTCACTGCATCGTTGTTCAATAACTCGTTGTACAGCGCATTCATCGTTGCATCGGATAGTTCATGCGGAGGTTGCGATAACAATCCTCTCGGAGAGGCGGCTATCGCGGCACAAACCGCGGCAATCGATAGCTTCTTGAATGGTGGAGGCGGGATCGTTGGGCTCGCAGGCGCAGCCAGCGCGGGCTATTACGACTTCGTTCCACAAGCAGCAACCTCAGTCGGCGGCGCGCCTTCAACTGGGTATTCGCAGACTGCAGTAGGAGCCGGCCTTGGAATCCCTGCTGTAAACGGGGATGCGACGCATAACCTGTTCTGGAATCCAGGAACGCACGGCGAGTCGGCCTTCTACGAGATAGACGAAGTGAACTCCTTCGGCAACGGCACAATCCTTCCGCCAGCGGCAGCAACGCTGTCATGCACAGGCTGCACCGTAAGCGGCGGTGTGATCACTGGCGGCGGCGGAGTTACACCGGAGCCAAGCACCCTCGTGTTGCTCGGTACCGGCCTGACAGGTTTGGCCGGTTTCGTGCGCCGCAGACTTACCCACTAGTCTTCAAGCGTATAACACCCCGTGCTCGGCTGTAGTCGCGAGCCGAGCGCGGGGCAATCAGTCCACTAGGTCCGAACGAGACGGATCTTGAGATCCCTCGGAGCGTCCCGCAGTTCGTTAGATTCCTCCTTCATAGGCCCGGTCACCTTAAGGCAGGTGTCCGGGCTGTTCTTTTCCCCGCAATCTTCAAACGAAGTTCGCTCGCCCCCACCCCACACTCATGTATCCTCGCTTCCAAGGTACCCACACCTATGGAACCATTGAACGCTGCTCTGCTCGTCTTCCTGGTCTTCGTCGGCATCGTCATTCTCATCACCATCCTCAAAACCCTCTTCACCGTCCGCACCTACACCGCCGGCGTAGTCGAGCGATTCGGCAAATTCAACCGCATCGTCCGCCCCGGCCTCCACGTCCTCATCCCCTTCGCCGAAAGCGTCTACTTCGTCGACCTCCAGGTCAAGCAGGCCCAGTTCTCCGTCGAGACCAAGACCCACGACAACGTCTTCGTCCAGATTCCCGTCTCCGTCCAGTACCAGATCCTCGACGACAAGATCTACGACGCCTTCTACAAACTCAGCGCCCCGCAGAAGCAAATCGAGTCCTTCGTCTTCAACTCCATCCTCGGCCACGTCCCCAGGCTCACCCTCGACGAGACCTTCGAGCAGCAGTCCGGCATCTCCATCGCCGTCAAAACCGAGCTCGACTCCACCATGTCCGGCTTCGGCTTCAACATCCTCAACGCCCTCGTCACCGACATCATCCCCGACACCAAAGTCAAAGACGCGATGAACGACATCAACGCCGCCCAGCGCGCGCAAGTCGCAGCGCAAGCCCGCGGCGAAGCCGACAAGATCCTCAAAGTAAAACAAGCCGAGGCCGAAGCTCAGTCCAAAGCCCTCCAGGGCCAGGGCATCGCCGCCGAGCGTCAAGCCATCATCGACGGCCTCCGCTCCTCCATCGAGCACTTCCGCGAATCCGTCCCCGGAGCCACCGCCGAAGACGTCATGGCCCTCGTCCTCCTCACCCAATACTTCGACACCCTCAAAGACATCGGCACCAAGGGCGGCACCAACACCATCTTCCTGCCCAACAATCCCGGCGCCGCCAACGACTTCCTGATGCAAATCCTCGCCGGCCTACGCGGGAACATGGGCAGCAGCACCACCAACTCACCCACAACACCCCGGCCCATCCCGCCCCCACCACGCGTCACCGCCTAGCTCCTGAGTATCTCCAAACAGTTGGACAACCAGTATCAATCAGTAGTACTCGCTGATTACTCATAGGAACTCGGTCGAATTGGTCTAATATTGACCAAGGCTAGGCAATGATGATTCCCGTGACCCACGCAGAGAAAACGACGGATTTGGCATCGGCGCAATTAGCCGCGATTTCTCGACTCTTTTCGTCTAGTGTCATACGGGAAATGGCTCGAAAAGGAAGATCACCGCTTTTCGCGAGGTTGGCGAGCCAGTCACTTTTGCTCAATTCCCTCCCGGCGTCTGAGCGCGTATATAGCCTTTTCGAGGCTGCATTCTCGATGCTAAAGCGCGAGGGCTACAGACATGAGTACATCTACAAGGCGGCTCTGACGCATAAGATCCTCCTCGGCAAACATTCTCTCCACACAGCGTCGATGCTAACTGAGTTCCGCGTCGGTGAATGCAAGGCCGATCTCGCGATTCTGAACGGCACAGCTACTGTTTATGAGGTCAAATCCGAACGCGACTCGTTGAGCAGGCTTGAGCGGCAAGTAACTGCCTACGCCAAGGTGTTCGCGCGAGTTTATGTCATTGCGTCTGAGAGTCACGTTGATGCAGTGATAGGCTCAGTACCAGAAGACGTTGGAATTTTGCGTCTCAATAGACGACATCAAATCTCGCCATTGCGAGAGGCGGCAGACCGGCCGGAACGTACCTCTCCTGCGGCGATCTTCGATTCCATCAGAACAGAGGAAGCGCGCTTGATACTTCTGTCGCGAGGGGTGTCGATTCCTGCAGTACCGAATACCGCGATGAGCTCTGTTCTCCGGGACCTATTCATCAAACTAGACGCACGCACAGCCCACGAGGGCATGGTGCAGGTATTGAAAAAGACACGCAACCTATTGCCGCTTTCAGACTTAGTTGCTCAGCTTCCACATTCGCTTCAACCGGCGGCCTTATCGGTCCCGCTCCGCAAGCTAGATCACACACGTCTTGTCGCTGCGGTCAACGCCCGTTTGGAAGATGCGATGGCCTGGGCATAAACGCATGTACCATCCCTATTTTCGCGGCAAACAGTACGAGTTGATAACAATAAGGGAGCTCGCCCCGCTGCTAAAGACAGCGGGGTTTTGTCCGATTATTGAGCCAGTAAAGGAAACGTTGAGTGGTTTGGAAAAGGCACTCGATGCAGTTGTTGCGGTGGATGGACGCGCCATCGTTATCGTGAATCCACATCACGGTGACCTATCTGGAGCGGGAGAGCCACTGACCGAACTGCTAAAAGATAAATTCTTAAACTTGCCTGGCATCTCAGCCGGCATCCTTCTTAAACAAAACATGACACCGGACAAAGCCTTGACACTTTGCGAAGCGCATTCCGGTCACACACCTGTAACCATCCACGGGGGATTTACTGAGGCCAAAGCCCTAGCCGATAAGTTGGGGACACTAACGAAAGACCAGTGCCATATTTTTGTTGAGCAATACTGCGGAAAGCTTTACCAGAAGCACTTTAAGGAAGCACACAGAGTGCTACTAAGAGATGGATTCCAGCGGAAGAAGAACAGAGAGTACGAGTCCGTTGAGCCCTTCTCGGATCTTCATGCCACCTTTATCGATGAAGGAATGGATGGGTTTGGTGATTTTTTGACAGTAGGCGATGAATACAGCGAAACCGGTGGCCCCGCCTATGCGATCGCGATCCATCTAACCTTTATCGATCCCGACCAAGACAATTCCATGCAGATATACCACTTTGTCTCAGACCGGCAGGACACTCCGAAGGATCCAGCGGGTAAATTCGCAGAAGCACTCGCCAAAATGATCAAGGTACTGAGCGCCCCTGGATCGAAGGTACTCGAAACGGACGCCGTCAAAGAGTTTCGCATGCTCCACAAACAAGGGCACTTTCCCGGACTGGGCTATATCAAGAAACTCTCGATGAGCCACCACATCGAGACACTAGCTGATTACTTCAAAGCAACGGCATAATCTGTATGAACTGTTGCGCAGAGTGTTTTGGCGACCGGGGCCTTCGCAATGACATCATCCCGTCACGTCAGCCCGAACCCGAGCTCGGACGATGCTCATACTGTGGTTCGGAAGACATTCTGGTATTAGCCCCCGCGCAGCTCGTCGAGTATTTTGAGCTTCTTATCAGCGCCTACCGAAGAGATGCGGAAGGCAAGCTTCTCGTCCAATGGTTCCGCGAAGATTGGGGCATGTTCGAGCACCCGCGCATGGACGATTCCCGTGCAAAAGACCTACTCTCTGAAATTCTCGACGATGGCGACATTGTTCGACAGACATTCTCGCCCGCGAACGACTTTGAAGCTGACCGTCTGGACGAGTGGGAAAAGCTGCGTGAGGAACTGATGTATCACAACCGCTTCTTTCCCGAAGCGAATATCGATTTGGAGCGGCTGGAGCTTCTCTTATCACCTCTCACGCTACGCGCGGAGGAAGTTCCAAATTTATGGTATCGTGCGCGAATTCAGACTGGGGAGGCACCGTTCCTCGTCGCCGAAATGGGAGCTCCTCCGAATAGAGTTGCATCGCATGGTCGAGCGAACCCAGCTGGTATTCCTTATCTCTACCTTGGGTCGACGCAAGCCACTGCGATATCAGAAATCCGGCCGCATACAGGTGAAATAGCGTGCGTTGCTGATTTCACAACGCCTAATAATTTGAAGCTGGTCGATCTTCGGAGTCCGAGAAAAATGGTTTCTCCCTTTCTCTTGGTTGACGCAACGGATATTGGCAGAATGAGAAGCGACTTACCCTTTCTCGAACGGCTTGGCGAGGAGTTGACCAGGCCGGTTGTGCCGCAGGCCGCCGCAATCGATTACACCCCGAGCCAATATCTTTGTGAATTCATTAAGAAATGCGGATACGAGGGCGTCATCTATCGAAGTTCCGTAAGCGACGGGATGAACTTAGCCCTTTTTTATCCAGCACTGGCACAGTCTGGCACTGTAACCCAGTACCGAGTTACTCGTGTATCGGTCGATGTGGCGGTCGCCGGAGCCTAGCGCAAACTTCTTCAGGCTCGTCGATTATTTCTCATCCCGCAACAGCGCACTAGCAGACCAAAGCACCGGAGCTTGCCCATGAAAATCCCCCGTCCTCCGCTTGCGAGCATAGTAGTAGGCCAGATCGTCCTTCTTCCCCGTCCCCTCGCACACCTGCGTCACATCGTTGTTCTGGTCCACATACCCCACCACCGCAATCCAGCTCTTCCGAGCCGCCGGCCCATACGTCTTCGCATCCAGCCATCCATGCTTCACACCCGTAATCATCGCAAAGCTGAACATCGCCGAGCTTGAGCTCTCCGGCCAAGCATCATCCTTGTCGATCAGCTCCCGCCACATCCCATCCTTCCCCTGGTACTGCAGCAGAGCGCTCATCATCAGCCGGTATCCCTTCAAAATCCGCGCCCGGTCCGGATGGTTCGCCGGCAGCGACCGCAGCATCTCCGCCATCCCCGCCGCCACCCATCCATCCCCGCGCCCCCAGAAGTACTTCACATCCGGAGCGTGATAGAACAAGCCATTCGGCTGCTGCAGCTTATCCA
>WNFC01017055.1_pt1 | contig 12662 bp, 9 predicted proteins | sample 5400541 | NCBI WGS metagenome assembly WNFC01 (sample SAMN13153342, study PRJNA577476) | soil metagenome | isolation source: 120 cm saprolite under Douglas fir tree site 2 hole 2 replicate 1 | place: USA:California | collected 2015-04-18
GACCGATGCCGCCGTTGGACACGATATAGGGATCGCTGAGCACTACAATGCGACCCAGCCCGTATGAATAATCAACCAACAAAGCTTTCCGATCGCCGGCGACGTGGACAACCGGCGCCGGTGAAGCAAGTTTTGCCGCCTCTGGTGGAGGCGACTCTTTATTTGGTTTTGCAAGATTTCCTCGGCCATGCTCCGTCGTTTGCTGTTTGCTCTTCTTCTCCTCGAAAGAGATATTAATCGGTGACGCAAAACGTGAAGGCATTACTGCCTGGACATCGCGCGTGAAAGGTGTGGCTTGCACGGGCTGTAGCGCCTCGACGTTCTCGGTCATCTCTTTGGGCTTGGATGGATCGACATTAGCGCCGGGAAAGTTTATCTCTGCTGTGCTAATGGTCCAGTTCTCAGATCTCGGTAGCAGAAGATGCTCCGGTCCGCGATCGATTAGAACAAGACGCCCGCCGCGCTGCACCCACAGACGCAAACTGTTAGCCTGCTCCTCGGTGAAAGGCAATTGCGTTCTGCCAATTACTACAAAGGTCCGCACGTCCTGGCCGGAGCCACCAGGTAATTTCTCCGGCACTTCCCGCCAGCGCATAACTTTGTGGCCCGACTCACTCAAAAAATCATAAAGCGCACGCGATCCGGTGGGACCCGAATGGTATGTCGAACGGTTAGCAGCCAGTTCGGAATCCTGCGTCTTCTCTTCACGAACATAGGTGACTGCATTGAGAATAACGAGTACGCCCAACACGACCAGGATCGTTAGAATGATTGTTATTCGCTGTCGCACGGAAAGTTAGTTTCCCGATTCGTGTAAAGCTGACTTATAAGCTGCGCGAAAGTGGTGCCAATCGTCCAGAGTTGCATTGGCAAAGCCATACCAGTGTCGCTCGAAACTATCCGTAAGCCCGGTCATCCTGGAATAGAGCACAGGAACGCCGCTCACTGAACGAAGATAGTCGCGGTTAGTTTTATGTTGCGCCAGACTTATGATCCTGCGATCCGCCAGCTCAACGAGCAGCGCAATGTAAGCCTTTCGTATTGCCCCACGGATCTCACCCTGCCGGGCCAATGCTTCTGCCTCTGAAAGGAGATCAACTGCCGACTCATCAGGTTCGAGATGCTCACCCAGCACGATTCGGGGCTGAGGTTTGGTTCTAGCTTTCTGCTTGCGCGCACTGAAAAACCTGGGCGCAAGCAATCTTAAGACGTACGCAATAGCGGCTATCGCAATTGCGATTACGAATATTTGAGCCAGCTGGCTCAATAGACCAGCTTGCCCGGGTTTGAGTGGCGTGCGCTTGGGAAGCAGACTGAGCAACCAGCGCACCAGGTCTCTCCAGAGACGAGCAATCGCACTTCCCTCCCTGCTTTGTTGTGCATATTCTGAGCGGCGTAGAATCGCAGCGAGTCGTTCACTCGCTTCCGTCTTACTGGCCGATGGCAATCCCGGCTTTTCAATTTCGGCGACCCGTTCTTCGATTGCCTGCAAACGTTCAAGCGTGTGTGAGACAATAGCTAGTCGCTCTGAGTCAGGTGCTTTCTCGAACTCTTCCAGCTGCGCATGCAACCACGAATTATCCACATTGCAAATGTCTGCTCCTGATTGGACCATCTGGCTTTTCGGTAAGGCTGCACGAACGGCAGCTGATGTTTCGTTAACACGTCTCTGGTAGCCGCCTGGACTCTCTCCCTCATCCTCCTGGAGCAAGGTGTCCAGTGCAATGATCGCTTGCTGAAGATTCTTGTGGTAGTCGGCTAGAGGAATAGCCTGAATACTGCCGCTGAAAAGAAACAGAACAATAAAGGAGAGCGGAAAACCATAAACCAAATGCGAAACTGAACGGCGGCTGGTTTCCTGGGGATCGAGAGAAGTCATTTGATTCTGCAATCGTCAAACTCAACTCAAATTGAGCACACGACCCGTTGACCTGGGAGGAGGCGGTGGTCCGAGCTTACGAACCGAGGACGAGAGAGCCGGCCCAAAAGGCGACGATACATCGAGGTCCGGCATTTCGCTGAGCTGTCGCGCCGCCATTAACTCGATATCATAACCCTCATGTCGCACACGCTCATCCACGTAGAGCAATGAGAGACCCAGCATCCAAACCGGTGTGAGCAGAATTGAACTCATAGGGCCAAGAACGCTGTTGGCGATTGCGTACCAGGCGGGCCACTGGGTCGAGTTCAAATGATCCACTCCGTTCACGTAACCATACCAGCCTAGTGGTATCAGGAGAATCATCAATGCAGAGTAAGTCGCGAAGGTCGTGAAGAGAGTCATGGCCATCAACCTGCGAACATTACCGCGCGCGAGGGAAAAACTGCGAGCGAATGCGTCTAACACTCCTCTGCCTTCGACCAACATTACCTGGGGCACATAGGCCACTCGCCCAACGACAAAAAAGAATAGCCACAAGGCCACAGCGGTCGCTCCAACAACACTAACCACGCCTACAATTGCTGACAGCCAGACGGGAGCAACATTTGAAAGTAGGTAGGCGCCAATACCCAGGATGGCGACTACCATGTACCAGCCAAAAAAAGCTACGAGCGTCGATATTAGGATCCACGAGAGGACTATCAATGAAGCCAGCAGAAGTCCCCAAAAACGCGAGCGCACCGCGCTGTATGTTGCGCGGGCTGAAACCGGATCGTTACGAAGCAGATGGGCTACCAGATTTCGAGTGGCGCCCCCCATCACAATGAGATTGAAGAGGTGTCCGCCGAAGATGAGAGCAATGCCGGCGAAAGCCAGTAGTCCGTAGACAAACAATTCCATGCTGCTTGGGGTGAGGAATAGCTGACGCCACGCGAGGGTAAATAATATTGACCCTGCGGCCGCAACAATGACTGGTGGCGCTGCGATACGGATCAACGTAAACAAGTGGCGGCGATAAAGTCGGACGGCACGATCAATAAGATCGCCGGCGCCGAGAGGAGCGAGGGCCAATTGGTTTCCAGGCAGCATTCGCGAGCGCGCTCCAGCCAGAAGTGCAGAAATAGAGACAGCCCGAGATTTTAGCACGAGGAAAGAAGGCGCCCACGAATAAGAAGCGAGGAGTGGATCTAGTATTCGAGCTGTCCGTTAGCCATCATGTCGGCGAGCTTGAACCGCATATTGAGCTTTAGCTTATTGGTGCCGGTTGAGTATTCGGAAAAGAAACGTACCTCGCCGCTGTCAACAGTCAAAAATGGTTGGCCATCCACTTTGCGCGGAAAAATAAACCGTGCGCCGAATCCATCTTTGCCTGGGGGTACATATTCGTTGAGAAAATTCTTGGTCCCATCCTTCCGCTCAAGATAGGTATCGTTTTTCAAGGTCTCTGTGGTCGCGCTGCCAAAGGCCTGCATAACTGGTCCCGAGAAGCGCTGATCGGTTGCATCATAGCCAACCGCGACAATGATCCATTGGTCGGAGCGCAGATTGGTAAAAGTAGTCAGGCGCTCGATTGTCCCCTTATCCAGATTGGGTTGATTAAGGATCATAAGCCGGGCGAAGGCTTGGCGAATCGGCTGAGCGGTGAAAAATCGGATGCGGAAATTGACATTAATCGGCTGATTAGTGGCGCCCTGAGTTTGCCGACTCGAACTACTTCCGCGACCACCTTGAGTCGTGGGAGTGTAGAACATCTCAGAAACATCAGTTTCAGTTTGGGTCTGGCCCCAGGGAGAGTCATTAAGAATCTTTTCAGCGTCTTTCTTGGACCATTCCTGCCACGGCTTATCGTGTTTCTGCGCGATGGAGGCGACTGCGATAAGAGTCAGAACCGCGATAGCAATTAGAATTCTTTTCATTCTTCAACTCCATTGGGTGGGTCAGGATTCTTTGGCGGGCACGCCAAAAAAGTTGGGGAGTAAACCAAATTTCAAACACGTCACCGCTAAATCGAGCCCGACTTTAGCAGGAGGCGTTGGGCTTTCACAACCCTTGAAACAATCCAGTTGTGAGTCAGTTTGCCCTGGTTCTATCACCGGGCTAAAGCCGAGGTGAGAATGACAGCACAGAAGCGAACACTCACTCCATTCGACGACAACGCCACAGGTCGAAAACAGCGAAAGGGAGAAGAGCCCAACAACTGCTCTCCTCCCTTTTGCCAAGTGGAACAACGGGTTAGAAGTTAAAGCGGATGACGATCTGTCCGACTCTTCCACCCGGATCGTTGGTTGTTGAAACGTCGCGGTAAGCTGTGTCAGAGCCCAGCAACTGACCGAACGACGACGACGTAAAGGTCGGCACTTGACCACCAATACTGGCGGCATCGACGTTGTAGGAGCCAAGCCGGAAGTCGATATTATTAAAGGCGTTCAAGAACTCGAAGCGAAACTCGAGGTTCTTCGTTTCCGTGAACTTGAACTTCTTCTCGATACCCATGTCAGAGCGTGTGAAGCGCGGTCCGTGGACAATCAATGTGGTGAATCCGCACTGGCCCGTAAAGCTCGATACGCAATTGTCGCCAGCGGGGGCGATGAACCGTCCGCTAGGAGTGCCACCGGCAATCGGGCCCGTGGGTCCACCCGACAAGGTGCCAGTACCATATCCGTTGGCATCGCATCCGGTAGTGTTGGGAACGCAAACGTTGAATGCGCGCCGACTGTTGTCGACCATGTCCTGAGGTAACCAGAAGACCGCGCCTGAGGTTACACCAGTTGCAGGATTAAAAGGAGAGTATTCACTAATCCGTTGGAGTTTCCGAAGAAGCGTTTCCCTCGGCCGAATGGAAGTTCGATGATATAGCTTCCCTTTAAGGACTGTCTGATGTCGAAAGGCGAGAAATCCTTGTTCAACCAGGTGTTGCGAATCGTGGCCGGCTGCAGGAAAGAGATCGAACTGCTCACATACTGGTTACCCTGCGCTCTCGCGAAAGTGTAGTTGAAGCTTGCGAGAATACCTTTCGAAAGACGCCGCCGCAGTTCAACGGTCAAAGCATCGTACCAGGTTTTGCCATCATTGTTGACGAGGAAACTTCCGTTGCCGGCACCGAAGTTATTGAACATCACTGGATTGACAACGAAGAAGTTGGCGGGTAATCCAGCTGTGGCCGCATTGGCCATGTAAGGATTGCCATTGGCAGAGACCTGGACGCGCTGGTTAAGAATTCCAGCAATGCCGATTGCCTGGAAGTTCGACGGCGTTAATCTGCTGGTAAACGTGGCGCTGCCGAACCGCGAAGACGTGTAGTTCGCCGCATTGCCTGCACTAGATGCGGGCAGACCGCTGAAGAATGCGAGGAAAAGCGGAAGCGGAGAGGTTCCAGTGCATGCCGGGTTAATGGGGGTTGCGCCAAAGTAGCGGAACGTTGTTCCGCAGCCATGGCTAACATTGGCAGCCAGATTCGCGGCAGCCAACCTAAACTCAGCTGCGAATCCATTCTCCAATAAGTTCACTTCGTTCAGGTTGAACTGGCGAGTCAGCTGGTGACCGCGATTGCCGGTGTAGCCAACCTCAAGCACCGTGTCTTTCGTAAGTTCGCGCTGAATACTGCCGCTAAACGAAATGACGTAGGGAGTCTTGAGACTAGGTAAGAACGCATTGGCGCTGGCTGAGTCTGTGAAGCTAGGCGTCAGCGGGAAAGTCGGCGCTGCCGGAACTGTTGGTCCCGCAGGCAGGTTTCGGAAGAGAGAACCGCGCGCGAAGTCGGAGCCCGCGAACTGCGACAAGTCGCGAGTGCCGCCGAAGTTAGCTCCGACGATACTCGACGTAAGGTTCAAACCCTCCCTGGCAAAGGCCATTGACCAGCCACCACGAATCACCGTTTGGCCAGCTTGGCCGGTCAAATAGTGCATAAACCCGCTCTTGAAGTTCGGCTGATAGGCAAAGCCGAATGTCGGAGCAAGATTGTGGCGGGTGCCGTAGAGATGCTGGCCCGGAGGCAGCGCGGTGAACTGTGTCGGGGATCCGCCTGTGGCTCCTGGCTTGAACAGAGCTGAAAGATCGCTACCTGACGAGCCAAACAGCCCTGCAAAGGTATTTTGGGTCAACCCCTTATTCTGCGAGATCGGGGCGTATACCGTCTCGAGTCGGAGGCCAAAGTTGAGGGTAAGATTGGAGCGGACGCGCCACGAGTCCTGCGCGTACAAACCAATTTCTCGCTGGCGGTACCGCTGAACTTGAAAGTCGTCAAGGGCGTAGGCGGTACCCTGCTCGTTAAGGGTGGCGAAGTGTGAAATGGAGGTAAGCCGGCCCGTCAGCACCCGGTAGAGCGTGTCTGCCTGAGCACGCGCCGTTGCATTTGGGAAATTCGTTGCATTGAACATCGTCGTATCGATGACGTCACTGGGGTCCTGGCCATAGCCGATAGTCGGTACGGCGCCGTTTGACGCGAATTGCAAGAACGTACTGACCGAGGTCACGTTGCCGCCAATGTTAATAGAGTGCTTGCCCCAGACGTAACTCAGGTTATCGCTGTATTGGAACGTAGGCGTGTTGCGACGCTGCGGGGAATTGATAGTCGTCACATTGCTAATGCCACTGGCAGCCACGCTGATTCCCTGGGCAAAGCCACCCTGGTTTGTGAATTGGCTAGAGTTGTTCTGTGGAAAGAAAAGCACGATACCATTCTGGACGCCAAATCTTGCTTCATTCACGAGATTGGTGCCGAGCTGGCTGCGCCAGGCGGTAACAAAGGAGTAGCGGTTTGAGTCCTGGCTACCGAAGTTTGGAAACCCGGGCGCAAAAGGATCGGCGCTGTTCAGGAAGTCTACCTTCGAACGGAAGATCTGGTAGTTGTAAATGGCTTCGATGTGGTTCTTCTTGTTGAGTTCGAAATCGAGCCTCGTCGTTGGGAACCGCCGTTTTTGACCACCCTGGTTTGTAAAGCTGAGCTGTTGAACGTTTGGATCGGAGGTGGGAGTGAAGCTTCCTTGTGCTCCTCTGATTTGCGCCATCAGCGCATTGATTGTTGGATCAGGCGTTGAAGGACAAGGCTGCAATCCCGGTGTAATTGCGTCGCAATCCGACGCGGCGGCAAGCGTGAAAAGATTGGTTGTGGTTGCCCCGGAGGTGAAGATACCTGATATGGCTGATGGGCTGAGAACAGTGCGCGATCGCAGCTGAGCTTCAGGTAGTCGATACTCTTCGTAGTTCACGAAGAAGAAGGCCTTATCTTTGCCGTTGAACAGTCTTGGAATCCAGATCGGACCACCGATTCTGCCTCCCGGCTGGTTGAGCAGCGCGTTAGTTCTTGGCGCCCGGTCACTTGGTGATGAGGCTTTGCCAAAGTGGGGCTTGGGCGCGAGCAGTTCGTTGTTCCAGAAGAAATTTCCATTCAGCGATTTGTCGCGATGCGTCTCATAAAGACTGCCGTGAAACTCGTTTGAGCCACTGCGAGTGGTAAACTTGATTTGCACAGCACCTTCAGAGTTACTCTCCGCACCAGGGTTCGAAGTAGAAACACTGACTTCCTGGACAGCGTCTGTCTTCGGCTGGATCAGGGTAAAGAACCCGTCAGAGCCCTTCAGAACGTTGTCCTGAATGTTGAGGCCGTCAAGGCTGATATTCAACTGGCTCTTTGGCAGTCCGTTCACTGTCGACTGCCGCGGACGACCAGCCGTGCTTGTTCCGGGGAGAAAAAGCAGCAGGTCCAACGCGTTGCGGGAAGCGTAGGGTAACTCGGTTATTTGGCGGCCAGTGATGGTGGTTCCGACAGTAGCGGTCTGCGTCTGCAATAGTTCGCCACCGGCGCCGGAAACCAACACGGTTTCCGTGGGAGCACCAACCTCTAATTCAATTTTGATATCGGATGGTTTGCCGATGTCAATTTTGATTCCGGAAACCTCCGCTTTCTTGAATCCTGGAGCGACAATGGTTGCCGAGTACAAACCGGTGGCAACAGACGGAATCTTAAAGTTCCCGCTGTCGTTGGTCTGGGTTGTAAATTCCTGATTGGTAGCTACGTTCTTAAGAGTCACAGTCGCATTGGCTACGACCGCTCCGCTCGGGTCAGCCACAGTTCCCGACAGTGATCCTGTCGAGCTGACTTGAGCTAAGCTTGCGACTCCTAAGAGAAGCGTTAGTGTCAAGACACTAAACAGGCGGGTTAAGCTCCTCTTCATATCTTCAGATCCTCCAATTAGTTTAGAGTTAACGGTAGTTAAGAAATGAAACTGCTCGGGGCAAACTCTAATCGAAACCCAGGGTCCGAACAGAAAAAACCAATAACGCTGATCAAGAAGTCTGAATTGTATTTCCTGATGCCGCACGAAGGACTCGTGATCTGCGATTAGGGAACCCCTATTAAGCAAGACCTGAGCCAGCACCCCCTGCAAGGTCAAACCGTCTTTTCGTTGGGTTTTTTGCGCAGAAGGCGCTTGGAGAGGTCGCCTATATTCAGGTTTTTGGATTAGAACCTAAATTTTTGGATAGTTCGGATAGGAAGGGAAGGCTCCGAGTCCGAGGCAACTATGCCCCAACCAGGGAAGTGCCTAGCTGCTTGAAGATTTCTTCACAACTTCAAATTCGAAGCGCAGTTCCTTGCCCCGAAAGATGTTGGACAAGTAGAACTCCCAAAACTTCCTGGTGAACCGAAAAGCTGTCCAACGCTGATCGAGATTCACAAGAAACTCCATACCCACAGCACGCCACAGGTTGGCCAGACTCACATAGGTTCTAAGTGGCCGCAATTCCGATTGAGTGTAAAAGGGAAAGGGAGTTCTCTGCGGCATGAAGCACGTGAATGAGTAACTATTGAAGTGGTTTCGATGTGTGGGGTCCGTCGGCCAATCCGGATTTGAATAATGTGGTGTGACTATCTTAAGCCGTCCGCCTGGTTTAGTGATCCGGTGCAACTCGTTTACGAAGCCCAGCACATCAGGGACATGCTCGATCACGTGGCGACAAATTATTTCGTCGAACTCGTCGTCATTGAATGGATAAGGAAAGTTTCCCAGGTCATGTATGAAGTCTGCCTGAGTCCGTGGATTCGAATCTATACCGATGGCGCCAGGAAATTTATTTTGCCCGCACCCTACATCCAAAATTTTTTTCGAGGCGTAGGCTACGGAAGTGGGGTCGCGGTTGAGCACGCTCATCGGATGGGGTTAGTTGGTATTGGCGCTCAAGAGAAGACCGGTTAAGTCGGACAAGTCAATCGCCCGAACGGGGACGCCGAGTTTCTCTTTTACTTCTTCAATCCTCATACCGTCCAGCATGATCGCTTCGTCGCTCTTCAGAACCTGTTTGGGGATTAAAACAAAATCTCCACTAATTCTTTCGGAGGCAGTGAGAAGATCACGTCCTGTCAGCAGTCCGGCCACGGAAACGTCGCCACCAAAATAGCCATTAGAGACTGCTACAACAGACAGCCTGGTACTGAACCGAGCATTTAGCTTGTCGATCAATTTCTGAAGCACCGGCGCAAAAAGAGTCCCGGTAAGAATAGTTCCGGCAGAATGAAGCTGGTCCATTCTCTTCCGCTCCAGTCGCTTTATCATCCTGCCAAACTCCTCATGAAACGACCGCACCATGCCGACGCCGTCCTCGATCTGAGGATATTCGCCGTAGTGTGCTCGCGGCGGCACCGCCCGTCCTCCTCGAAGGTAAATCTCATCACCCAGAAAGGCGAAGTTCGTCCCCAGTCGAGTTCGCAACTGTTTTTGAAGAGTCTCAACCTGATCGATTACTTCTCGGCAAAAACCAGGAGTTACAGGTGTAAGTCGTGCATCCGTGTTGTAACGAGTAAGGCCAAGCGGTACGATGGCTACGCTGGTTATCCGAGGATACTCGGCCGCCAGATCGTTAATGGTTTTTAGCAAGACGTCGCCATCATTGATGCGAGGGCAAAGCACAACTTGCGCGTGAACGTTTATACCGGCATCAAGCAAGCGCTTCAGAGTTCCTTTTATGTCAGCCCGCTCTTTATCGACTCCCAATAGATAGGCACGCACATTCAGGTCGGTGGCATGCACAGAGACGTATTGCGGCGACAGTCGCTGCTCGATAATCCGCTGCAGTTCATCCTCGGTGATCGATGAGAGGGTAGTGTAGTTGCCGTATAGAAACGAAAGCCGAATGTCTTCATCGCGCACGAAGAGCGATGGACGCGCATCGGTTGGATTACCCTTGCAAAAACAGAAGAGACATTCATTCGCACATTGGCGTGGCACAATTTGCTCAAAACTGAACCCGAAGTCTTCATTCTCAGCACGCTCAAGCTCCAACTCCCAATCTTCTCCGCTTTTCTTGCGCACTTCCAGGAGCAACTCAGTCTCGCCCGCCGTATGAAAACGGAAGTCGAGGTAGTCGCGAATCGTCCGCCCGTTGACCTTTATGATTCGATCTCCCGGCTCGAGATCCATTTCCGCTCCCAGACTTGCTGGGCTTACTTCGGAGATCTCAACGCCACGGCGTCGGATATGCGTAACGGCAGGAGCAACTGCAAATTCGTACATATCGGTAAGTCCAACTTGAGACAGTGAAACCAGTTCTATTAGGCAGCTTCACAGCCTCCTAGGGAAACTGACACTATAGCAGAGGTGCAGGGGTTTGTTGAGCAGACTAGTCGAGCGGTTGTGGCTCAGTTTGCACTGGAGTCTCATTCACACCGCGGCTTTAGCCCGGTGTCAAAGGAAACTCCAAAACCAGAAACCGTTTCAACGGTTTTCTTTCGAGCCCGAACCGTTGGCCTGCTCCAAACCGTTAAAACGGTTAGAGAAATCAGGTGACCAAGCTCGATCACCGGGCTAAAGCCACGGTGTGAATGAGACACATGAGCGAACATCGCTCAAGTCCTGCGCACGAGTCAATGGTTCGAGATGAAGCAGAATCTTTCAAAAAATGAACCAGTAATCAACTGCGCAGGAAATTAGCATGAATTAGTGGTTTTGTTGCTATTCGATGTGCTCTTTTGGGATGCCGGTTAATCGAGGGCCGGTTCAGATGGAGGTTAACGTTCATTTGACATAAGTGTATAATCCGGAGCACCGCGCCGAATAACAATTCCGAGACGACGGAATTTCAAGCCTGCACAAGCCTATGACTAAAGTACTTTCAATCATCATTGTGGCCCTGTCGCTTCTTTGCCCATTCGTTTCCACCATTGCCAAGCAGAAGGTCGAAGAGCAAAAGCCCGCGCCGGTATCAACAGCGCCTGCTAAAGCAGCCGATGACTACGCGAAGACGCAGAGTGCTGGTGTAGCGACAACGCTTTCATCTCCGGTATCAACTGAAAGCGCGCACCCCTCAAACTCAACAAAGCAAAGCGTGCCGGGTAACGCTGCGACAAGCAAAGAGGCTTCGAACAAGCCGCAACCTGATATTCGGGTGGCTTCCCCTGAGTCCGCTTCTAAAGTTGCTGTTTCAGACCAGCAGCCATTGACTGATATTTACCGAGTGGGAGTCGGGGACGTGCTCGACATCCACCTATTCAAGTCTGCAACTAGTCGATCGACTCTCTTTACAGTCATCGGTGGCGGGTACATCGATCTTCCGGTCGCCGGTGGACCAGTATCGGTGTCCGGACTGACACCCGACGAGATACAAACGCGCATCGCCGCCGAACTAAAAAGACGCGCAGTCGAAGATGGCACCCAGGTTGTTGTAGGCATTCGTCAGTATGTAAGTCACACGCTTGTCATCACCGGTCTTGTTAACACTCCCGGCACGAAGATCCTAAGACGTGAGGCAGTTCCGCTCTATGTCATTCTTGCGGAAACGCAATTACGCCCCGACGCAGGCCGTGTCGTGATAATGCGCGCTGGAACGCCCGGACAAGTTCTCGACTTGAGCGATCCTTCGACACTAAACACGAATGTGATCTCGGGTGATGTGATCAGCGTTTCTGGTCGTCCCCTGGAGTTTTATTACATTGGAGGGCGAATCAACTACCCAGGTCAAAAACCGTTTCAGCCGGGCATTACCTTGCTGCAAGCTCTCCTCGCCGCTGGCGGCCCTTCGCAACGGAATGACAGTACAGTCGAGGTTTCGCGGGAAGGTACGGGAGGTCTCCTCATCACTACCAAATTCAACATCAAAGAGATCAAGTCAGGGAAAACGGAAGATCCGAAACTCCAGCCCGGTGATAGGGTCGAAGTTCTACACTGATTGCAGCAGTCATTGCATGACCATGGTCTCAATGTCAGTAGTCAGTAGTCCGTTGTCAGTAGCAAGAACTGGGGTATAGCCATTCGCGACCACTGACAACGGACTACTGACCACTGACCACTAACATCTGACTTTCCAGTTACTACTAATACGGCATTCCGTTTAGTTTAAGGAGCAATTTTATTGACAATCCTCCCCCTGTTTTGTTAGTTATGCACGCGCTATCCCTGCAAAAAAACCGGATCGACATTGGATCTTTCAATCCCCATGTTACTGAGAAGGTGCTGATCTAATGAACAACAAACTCAAACCTGCGCTTATTGGCGGCGTTGTATTAGGCCTGTTGTCGGTTATACCCCTCGTTAATCTCGTCAATATTTGCTGCTGCCTTTGGGCGTTATTGGGAGGGCTACTGGCGTCCTATCTCTACATAAAGAACTCACCTGTTCCGGCGAGACCGGGTGACGGGGCGATTCTAGGCGCACTTGCGGGTTTAGTTGGAGCCGTAATCGTTGTGATTATCGGCATTCCGATCAGCATTGTTGCGGGCGGTATCACCCGAGAGCTTTTAATAAGACTTGTCGAGAACTTGAATCCAGGGCAGGCTGAGGCAATTCGTATT
>WNFC01016613.1_pt1 | contig 12661 bp, 11 predicted proteins | sample 5400541 | NCBI WGS metagenome assembly WNFC01 (sample SAMN13153342, study PRJNA577476) | soil metagenome | isolation source: 120 cm saprolite under Douglas fir tree site 2 hole 2 replicate 1 | place: USA:California | collected 2015-04-18
CTGTCCGTCCGTCCCGGCCCGGCGGTGCCATCCCAGTCCCTTTGCAAAGAATGGAGACGACATGTGTTAGCGACCTCGTTATATGACGACCCAGCGGCCGAACTGCATGAAGACGCTTCGGCAAGGCTCGGTGAGCATCTCGCTGTCTCCAGCCGCTTAATCTTGCGCCGGTCCTCGCCTGGCGTCCGACGTCCGGCGTGAGCGGCTACCCGGATCCCGGACAGGGTCATTGTGGTGTCAGATGCTCCAGAGCGCCTGGGTTGGGGATAGGCGTGCGGCGCGGATGGCTGGCAGCAGCCCGGCGAGGGCGCCGATGATGACGGCTGCGGCGAGGCCGCCGGCCCAGGCCTGGGGCGGGATGACGGCGGCCTCGCCGTGGGTGTGGGCGTAGATGGTGGTGGCGGCCGAGCCGAGGATGACGCCGGCGACACCGCCGGCCAGGGACAGGAGGATGGCCTCGGCCAGGAACTGGGCGCGGATCTGGCCGCGGGTGGCGCCCAGCGCCCGGCGCAGCCCGATCTCGGAGCGGCGTTCCAGCACCGAGATGACCATGATGTTGGCGACCCCGATCGCGCCGACCAGCAGCGCGACCGCGCCCAGCCCGATGAACAGGGTGTCGAGCGCGCCCTTGGCGTCGGCCTGGGCACTGAGCGCGGCTGAGGGCTGGGAGACGGTGACCTGGTTCGGGTTTTCCGGGTTGGCCTGCGCGCCGAGCAGGCTGTCCACCCGCGTGGTGGCAGCCTGGGTGTCGACGGTGCGGACGTAGATCTGCGACGGGTGCCCGTCGAAATTCAGGTACTTCTCCGCGGCCGGGAAGCCGACCAGGACCGCCGAGTCGATCTCGGGGGCGTAGGTGTCTTTGTTGAGGATGCCGGTCACGTAGAACCACATGCCGCCGGCCCAGATCCGCATCCCGGGCCGGATCCGGTCGATGCCCAGCCGCTGCGCGGTGGCAGCGCCGAGCACCGCGACCGGCTCGCGGGCGGTCGCCGCGTTCAGGAACTGACCCTGCGCGAGGCTGGTGCCAGCCACCGCGGGCAGGCCCAGGGTGGTCGCCTCGACGCTGAGGGCGTTGGTTTCGACCGTGGGGATGAGCGGGGACTTGTAAGCGTTGACGCCGCCGACGGTACCGGTGTCCTGGACAGCGGTGACGCCGGGCAGCCGGGCGATCATGCCCGGCGCCGCCACAGGCAGCTCGGCGACACCGCCGGTCAGGGTCTGCCCGTTGGTCACGGTCAGCAGGTTGGTGCCCAGCGCCCGAATCTCGGCCAGCAGCGCTGCCTTGGCGGAGGCGGCCAGGCCCAGGACGGCGACGATCGCCGCGACGCCGATCGCGATGCCCAGCGCTGACAGCGTCGCGCGCAGCTTGCGGGTCCGCAGCCCGACGCTGGCCAGCCCGGCCAGGTCCCGGGGCCGCAGCCGGGCCACCGGGGGGGCGGCCGGCCGCGGCGATGTGCTGGTCATGACGGTCCTCCCTGCGCAGGCTGAGGGTCGGCGGCCGCCTGGCTGGTGTCGGCGATGATGCGGCCGTCGAGCATCTCGATGCGGCGCCGCGTCCGGGCGGCGACCGCGGGGTCGTGGGTGATGATGACGATCGTTGTTCCCTGCTGGTTGAGTTCTTCCAGCAGGGACAAGATGGCGGCGCCGGTGGCGGAGTCCAGGTTCCCGGTCGGCTCGTCAGCCAGCACCACCGGCGGCGCGCCCGCCACCGCCCGCGCGATGGCGACCCGCTGCCGTTCCCCGCCCGACAGCTGGACCGGCCGGGCGGCGTCCCGGTGACCGAGCCCGACCCGCTCCAGCGCGGCCGCCGCGAGCTGGCGCCGCTGGTCGCGGCGAATGCCGGCGTACAGCAGCCCGTCGGCGATGTTGCCTAGCACGGTCTGGTGCTCGGCGAGGAAGAACTGCTGGAACACGAACCCGATCCGGGCTGCCCGCAGCGCGGACAGTTCCCGGTCGGTCATCGCAGCCGCGTCGAGGCCGGTGATGCGCACCGTTCCTGCGGTGGGCTTGTCCAGGGTGCCGATCAGGTGCAGCAGCGTGGACTTGCCCGACCCGGACGGGCCGGCCACCGCCACCAGCTCCCCGGCGGCCACCGAAAGGCTCACCCCGGCCAGCGCCCGCACCGGCGGTGAGCCCGGATACACCTTCGACACCTGCTCCAGCTCCAGCATCGGCCCCCCGCCCGGCCCGTCCGCGCGGGCCAGGGCCGTCTCCGCGGCGGTCATGACGACGGCACCACGACCCGCTGCCCGGGGGTCAGCGCCCCGGACACCTGCACCAGCCCTGAGTTGTCGTCGAAGACCGGGCCGGCCGTCACCGGCACGTACCGCCGCGTGCTCCCGGGACCGGCGATCTCCACCACGTATCCGGCCGGCGGCCGGGCCAGCAGCGCCGTCACCGGAACCGCCAGCACGTCGCGCGCCGTGGCGGTGGTGATGTACACCGTCACCGGCGCCTGGTCCAGGGTCCCCGCCGCCTCGGGATCGGTCAGCTGCACCTGCACCGGGATCGTCGTGGTCGGGCTCCCCCCCGACCCGGACGTGGTCGCCACCGTGCCCACCGAGGACACCACACCCGGCGTGGTCGTCCCGTCCGGCAAGGTGATGCTCACCGTGTCGCCCGCCTTCACCTGCGACTGCTGCGAGGCGTCCAGCGGGATCGTCACCACGTGCCGGTCCGTCGTCGCGGTCAGCACCGGCCCGGACGCCGGGCCGCCCAGGCTCCCCGTCACGGCGGCGACCCGCAGCGCCTCCGGCTCGAACACCACCTGCCCCAACGACAGGCTCCCCGGCGGGTACGACACCCCCAGGTGCTCTTCAAGCAGCTGCACCGCGCACGCCGTCTCCCACGAGTAGTAATCCCAGCCCAGCGCGACGACATCGGCGCGGCCGGCGTAGCCGAGCTTCACCAGGTCGTGGTTGAGCTGGGTCACGTCCTGGCCGGTGATCCCCTCATCCAGGGTCCGCCACGCGGGAACACTGCCGTACACCAGCACCACCGGGGAGCCGTTGCCGGTCTTGTACAGCACCTGCCCCTGCCGGATCACCTGCCCGGCCGACGGCAGCCAGGTCAGCGTCCCGCCGCCCTGCCCCCGCACCGTCCAGGATCCGGCATAACCCAACGTCGCGGTCACCGGCGTGGTTGCCGACAGGTCCTGCCGGGTCACCGCGGCTGTCGCCGGCGCGGCCGCCCCCTGCTGCCCGGACCCGGACGACGCGGCCGGGGCAAACACCCCCGCCCGCCATGCCGACACCGGACCGGCCACCACCGCCACCACCACGATGCCCAGGGCAACGCGGCGGCCCCGGCGGCGCGCGCGCGATCCCCTTGCCCCCGCGGCCGCCAGGGCCTCCGCCTGCCGCCCGGCCGCCCGGCGGCGGGCGACCGCCCCGCTCACGAACCGCCACCCGCCTTTGATGCTGCCATCGTCGTCAGCCCCCCGGCCTGGTGCCGGGGAGTCCTGCGGGGATGAGTTTTGTGCAGGTCTGCGCGGCCTGGGTGAACTGCCTTGACTTGGCATCGATGCTGGAGGGGATGCGGGGGAGGTTGACGTGCCCGCCAGGGAAGGTCGGGTCGGGGAAGTTGGAGAAGCCGTGTGAGCGCATGCAGGCGGCTGCCTTCAGGTAGTCCTGCTGCTCTTGGGCTGTGAGAATGGGGCTTGCCTGCCCGGCGGGGTTCAGGTTCGCGCAGGCATACGTGGCCGCCTTGGCCCGGGAGTCGCCGACCCTGCGCAACGCGCGTACAGCGGCTGGCTTGGGGATCTGCCCGTTGCTGTCGGGGTCGGGGAAGTCCGGCACCCCGTGGGAGCGCACACACCGGGAGTAGGCGACCGCTGACGAGGAGTTCGCTGAGCCTCCCGCGGTCGGTGAGCCGCCGGACCCGGTGGATGATGGGCTGCCGCCGCATGCCGCCGCCAGCAAGGCGGCGGCCATGACGGTGATGACGGCTGCGACTCGCGCCCGCCGGGGCCAGGGCTGTCGCGGGCCGTGCCCGCGGCCGGGGGGGCAGTTGTTCATCTCGTGCCTGTTCGCGGCTGGGCAGGGTGACTGCGGGTTCATGGCAGCCAGCGTCTCGGCCGGCGGCGGCGGGCGCATCAGCCGCCGGAGGTAGGGCGGGTCCCTCCTTGGATGGATACGCCGGAGGGGTTCGCACAGGTAGCGTGCAGGTGTGCTGGACCGCGTGCGACGCAGGGCGTGGGGGCTATCGGGCCGGCTGGTCGCCTCCTACATTCTTGTCACGATCGTCGCCGTGGTGCTGGTCGAGACGCTCGTGCTCGGCTTCCAGGTACCCCGGCTAGTGAACGGTGCCCGGCTGCAGGCCCAGGTGGACGCCGCCGCCAAGACCTACGGTCGGCAGCTCTCCCAGCGTTACCGCGGAGGCGTGCCGCCCGGAACCGTGCTCGGCGACCCTGGCCAGCCGGCGCGGCCGGGCCTGGCCCGGCCGGCCCCGGACGGCACGCTGGTCGTTCCGGCGATCACCGGCCCGGTCCACAGCCACCAGGCAGTCACCGCGGTCGTGGCGGTCGCCGCCGACGGCACGGTCGTCGCGTCCTCCGCGCCATCCCGGTACCCGCCCGGACGAGCGGCGGCCAGCGAACTCCCCGCCCCGGCCGCTCCGGCGAACGTCGGCTTCCTCAAACGCGGCAGCGTGCCCGCGGCGTATCCCACCCCGTACGGCAGCGTGCTCTGGATGGTCTGGCGGGCGGGCCGCGCCGACATCAGCAAGCCGCCGGCCAGCGCGCCGGGGCTGGTCGCCTACGTCTATGTCCAGGCGCCATGGTCGCCCGGGTTCATCAACCCTATCCATGCATGGCGCGAGCTGGGCCAGCTCTCCGACACTGGCCTGCTGCTGTCGGCCCCCTACGCGCTGCTCATCGCCATCGTGCCGGTCGGCGTGCTGTTCGGGCTGCTGGCCTCACGCCGCCTCGTCCGCCGGGTACGCCGCCTGGAACGAGCCACCGTCGCGGTCGCTGACGGCGACTACACCATCACTCTGCCCGTCTCCGGCCGGGACGAGGTCGGCCGGCTGGAGGCGAACTTCACCACCATGACCCGCCAGCTCGGCTCCGCGCTGGCCGCCGAACGGCAGCGAGCCAGCGCCGACGCGCGCGCCACGGAGCGGGCCCGGATCGCGCGGGAGGTCCACGACGCGATCTCCCAGCACCTGTTCGGCCTGCGGATGATCGCCGCCGGGATGCGCCGGGCCGACCCGGGCAATCAGCAGGCGCAGGCGATTGAGCGCATCAGCGAGGAGGCATTGCGCGACATGCAGGCGCTCCTGATCGAGCTGCGCCCGGCCAGCCTGGACGGTGCCGGGCTCGCCCCGGCCCTGCAGGAGATCTGCGCGGCCTACCAGCACCGGCTCGGCGTCACCGTCGACGCCAGCCTGGACGACGTCACCGTCCCGCAGCCGGTCGGGCACGCACTGCTGCGCATCACCCAGGAGGCATGCGCCAACGCCGTCCGGCACGGCAGCGCTCGCCGGCTCACCGTGTCTATGACCCGCCAGGACGGGCACGTCGAGCTTGCCGTCCGCGACACCGGCACCGGCTTCGACCCGGCCGCCCCGCACGCCGGCGCCGGGCTGGCCCACATCCGTGACCGGGTCGCCGAACTCGGCGGCACCGTGGACATCGACAGCGCACCCGGTCGCGGCGCGGCGCTCACTGTCCGGGTGCCGGTGCCATGACGATCCGGGTGGTGATCGCCGACGACCACCGCGTCGTCCGGGACGGACTGTGCTACCTGCTCGGCCAGGAGCCAGACGTCGAGGTCGCCGGCGAAGCCGGAGACGGCCGGCAGGCGGTAGACGTCGTCGCCGCCACCCGCCCGGACGTGCTGCTGCTCGACCTGTACATGCCCGGGCTGGACGGGCACGCCGTGCTCGCCGCACTGCGCGACGCGCCGCACCGGCCTGCCGTCGTCGTGCTCACCTCCGCCGCCGACGACGAGCACCTCGTCCGCGCCGTGCGCGCCGGCGCGACGTCCTACCTGCTCAAGACCGCCTCGGCCGAGCACGTCATCGCCGCCGTCCGCGACGCCGCTGCCGGTACCGCCAGCCTCAGCCCCGTGCTGCTGACCCGGCTCACCCAGGCGCTCCGCCGGCCACCGCCGCCCGACCCGCTACAGCCGCTCTCACCGCGCGAACGCGAAGTACTCGAACTCATCGCGCGCGGTCACAGCAACCGGCAGATCGCCCGGGACCTGGCGATCGGCGAGCAGACCGTCAAGACCCACGTCCGAAGCATCCTCACCAAACTCGGCCTGCAAGACCGCCTCCAGGCAGCGATCTTCGCCCTCCGCCACCAAGCCGACAGCTTCGAGCACCGGCCGTAACCGTGCGGGGTTCCAGGATCCGCATGAGCAACGCAGATCGCCCATTCCCGGACAGTCAAGCGGCCCGCGCGACGATCCGGCGCAACACCAGATAAGGCGGCGATGCGTTCGGCGGCTTGGTCTGGGGTGGTTGCGGGGTATCACGGGCTGCGCGGGGCGGCCCAGAGCGGACTATAATAGGGCGGACTATAATAAGGGCATCCCGGCTTATGTGATCTCCGAGGTCGAGATGCTGGATGAGACCCAGGGGCAGCGATACCGGGAACTCGCGGCCGCCTCGATCGCCCGCCACGGCGGCAGGTACCTCGCCCGAGGCGTGCTGCCCGAGGTCCCCGAGGGTGACTGGCAGGCGACCCGGCGCGTGGTCATTGTCGAGTTCCCCGACATGGAGTGCCTCGGGACTGGTACGCGTCCGCTGACTACGCCGAGGTGCAGGCGGTCAGGCGGACCGCCCAGGAACGGCGGCTGCTGTTCGTCCCTGGCGCCACCCCACCAGCCTGACGAGGCGTTCCCTGGCGCGGCAGCTGGTGGCGACAGCGTCCTCACGTCGCTGCGGGCGCTCCACCGCGCGGTTCCAGCCCGACAGGGATCGCAGCCCCGAACGAAGGAGAGCGGTCGACAATGAGCGTGGCCGTTGATCATGACTTGGTGTCCAGATAAAGGTGCCGTCAACAACATGTGTCCCGGCCGGGTTCCTGGCAAAGAAGGGCGTCGGCACTCAGGCCGCGAGCATCCTGCTCACCACGGCCGGCGACAACCCGGGCCGGCTGCGGACCGAGGCGAGCTTCGCCGCGCTGTGCGGCGCCAGCCCGGCCGGCGCCTCCTCCGGCAAGCAGCGCCGCCACCGCCTCAACCGCGGCGGGGACCGGCAGGCCAACTCCGCTCTGTGGCGGATTGTCTTCACCCGGATGGCCTGCGACCCGCGCACCCAGGCCTACGTGGCCCGGCGCACCACCGATGGCAAGACCACTAAGGAGATCATGCGCTGCCTCAAGCGGTACGTTGCCCGCGAGATCTACAAGGCCCTGGTTAACCAGGCCCGCGACCCCGCGGCGGGCATCCCGCTCACCCCGGCGGCCTGACCGGTGAGCACCCAGGCCACCCGCCCGCCGGACACCTTGCGGGCGGACCGTCATGTCAGCACCATCTTGACGTCCGGGCTGGCCGTCGCCTGCTACTACGCCGCCGACCGGCCGGACTGCCAGGTCCTGGCCACCATCCGGTACGGCCGATCGCCTTGTGCGCCCGCCGTGACCAGCGGCGCTCCACCACGGGCACAGGCACCCCGCCCGCCCGGCTGCCCGACCCGCACGCACTGCTCGAGGTCGCCGCCGCGCGCGACGCCTGCCAGCAAGCGGCGGCGGCCCCGCGCGACGCCGTCACCGGCGCCCGCCAGGCCGGCCACCCATGGAGCACCGTAGCGGCGATCCTCGGCGTCACCCGCCAGGCCGCCCAGCAGCGATTCGCCAGCACACCACGTCAGAAAGATTTCATGATCACTTGACATAGGAGCTTCGTGGCAGCGCTTCCACTATGGCGGGCGCGCGCAGCCGCCTCGTTCGGGGTAGCTTCGATTATGAAACTCTGGTTGGCAGTTGCCGTTCGGATAGGGCGGTTATATGCGTCAGGCGCGTCCCATCTCCGCCGCAAGCGCTTACGCGAGGTAGTCGTGCGCCAGGCGAATGGCGATCGACCCGTCGCCGACGGCTGATGCTACGCGCTTCACCGAGCCGTGCCGGACGTCGCCGACGGCGAATACACCGGGTGTGCTGGTTTCGAGCAGGTAGGGTTCCCGCTGCAGAGTCCGGCGTTCAGCCACGTCCGGGCCGGTCAGGATGTAGCCCCATTGGTCGCGCCCGACCGCATCTGGCAGCCATTCGGTGAATGGCTGCGCGCCGAAGGCGTCCATTGCCGCCGCCGCCGGCGACCTCGGTGCGGTAGCGGACTTCGATGGTGGGCGCGGTTTCGATCTCGCGGATCAGGTACTGGGACATGCTCGCTGCCAGGGACTTCGAGCGGACGAGGATGGTGACATGCTCCGCATACTTGGACAAGTGGAGGGCCGCCTGCCCGGCCGAGTTGCCGCCGCCTACCACGAATGCCCGCTTCCCGGCCAAACCCTGGGCCTCTGTCGTGGCGGCTCCGTAGAACACGCCGGCACCCGCCAGCGATTCCAGTTCGGGGACTGCGAGCCGCCGGTAGGAAACGCCGGTGGCGATGACCACGGCGCGGCTTGTGACCGCGCTTCCGTCCTGGAGCCTGACGATGCGCAGATCCCCGTCGATAGCCAGTGAGGTTGCCGGGTTGCCGTAGACGAACTGCGTTCCGAACATCCAGGCCTGCTCGTAGGCCCGCCCGGCTAGTTCTGCGCCGCTTACCCCGCGAGGGAACCCGAGATAGTTCCTGATCAGCGAGCTCGTCCCGGCCTGGCCGCCGAAGGCCTCTCGCTCCAGCAACACCGTGCGCAGCCCCTCCGAAGCCCCGTACACCGCGGCGGCCAGGCCGGCCGGCCCGGCTCCTACGATGACCACGTCATACGTCGTCCCCGCTGGCCGGATATTCACCCCGAGCGCCTCGGCCACCTCCGCGTTCGCGGGGTCGGCCAGCACCGCGCCGGTGTAGAGCGTCACCACGGGCCCGGAGGACTGGTCCAGGCCGAGGCGCTGCAAGGCCGCGCTGCCCTCCTCGGAGTCAGCCCGGTGGAACCCGAACGGGACACTGTTCCGGGTCAGCAGGTCGCAGATCTCGTGAACCCGGGCCGACGGCTCCTTCCCGATCACGGTGACCGCCGCGAACTGCCCGCCATGCTGGCGCCACCACTGCTCGAGCGACTCGGTGATTGCCCGGTGGAACTGCTCATCCGGCGACCACACGGGCTTGGGCAAGTAGAAGTCGATCTGCCCCAGCGCCGCCGCCTCCACTATGGCCGCAAGGGCCGACTGGTCGCCCCAGGAAGTCAGCAGCACTCGCCGGGCGGTGGGATACAGCTCACGGACAAGCGCGAGGAATTGCGCGCCGGTCCTGCCTGGCATCCACTGGTCAGCCAGGACCAGCGGCACATCGGCGCCCTCCCCCCGAAGCTGCTCCAGCCCGGCCAGCGCCTCCTCTGGCGACGCGCTGCACATGATCCGGTAATGCGCCCCGTACCGGCCTTCCAGCTCCCGCGCCAGCGCCTGGCGGCTAGCGTCCTCGTCATCAACGACCACGACCACCGGTCTGGCCACGGCGGCCATCCTAGGCCACCGCGACCCTACGTGCCGCGACCGCGCCGGCCCGCAGCGTCACAGGTGTCCACGCCACAGCTCTCCTTGCGCGGGGTCCCCGCTGGGGGCCGACGGCCGGATAAGCCGGGGAAGTTCCAGTGGTTAGGACCTGACAGGTCGGCGCAGCGCTCGCCGCCATCGGCGAGGCGGGTGAATGCCCCTCGCCGGAGACCGGGAGCGGTACGGTCACGGCTTCCATCCGTTCATGATGGCCGGGATGATGCGGTAGTCACGCTGGAAGACCAGGTTATGAAGGTCTGCCGACGCCATCGCGCGCAAGGTCGGCAACTGTGCCGCCGCCTGGGCGTCGTCGAACACGTTGAGCGGCCAATCACCGGCGGTGCCTGCCTGCAGATGCGGGTGGTGCGCTCCGGCACCGTAGTAGGCGCGGATGACTATCGGGCTGATCCCGGCGGCCTGCTGCTCGGGCCACGACAGTGCCCAAATAGCCTCGGCGCCGCCGCGGCGGCGGCGCACGCCTGTTGCGGTCACCTCGCCGGTGCCGAGCAGCAAGTCTGTGTTGATCTCGTTGAGTGGCTGCCGGGCGTGTGGATCGAGCAGCTCGACGGCTGCCGTAAAGAGGCGTTCCTTGTCGTGCCGGGAGATGGCGCCGCCGTGCGCACCATTTCGCAGATCAGCGAAGTGGCGCAGGAGTTCCTCGGTGTATTCCAGGCGAGGGCTTTCCATGTTGTCTTCCTTTCCCTGGGACGGGTATGCGAGGCAAGTCAGGGATTCCTGGCCTCAGGCGCTCCGGCCCGGCAGGCCACTGACAGGGGCGGGGTCGCGGTCGACCCAGGCGGCGGTGTCCGCGTGGTCGAGGACCCACCGGGCGATCTGGTCTTTGCGCGCCCACCACACGTCCCCGTGGTAGCGCAGCCTGGTGAAGATCCGGTCCAGGACGCGGACCCGGGAGGCGTGCCCGGAGATACGCTCGTGCAGGCCGATGACCATCATCCGGCGCCGCCTCGCGCCCTCCGCGTACAGCTGGTCGAACTCGTCGGTCAGCTGCTGCTGGTAGGCGGCCGGGTTGAAGCCAGGGAAGTCGAAGCTGGCGATGTCGTTGAGGTGGACCGAGTACGGCACGGTGGCGAACGGCTGCCCGTTGATTGTCTGCAGGAACGGCTCGTCGGCGGACAAGTCGTCGATGTGGTAAGTGAACCCGAGCTCGGCCAAGATCTCCAGGGTGTTGACGCCGGGCCGCATCCAGTAGTTGTTGTACCCGGCCGGGCGGGTGCCGGTGGCCTGCTCGATCGCCCGCACACCGTCGGCGATCCATTCTTCTTCCTGCGGGCGGGGCAGCTGGTATTGCCGCTGCCAGCTGCGGCCGTGCGCGCCGGCCTCATGGCCGCGCCGCACGATCTCCGCGGCCACGTCCGGGTGGCGGCGCACCGCGTCGCCGATCATGAACAAGGTCATCTTGATGCCGTGGGCGTCGAGCAGGTCCAAGATCCGGGGCACGCCCTCGCGGGCCCCGTACCCATAAAGCCGTTCTGCCCCAGATCGGGAAAGCCCGGCAGGATCGGCTCGGTGATCGGCCCCCCAGCGCCGCTGACCGGCTGCCCGCCAGCTTCGAACTGCATGGACACGCTCACCGCCAGCCGGGCACCGCCAGGCCAGAACCCGTTCTGCTCCGTCATCGCTGTTCTCCTTTCCCATTCGGGTACACCCGCCGTTGGACTGACATGGCTGGCGCCCGCGGCGGGCCTGCCGAGGGTGAAAGTGCCCACGGCAGCGCGGACCACTGTTCCGTGGCTCCGTGCCCCTTCCCGTTTCCCAGACCCCCTGGCGAGCTGTGGCTACATCTGGATCGGCGTCGTCAGTGAGAGGTTCAGGTGGGCCTTGCGGGTCAAATTCGCCTGCGTCCGCGGCGCAATGCCGCGCGTTCTGCTGCGACCAGGCCTCCCCAGACACCGTGCTGGCCGATATCCCAGTGCTGCAGCGAGAGCGCCAGGCATTGGGCACGTACCAGGCAGGTCGTGCAGACGGCGATCGCAGCGGCCGCCGTACGGTCGCCCTGTCGAGGGTGCGCACGGCCGACTCAGAAACCACCCACGCGGTGGTGCGCGAACAGCCATTTGCCGCTCGTTCCAAGTATCAGGTGCGGCGGAACCGGCGCGTCCCGGCTCAACAGCTGCGCCGCGCAGAACCGCACAATCTGCGTGTGATCACCCGCGCGGCAAGCGCAGCCCTCAGCCGAACAGAATCGGCAGCTGATCCGGACCGCAGTGTCCCAAGAAGCCGGTCGCTCTCTGTGATTGGCCACGGTTCCTCCTCGTGGCCACCAGCGAGATCCTGGTGACCGCCCACAGTGGACGGCGGCGACGCCCGGCGCAAGATCAAGCAGCCGAGGAGAGCGGGATGCTCAGGGAGCCTTGCCGAGGCATCCTCATGCAGTCCGGCCGCTGGATCTTCAAATAGCGAGGTCGCTAACACTCACGCCAACATCTCGGCGAGCTGGTCTGCAGTGCGTTCACTCCGGCCCAGAGCCGCAGTTCACCAACATCCGCCCCGGTCAGCTTCGGCTTGGGGCCTGCCAGCTGACCCCGTCTCGCTGAGGATGCAAGCCTATGCTTAATGCGGCCTCGTGGATCGAGGCTGCCGAGGGACATGGCGAGCGGTTGAAAGAACCCGACTGTGTAGTGGCCGCGCTTTACGTCACTGTTGGTAACCGGCTTGAACGCACGCCTATGGCTCGTTCTGTACTAATCGCCAGCGCAGATTGCCGGTTGCCTGATGTGCGCAGAACCGCCGTTATCTCTAGCCCGCCCTGGACTGCGTACCACGTAGCTGAGGAAGGGTTTTCGGCCGCGTCGTGGACACGTTATCTGTAGCATGTCAACGACGCGATCCCACATGAAATCCCTTGTCGCTGCTGCTTTTCGCATTCTTGTTCTCTTGCGGAACGCTGTTCAGCTACATCTCCGCGACGCACGAGCCCTTATCCACCAGGGCTTCTCGCATACGGGCTAGAGATAACCGGCGTTCTGCTCGCCTGCCTGCGTCGACGGATGCGGGCCGTATTCGGCGCAGATCACGGTGTTCGGGGCGCGGCTTCGAAGTGGT
>WNFC01009923.1_pt1 | contig 12659 bp, 13 predicted proteins | sample 5400541 | NCBI WGS metagenome assembly WNFC01 (sample SAMN13153342, study PRJNA577476) | soil metagenome | isolation source: 120 cm saprolite under Douglas fir tree site 2 hole 2 replicate 1 | place: USA:California | collected 2015-04-18
CGGACTTGCGCCGCACGCAGGCTCATGCGACAGCACGCTGCGACAACTCATAACTGTGCGCCCAGCGCACCGCATCGATATCAAGGCCGAAGTCGTCGGCAACCTCCTCGAGGGACGCTCCCCCCTCAAGCTCGCCCGCGATGGCCTCAGTGGAGATGCCGCCGATCGCCGGCATCCCGAAGCGGATCAACGGGTTGATCCTGATCGGCGATTCAGGGTCCTCGTGAGGACGCCAGCCAGCCGGATGGTCACCCGACCAGTCCACCCGTTCGAAGAACTCTTCTCCCGGCGCGGTCAGGACCGTCTGCCCGTTGGCGACCGCCACAAGGCAGAACTCCGGGTCGAGGTGACTGCGGTCCTGCAGGTCGATGAGCAGCCGCCGACCTGAGCCGACATAGGGGCGCCGGTCGGCGAGCGGGTAGGGCACCTGGAACTCGTCTCGGAGCCGGTCGATGAACTCCCGCAGCTCCTTCAGCGGCACATCGTGCTCGCGTCGGTACGACCGCAGGAGGCCCGCCTCGACGAATTCCGCCCACGTGACGTAGCGTGAACCGGTGGGCTCTACGCGGATCACGGGACGGTAGCGCGGCGGCCGACCTTCCAGCCACCAGTGCAGCGTCGACGGCGCCACCCGCAGCAGGCGCGCGGCGGCCGCCTCGGTGTACATCTCGCGCTCGAGGATGGTGACGCTCACGCGGCTAGTGTGACATGCCCTGTCGGGTCGTTCTACAATCTGCCGCCCTGACTGTCCGGATTGTGGCTTGCGTCCATGAGTCAGCACTGCAAAACGCCGGTCGATCGGCGGATGGCCTCGATTTAGCCCGTCTGGGCGAGCGTGTTGTCGGGCCAATCGAGCTAGTCGCCCATCCGTGCTGTAGGAATCAAGCCGTCCAGGACACAGATAAGCCACAAGTCAGCCACGGGCTGCCACCGACGTGCATCGCGACCGGGAACACCGCGTCACATGACATGACAATCCCACCGAAAGGGACACTCATGAAACACAGACTTGCCGCCGTCGGTGTCACCGCAGCCGCTTTAATCGCAACTGCTGCCTGCTCGAGCGCGCCGCGACGCCGCCCACGAGCGCAGCCACTACGACCGCCGCGACGCCCACGGCGACCGCCAGCACCCCCAGCGCCGCCGCCCAGCCGGAAACCGCGGCCGGGGCGGCATCTGTCGCCAGGCAGTACTTTGGCCTGTACTCGGCCGACCAGTTCGCCCTGTCGTGGACGCTGCTCGCGCCGTCCGCGCAGCGCGCGGTCAGTCAGGCGACGTGGGTAGCGGTGCACCGGGGCTGTCCGTCCCAGGCCGCTGGGCTCGCCTACAACGTCAAGGACACCACCCTGACCGGCAGCACGGCGGTCGTCACCGTGTCCCTCGCGGGTGCCGCGGCCAGCATCGGATCAGAGTCCGAGTCGCTCACCTACTCGGCGGGCCGGTGGGGATTCGTCCCGAACGACCTCAGTTCGTACGAGCACGGCAGTGTCAAGGCGGACATCGCCGCGGCGAAGGCGGCGGGATACTGCGCCTCAAGCTGAATGGTTGCGCGTGGCCACGCCGGAGCTCGGCGACCTGGCTGAGGAACAAGACGATGCCCCGCCGGTCCAGGACCTGGCGCGGCATCGCACGCTGGTACGCGCACGGCTAGCCTAGCCTGTCCGGCCGTCCGTCGATGCACACAAAGCTGTCGGTCCTGACTGCCCGGGCGATCGCGAAACCGGGCGGAAGCAGTGGCCACGGCAAGCCTGCAGCGGGCCGGTGCGACGGGCTCCCGGGCGTCAGGTAGGCCATCACCCGATCCACCAGGCCGGAAGCGAGGAACGGGCTGGCTGCGTGGTGGCCTCCGTCCAGCAGAAGGTGCCGGACGCCGCCGTCGTACAGGGACTTCGCAGCCTCGGCGGCCCCGGTACCGGGCGCCTGGTCTTTGATGGTGAGGATGCCTTTGCCGTGGCTGCCAGGGACAGCCTCCCGGACGGTGCCGTCAGCGTGCAGCACCGCGTCGGCGTTCAGGCGCAGCAGCTGCGCCTCGCTCGTGTCTCCAGGGAGAGCCTCGACGCCGCGGCTGGTGACCAGGTACGGCCATGTGATGACGGGGCGCCGGTTCTCAAGGGCAGTGAGCCAGCCGCCGAGGACGATCCGCGCTTCGGCACCGAGCACGCCGGTTTCCACTTCGGCGCCTGCCCGGCGCAGCGCCGCGACACCGCCTTCGCCGCGCGAGGTCGGGTCGATGACCGCGACGACGGCCCGCCGGACGCCCGCGTCGATGAGGGCCTGCCGGTGACGACAGCGGTCGCGCCAGCCGCGAGCGGCCCAGCAGCGGCGAGCGCCTGGGCTTCGGCGTGCGCTTCGCCCTTGCGCTCGTGATATCCCTCTCCGACGATCCGGGCCTGAGGATCGAGCAGGACGCAGCCAACCGGCGGGTTCGGGCTCGTCGTGCCGAGGCCAGCGGCGGACAGGGCGATAGCGCGCCGCATGGCGGCGAGTTCGGCGGGTGAGGCCATCAGCCGTTAGGGGTTTGGGCGAGGACCTCGTGAAGCCTGGCGACAGCCTCCATGTCGCGGTAGGGGGCAAGCGCGGTCGCGACCGGGATCACCATGCTGACGATTCTTTCCGACCCGGAGTCATGTGCGACGCCGAGGGCCTGCGTAGCGACCTCGGCGGCCTCGGCGGGCTCGCCGATCGCGGCGAACGCGGCGGCCAGGGCGGACAGAGCGACACCGCGGTCCCTGCGGTACACAGGCGGAAGGGACCGGATCGCGTTGTCGAGCGCGGCCCTGGCCTTCGCGGGACGGCCGAGGCGGAGCCAGCACCTCCCGCGCTGCATTTCCACGTAGCCGGGCGTGCAGAAGGAGCCGTGCCCGTTCGATGCGTCCCCCGGGTCGTCGGGGGAGGCGGCTCGTTGGTGAGCCTGGTCCAGGGCGTCCTGGCAGGCGGCTTCCGCTCCGTCGAGAGCGTGAGCGTGCGCTTCCAACTGGAGAATGGCCGCGAGCATCGGGCCCGGGAGTTCTCCTCCCTCGCGGCGTGCCGCGGCGGCCGCACCTGATGCGGCAGCAGCGTCCCCGTCGGCGGCGGCGTGCTCGCCGCGGCGGAACAGGACCCAGGACATCATCAGCCGGTCTCCGGCTTCCAGCGCCCATTCCATGGACCGGCCGGTCCAGTGCCGGGCACCTTGCATGTCCCCGGAGTCCTCGTGCAGCCACGCGGCCGATTCGGCGTATTTCGCGGCGAGCTGGAGAACCTGGTGACGGGCTGGCGGCCGGACGCTCCGGAGCAACGCGTCGACCACGCCGATCTGGTCACGGACGCCGCCGAGGGCGTGCCGCGGACCGAGGAGGTTATCTGTCCGTACCAGGGCGTGCCACTGATCGTCTAGCAGGCGCATCAGCTCATCAAGCTGCCCGGTGGACAGCGCGTCCAGGCGAGAGCGGGGTACCGTGCCGCGGGCCGCGGGTATCTCGCGGGACGCCGGAGAGTCGGCGCGGCCAGGAGGGCTGGCGTTGAAGCCGAGCGACCTGTACAGCAGCTCGTACCGTTCGGAGATCTCGTGGGCGGGCCACTACTCGGCCGCGTTCACGATGGCGACCTACGTCCATGCGAACCCCGAGGACCTCGCCGCGGGGCGTGACGCGCTGGCCACGATCTACCGGGCGGAGGATGCCCGTTGAGAGCCCGTGTGCAATTTCGTGCAATTCCCGGCGTGGCCGGGACTGTACGGACGGCGCGGTATGGCGCATCGTGCCTGGTCAGGGGTGGCGCGCTCGGAGGGACTCGAACCCCCAACCTTCTGATCCGTAGTCAGATGCTCTATCCGTTGAGCTACGAGCGCTGGTGCCTCGCTAGTTTACGACACTCTGAGGGTGGGCGGTCATTTCTTGGTCTGCGGGACGGCGCCGAAGAAGGACTCGGTGAACTCCTGGCTGGCCGAAAGGCGCGCCGGGGTGTCGGCCATCAGCACCTGCCCGCCGCCGAGCACATAGGTGTAGTCGGAGATGGCCAGCACCGCCCTGGCCCGCTGCTCGACGACGAGCACCGCGGCGCCCCCTTCGGCGAGCGCCCGCACGTGCCCGGTGAGCAGTTCGCCCGCCACCTGAGGGGCCAGGTTCGCCGTCGGCTCGTCCAGCAAGAACACGGCGGGTTCAAGCATCAGCACCCGGCCCATCGCCAGCATCTTCCGCTCGCCGCCGCTCAGCCGGCCGGCTCGCCGGGTCAGCATCTGGCCGAGCCTGGGGAACACGCCGATCACATGGTCGATCCGACCGCTCACCTCGCGGGCGGCCAGCAGGTAACCGCCCATCTCCAGGTTTTCCCTGACGGTGAGCGGCGCGAAGACGTCATCGATCTGCGGCACGTACCCCACCCCGGCCCGCGCGACCTCCTCCGGCGGCAGGCCGGTGATGTCACGGTCCCCGACGAGCACGCGGCCGGATGAGAGCCTGACCACGCCGGTGAGGGCCTTCAGCAGGGTGGATTTACCCGATCCGTTCGGCCCGACGACGGACGCGACCGCCCCGGGCGCGACCGAGACCGATACGCCGTGGATGATGTCGCCCGCGCCATACCCGGCCCGGATGTCCTCGGCGCGCAGCACTCCGCGCGTGCCGCCCGGACCACGTGCCGCGCCCCCGGCTTCAGCCGACAAGGTACGCCTCCACCACCTCGGTACGAGACCGCAGGGCCGCCATCGTCCCGGTCGCGAGGACGGTACCTTCGGCCATCACGATCACCGGGTCGCAGAACTCGTCCATGATGGCCAGTTCGTGCTCCACCATGAGGATGGTCATACCCTCGGCGCACAGCCCGAGCAACTGGGCCCCGATCTGGCGCGCGAGCCGCGGGTGCACCCCGGCCATCGGCTCGTCAAGCAGCAGCATGGCCGGCTCGGCCATCAGCGCGCGCATGATCTCGGTCAGCCTGCGCTGACCGCCGCTCAGGTCGCCAGCATAGGTGTCCGCGTAGCCGGACAGGCCGAACCGGTCAAGCAGCGCCCGCGCCCGGGCGATCGCCGCCTCCTCATCGCGCCGCCAGTACCGGCGCCCGCGCAGTGCGCCGGCCAGTGAGTCTCCCCGGTTGACCGGCACCGCGCTGAGCAGGTTCTCCATCACGGTCAGCCGCTTGAACTCACTGGCCAGCTGAAACGTCCGGACCAGGCCCAGCCGGGCCCGGCGGTAGGCAGGCATGCTAGTGACGTCGGCTCCTTGGTAGATCACCTGTCCCGAGGTGACCGCGATGGTGCCGGCCAGCATGGCGAGCAGCGTGGACTTACCGGCGCCGTTGGGACCGATGAGGCCGGTCAGGGTGCCGCGCCGCACCTCGATGGACACCCCGGCGACCGCGTGCACGCCGCCGAAATCGCGGGTCACGTCCACCGCGCGGACCACCACGCCCTCGTCCGCCGTACCCGGTGCCGCAGCAGAAGGTACCGAACGGGTGATGGGGCGCCCGGTGACGCGGACCGCGGATCCGTCCTGACCCGTCGCGTCAGCCAGCCCTGGCGCCCGCACGGTGCTGGCCAGTGTCACCACATCCTCGTTCGGTATATCAACGGTCTTGGCCGGCGGCCCGCCGGGGCCTATCCTGCGGCGGCGCTCGGGCAGCACCCCTTGCGGCCGGAACCAGAGAAAGACCACGATCAGCAGCCCGATCGCCACCCATGCCAGGTCCGGGACGAGGCCGGGCGGCCCGGGAATGTACCTGGTGGCCTCCTCGAAGCCGACCGGCACCAGGATCGCGCCGAGTACGGCACCGCGATGGCTGCCCGCGCCGCCGATGATCACGGCCGCGAAGAGCACTATGGTCTCCGCGTAGCCCCACGCCGACGGCGCCCACAAGTTGATGAACCCGACCAGGATCGCGCCGCTCAGCCCGGCGAGCATACCGCCGAGCACGAGCACCGCGGCGCGCTGCGAGAGCAGGTTCTTGCCTAGTGAGTCAGCCACGATGTCGTTGTCGCGCATCGCCCGCAGCGACCGCCCGTACGGCGATTCGGTCACCCGCCGCACCAGCAGGTAGGCCGCGGCCGCCAGCAGGAGCGTGATGGCTGCGTAAACCCACTGGTACCCCGGCGACTGCGGGTTGTACCTATCTTGCCATGGCGCGGGTACCAGGGAGAGCCCCGCGGACCCGTTCAGCAGCGGCCGGTAGTTGGTGACGAGCAGGTTCGCCATGACGGCGGTGACGAGGAGCCCGACCGCGGCGAAGTCCCCGCGCAGCCGCCGCCCGACCACGAGCGTGAACGGCAGGGCGACCAGGCCGCCGACGATCATCGCGCCGATCCAGGGGACGGGGAACGGCAGGTTCCACCCGCCGATATAGGACTGGAACCCGCCGTTGGCGGCCTGGCTGGGCAGCGACAAAATCGCCGCGGTGTACGCGCCGGCCGCCTGGAAGATGATGAAGCCGAAGTTGGTGACCCCGGCGACGCCGAACTGCTGGCTCAGGCCGAGGCAGGCAATGATGTCGACGCCGGCGTAGATGAGCAGGGTGATGATGTAGTACAGCTGCGCGCTGGTCATCAGGCCGTCGCCCCCAGCACGCCGCCCGGCCGCACTGCCATCACGATCAGCAGCACCAGGAAGGCGACCACGTCCTTGTACGACGGGGTGATGTAGGCCGCGCTGATCTCGGTGGCGAGCCCGATGATGACGGCGCCGACCATGGCCCCGTAGGCCTGTCCTGGGCCCCCGAGGAAGACGGCCGCGAGGATCACCACGAGGAACAGATCCGCGCTCGTCGCCCCGAAGCTGCCGTTGTTCATCGGGAAGACGGTGCCCGCGATGCCGCAGAGCGCACCACGATCGCCTGCAGGCTGAACTCGATGATGAGCGTCATCCCCAGCGAGACGATCACCAGTGTGATCGGTGCGCTGCCGCGGCGCTGGAACGGCGTGTAGATCCCCTTGTTCAGCAGGACCGACCCGACCGCTCCGGCCGCGGCAGCGGCCAGCATGCCGATCCACACGTTGACCCCGGCCTGGTTGAGCGCGTAGGCGACGAACGCCGACGCAATCATCACCGCGCCGTAGGCGAGGTTCAGCACGTCGGTCACGGCGAATTGCATCGTGAACCCGACGGCCGCGATCGGCAGCACCGCCGCGGTCACCAGGCCGAAGCCGAACGACGCGAGGAACAAGCTCATCGGCTTCCTTGCGCTTTCCGGTACGGCACGCTGTGTCCGGGCACCTTGCTCTGGCACCTTTCCTTACGGTGACACCGCTCGCAGCTGCGCGGCCGTGATGTTGCCGGCCACCTGGACGGCGCCGGTGGCGCTGTAGGTGTCGATCTGGAAGATGCCGGTTGAGTCGTTGTAGGAGTCGAAGTTGGTCGGGCCGCCCGGCCCTTCATAGCGGATGGCCTTGCCCTGCTTGAGCGCGGCGATCCCCTGGGCGAACGAGTACACGACCATGGAGCCCGGCTCGCCGTCACCGATCTTGGCTATCAACGGCGCGTACACGCTCGGCACGGTGGACTTGGCCTCGACCATCGCGAGCGCGGCCAGGTTGATGCCGTCGTACAGGTGGACGGCGCCGGGGGCGGTCAGGTAGGTGGCGAAGTTGCCGGTGCTGCCGACCTTGCCCTGCTGCGACATGATGGCGTTGTGGAACGGGGTGTACGACGGTCCGCTGGTCTCGGTGACCAGGTTGTCGGCGTGGAAGCTGGTCGCGAGCGTCGGCTTGCCGATCGCCGCGGCCACGGACTTGTACCAGTCCGGGGAGATCGTCGCCGACGTCCCGATGACCGGGATCATCTTGCCGCCGTTGAGCTGCTTCACCTCGGACAGGAACGTCGCGTCCGCCGGGCCGAGCGCCTCGGTGAAGATCACGTCCGGGTGCGCCGCGACGATCTTCTCCGCCTCGGTGCGGAAGGTGCTCGCGTTCAGATCGAGCGTCTCGTTCGCCGCCAGCGTCATGCCCGCCTTGCCGATCGCCTTGATCGCCGGCTGGATGAACGTCTGGGACCCGATGTCGTTGCCGAACGCCAGCGCGATCCGCTTGTACCCGAGCTGCTGCGCGATCACGGTCATGGCGTAGGACTCGGCCAGGTCCGGCGGGACCAGCCGGTAGAAGTACTGGAAGTGGGTGGAGTCGAACTCGGACTGGCCGGTCATCCCGAACACGACCATCTTGTTCGCGTTGATGACCGGTACCACGCTGGCCGCCTCGTCGGAGGTGACGCCGATGACCAGGGCGAGGTTGGGCGTGGTGGCGAACATCTGCCTGGTGGCGGGCACCGCGTCCGCAGGGTCTCCCCTGGTATCCACGCCCTTGCAGGTGAGCTTGTGGCCGAGCACGCCGCCGGCGTTGTTGATCGTCTGGGTGGCGCCGTCGCAGGACACCAGGTAGGTCGGGCCGAGGGCGGCGTCCGGGCCGCTGAACGGCGCCAGGTCGGCGACGACGAGCGAGGACTGCGAGGCGCTTGCGCCGGTACCGCTACTGCTGCTGTTGGCGCTGGAGCTGCACGCGGCCAGCCCAGCCGTCGCGAGCCCGGCCGCGGCCAGCCCGGCCGCGGCGCGCCACGCGGTCCGCCACCTCGTGCCGGACGCCCGCCACGCGGGTCTATGTGGTCTTCGTGTTCTCCGGGTGGTCAACATTTCGTCCCCTCTGCAGTGAGAGTTTTGCCGGAGGGTGGCCAGACCAGGGGGCACGGGGGTCGACCCCTCGGCTACAGGCCGCCGGAAGAGGCGGTCGGCTGCCATCGCCATCCGGAGTGGTCGCCAGACTCGGCGACGACGCGGTTGCGAATGGTGCCAACGCCCTCGATCGTGATCTCGATGACGTCCCCTGGCTGGAGCCAGACCGGGGGCTTGCGGGCGAAGCCGACGCCTCCTGGCGTCCCGGTGGCGATGACGTCACCTGGCCGCAAGGTGGTGAACGAGGAGAAGAACTCGACGGTGCTCGGCACGATCTTGTCGCAGGAGTGATTGGTTAGATTGGTTTGGAATATGGCCAGCGATAACTCGGCCCTGCAGCGTAGGGCGCTCGCGGCGCTCATCCTGGCCGAGTCCGAGCGGGGCGCCGCGGGCTACGGCACGCGCCTGCCGACTGAGCGGCAGCTTGCCCTGGATCTCGGGGTCTCCCGCGCGGCTATCCGGCATGCCATGGCCGTGCTCCAGGCCGAGGGACGCGTCTCCCGCGAAGTAGGCCGGGGCACTTTTCTCCGCGGCGGCGTTCCCGGCGTCCCTGAGCCGGAGCCCGCCGCGGGCCAGGCCCCGGATGCGGCCGATGACGAGGTCCCGCGCGCGAGCGCGCCCGCCGAGCCGGCCTCGGCCGGCGACGGGTTGCCCGCGCTGAGCGCGCTGTCCGGGGCCGCCGACTATGCGCCGGCCGACGTGATGGCGGTCAGGCGCCTGTTCGAGCCCACCGCCATGTCCCTGGTCGTCGCCTGGGCTACCGCCCGCGACTTCGGGGAGATGGATCGCTGCCTGCGCGGCGGGGAGCGGGCGGCGGATCATGACGAGTTCGAGGTCTGGGATGCCGCGCTACACCGGTCGATAATCGCGGCGACGCGCAGCCCGCTGCTCATCCAGTTGTACTCAGAAGTGGAGCGGGCACGGCACGGGCGGATGTGGGGCGACCTGAAGCGGCGCAGTGCCTCGGCCGCCAGGCGGGACGAATACAAACGGGACCACGAGGAGATCGTGACCGCCCTCCAGTTGCGCGACGCGGACCGCGCTACCGAGGCGATGCGTACTCACCTGGCCCGGGTGTCCCGGCACCTCCTTGGCACCGGGTAGCCCGGACGGCACCGGATAAACTCGCGGTCACCCGTCGCGGCTGTCGCCCAGCGCTCCTCACCGGCCGCCAGCCGGCTGGAAGCGGTGGACCAGCACACCTGCGTCCTGCATGCGGGATCTAATTCGCTAGACGAGCTCGCCCTCTACATCGCCCTCAAGGGCTTCGACTTCCAGGTCCTAGACCCGCCCGAGCTCATTCCCGTCTTGCGCACCCTGTCGGACCGCCTCCGCCAAGCCGCCGACGCGTCCTGAATGAGTCGCGGCCTGCTGAATGGAGAACCGGTCTGCGGGCATGGTCGGGGCCGGCTATCGGACGTGATCAGCAGCGCCGTGGCCGTCACCGGCGTTTCTGCTGGCTAGAGCGGTGCCGGAATCGTTAGCATGACTGCCGGTAACCGGCCTGACGGGTGGCTATCTGGTGGGACAGGGCACAACCACGAGGACGCGCGCACACGCGCCCGGCCTGGACGGAGTGCGGGCGCTGGCCGTCCTGGCCGTCCTGGGTTTCCACGCGGGCGCCTCCGAACTGCCGGGGGGGTTCCTCGGCGTTGACATCTTCTTCGTCCTCAGCGGGTTCCTGATCACCGACCTGCTGATCGCCCGGTACGACGAGCTCGGCCGACTGGACCTGAAGGACTTCTGGGCCCGGCGTGCCAGGCGCCTCCTGCCCCCGCTGGTCGTGATGCTGGTCGTCGTGACTGCCGCGGCGGCCGTGATCGAGCCAGGCCAGGAGGCCTCACTGCGCCTGGCGCTGCTGGCCGCGGCCACGTACACGAGCAACTGGCACCAGATCCTGCATCACGTGGCGTACTTTGGCGCGTTCGGTCCGCCACCACCCCTTGATCATCTCTGGTCGCTGGCCATCGAGGAACAGTTCTATGTGATCTGGCCCCTCGTCCTGTGGTTCGTCATTATGAGGCTGAACGGGCGGGGTGCGTGCGTCGCGGCCACGTTGCTCGGGGCCGCGGCGTCGGCGCTGGCCATGGCGGTCCGGTACACTCCGGGCGGCGATCCGTCCGGCGTCTACTACGGCACCGACACGCACGCCTCCGCGCTGCTGATCGGGGCCGCCCTGGCCGTGGGCTGCCCGCTGTCCAAGCTGGCGTCCATCCCGGCGGCGGGGACCAAGCGCCTAGACGCGGCCGGCATTGCCGGGCTCGCCGTTCTGGCCTGGGCCACCGGGCACTTTTCCGGCCACGACCCGGCCGTCTATCCGGTGGGCCTGATCCTGGCCGCCCTGGGTGCGGCTGGCCTGGTCGCGGCGGCGGCCGGCCACGGAGTCATTGCCGCCATCACCAGCTTGCCACCGATGCGCTGGGTGGGCATCCGATCGTACGGGATCTACCTGTGGCACTGGCCAGTGATAGCACTAACCGCCGCGCTGGCCGGCTCTCGATCCGCCTCACCCTGGCTGTGGCCGCTGGAGACTGGTGCCGCGATCGCCTTGGCGTCGGCCTCCTGGCGGTTCATCGAATCGCCCGTCTTGCGGAACGGCTTGCGTGCCACCTGCCGTCAATGGGGCCAGTCGCTCATCGACGCCGTCACGCGGCAGGCCGGCAGGCTTGGCCGCGCCGTACCGGTGGCGGTAGCAGCGGTACTGGTCTTCGCGACGGCTTGCTACGGCATTGCCCGGTCGCCCGCGCCCATAGCTCCGGCCGGGATGCTGCGGCAGGTGGCCGAGGGCGAGCGGGTAAGTTCGGCGTCCCAGTCGGCCCGCCCGGCCCGGGCCAGGTCGACGTTGCCGGAATCCGGGCCGTCTCATGCGGTGTGCCGCCGCGATCCGCTGACGCGTGTTTCCGGGGGCCAGGTCTTCGCGGTTGGCGACTCCGTCATGGTCGCATCGGCGGCGGCCCTTGAGGCGGCCATGCCGGGCATCTACATTGACGCGCAGGTCGGCAGGCAGATGCAGACCGGGCTGGGAATAATACAGGGCCTGGCCGCCAGCGGCACCCTCCGCCGTATCGTCGTCGTGAGCCTGGGCACCAATGGCGGCGTCACCCCGGGCCAGATCCGTCAGCTACAGCGGATCATCGGGCCGACCCGCGATCTCGTCCTGGTCAGCACCTTCGACCCGCAGCCGTGGGAGCCCGAAGTCAACGCGGCGCTCGCCGCCGCCGCCCGGCCCGGGGGACAAGCAGAGCTCGCCGACTGGGACCGGGCGATCGCGGCCCGTCCCGACCTGCTCTGGCTCGACGGCATCCACCCGCGGCCCGAAGGAGCCAGGCTCTATGCGCGGGTGGTGCTCACGGCCATACGAGCCGAGCTGTCACGCGTCAAGCCGTCGCCATGCCAGCGGCCGCCGCGCAGGTGTAGGGTCTCAAAGCACGTGACATGTTGACCTTCGTTGACCCGGGGTTTCTCTCCTGTCTCCGGCGTTGGCGGCCGTGACCAGTCTCAATCCCGTGGCATTTCTTCACCCGGTCTTCAGCCGGCGCGGCTGGTCGGGCCCGACCAGCCGCGCCGACCTAAGGGTTCAAGCGGCATCGCCGGTGGCTAGGCGTGTGATCGTTCCGCCTCCTCCACCGAGCACCCGCTTGCCGAGCAGTTCATGGGCGTGTGTGCCGTAAACGGGTGGGTGGGGTCGATGACCCGGATCTGCTGATCGATCACGCTGTCGCACCGGGCGACCAGTCGGGCATTGTAGTGCAGGCAGTTCCCGCCCCAGGCAGCTCCTTGGCGATGCCGTCGACCGCCAGGAGCACCACGGTCCATCCGCCCAGTGCGGTGATGATGCCGGGGGCGGCGAGCACGCTGTTAGATCCTGAGTAGGGCCACCAGCGGTCGGTAGCATAGAGGGCTTCAGGATCAGTCATCGAGGCGCCATATCCCGTGTAGGGCCGGGCGGGAGTGTACGCATCCCACGGTGATGGCGCTTGAACGCCGACCCGCAGGACGGGGATATCGAAGCCGTCATCAGTGCGGGCCCT
>WNFC01006737.1_pt1 | contig 12658 bp, 13 predicted proteins | sample 5400541 | NCBI WGS metagenome assembly WNFC01 (sample SAMN13153342, study PRJNA577476) | soil metagenome | isolation source: 120 cm saprolite under Douglas fir tree site 2 hole 2 replicate 1 | place: USA:California | collected 2015-04-18
GAGGAGATATGGTGTGCAAACATATCATACATTACAGTAGTCTATGATACATGTTCAGCTCGGTCCACAAATAGCCGCCATCGTTCTCCTTACGAATCCAAGCGGAACCACAGAGGAATCATCTTCCACATCCGCTCGCGTTCCTTTGCGGCCCAGACCTCGAGTGATCGTGCACATGCGCGGCATTCAGACACGTCGGCACTCTTGAGCGCGCCTAGCTCCTCCGCAACGTACAATGGGTCCGCGTACCCGCGCTCGCGCTCGCAAATATAGTGCTGTGTTGCGAGCGCGACCAACTCCGCAAAATCGCGTCGGCACGCACCGGGCGTGGTGCAGACAGTTACTGGGGAGTGAGCTGGCCCGTGGGGATGTAAGGAAAACGCGCCTTTGCGCGAGTGTACGAGCGGCCCCCGCCCCATGCCGTGGATCACCGCGCTCACAGCGTGCGCGGATGCTTCCTTCCCCAACGCCAGCCGCCGCATATCATCTCCGCATAACGTCCCGCCACCAACCAGACATCGGAAGCGAGTTGGTTCGTCGTCTATCGGCTCGAAGATCTGCGCGAAAGTGTAACGCGAGATGTCGTAAAATGCCGCGGGTAGCAGACTTGGTGCGTTTGTAAGGCGCGCGAGGTTGATGATGTCCTGAACAAATGCGTAATTCGTCGGGATTTTGAAACGAAATGGACGTACGATGGGGGAAGGGTAGAGGCCTGCATGCTCCGTCGGACTTGTGAGTTCGTACGCATGAGCCTTGTCTTCACGCAAATCCCAGCCCTTGAGGGTAGTAGGCCACGCGGTATTAAGATGGGTAATGGCTTTCGATCGTAACGAGTCTATTGCATATTTCGTAGATAATCGAAGAATGCCAGAAACAACGGCAAAATCGTGAGGGTCATTGTTGCCAAACTTTCTAATGGCATGCCGGTGGTGAGCGTCAACCGAAGGTGAAAAAGGAAAGTAGAACGAACGGGCCATCATACAATGCGAGAAGTAAGTTTGCCACATCCTCCGCTGAATCGTATAGTTTTACAACTGGGCAACCTTCATGAGTTTCGTCGGCGAGCGTGGCATGTGTTGTCATTACAGGAGGCTGTGGAAGCGTAAACATGTCTGAAAAGACGGTTGAACGGCGAGAAAGCTGTGACATGTGGACTCGAAAGAGGGTGGAATCTGCTTGGAGAATGACAGAGCCGTCGCAAAACCAAAGGTCTGCATGTTTGGTGCGAGAATCTGGCGGATGTTCAGGAATCGCAGGCAAATGCTCTGACAGGGAGGTGGACATTAGCAGAAGCGACGGTTGCACTTTACAATAAGTAAATGGGGGATGTTGGCAGGTCTCGCTGTGACCGCCACGTACTGCCGCGCTGCCGCCGCTACGCCGCACTGTCTCGGCCACCTCGGCGCTTTAGTCATCGATATGCTTTCTCGTCGCATTCCAGCACGTCGTATTCGACGAGCCCCCCTCTCTTTACGCAACTTCTCCTCTACCCCCGAGCCCGCCTCTACTTTCCGGAGAGCAGCCTATGTTACCCTCTTTGCCTTTACTGCCGGAGTTGGTGTCGTCTACTACTTCGACTCCCGCGCCGCAATCCATCGCTACCTGATCGCCCCTGTCATCCGCAATGTGTTAGACCCGGAGTCGAGCCATAAGTTGGCAGTGAGTATACTAGAAAATGGTTTAGGTCCCCGCGATCTGCTCCCAGATGATGAACGACTCGAAACAGAAGTAAAAGGCACCAGTGTTGCGCTACCTACAGGATTGAATTTGACAAATTTATTTTCAGCTCTGGGGTCAGACGCTATCGAACCCTATTGGTCTCGCAGCTGGATTTGACAAAGACGGTCGAGCAATTGATGGTATGAACTCGGTCCTACATGATACGCCTTTGTCTATTCTCTGATGCAGAACTGCTCAGGGCTTTTTAATCTTGGGTTTAGTTGGGTGGAGGTAGGAAGCGTCACCCCAAAACCACAAGTTCGTATAAGTCCCATCTGTCTAGACTCCGCACGCTTACTCGACGTAATAGCCGGGAAATCCTCGCCCGCGTGTTTTCCATCTCCCCGAAGACTCTGCTCTTATTAACCGTTATGGTTTTCCTTCACAAGGCCATGTTTCTGTTCTTTCACGTCTCCGTGCACGCCTCCCTGCGTTCCCTTCGGCCACTGAAGAACACTTGGCCTCATTGCGACAAGGTCGGCTCCTCGCAATTAACTTGGGGAAGAATAAGGAAAGCCCGCAAGAGTCCCCTGATGATTTTATCGCGGGTGTCCATGCTTTTGCTTCCCATGCTGATGTGCTCGTCGTCAACGTTTCCAGCCCCAACACGCCCGGTCTACGGTGCGTGTGATACTTCTATTATCCTTCTGTCCTTGACTAGGCCCCGGTATCAGTGGTCTGCAACAACGACACTTACTCGTGGGTCTATTGCGCGGTGTAGTCCAAGCTCGCGACGAGGCCACAGCGTCATCCAAGCGACATCCTAAGCTCGTCCTCAAAATATCGCCGGACCTTGACTCCCGTGGGGTGGATGACATAGCTGATGCTGTTGGCACGGTTAAGGGGATTGATGGAGTTATCGTCACGAACACGACCGTCCAACGCCCTGCACATCTCCGCAGTGGTGCGCATCTTATGCCATAGACCTACTTGCCCTACTTATACATAACTTTCACCAGCGAATCGTGCAGAGCAAGGCGGTCTCTCCGGTGCGCCACTGCAGGTCCTCGCACTCAAAGTTGTCCGCGACCTACGCAAGCGCCTCCCTGCCGAAGTGCCTATTATCGGCTGTGGCGGCATCTCATCCGGTGCGGACGCCCTGGCGTTCGCCCGCGCCGGCGCTTCGTGCATACAGCTATACACCAGCTTTGGGTATGATGGTGCAGGTATCTGCCGACGCATAAAGGACGAGCTCACGGAGGAGCTCGTGCGGAGCGGCACAACATGGCGGACTGTCGTAGAGCAGGCGGTACGAGAGAATGCCGCCGCCGCACCGGAGAGTGCGGGTGTGCAACAGCTCGTCCGTCAGGCGGAGGAACTTCAGGTCCTCTTGAACGAGCTGGCGGAGCACATGGGCGAGGATGCAGCATGAGTTACTCGTGATATTAGGCGCAAAGTAAACTACTGCATGCGACTATACTCCCGTTTTCCACCAGATGCGAGCCTACGAATAAGACCATAACGTTAACGAAATCGCGGACCGGCAAAAGTCTCCATTCCTACGTGGGGCCCGTCCAGAACCCCCACCGAGTACATTGCTGCCGGCGAATTCTTCACTACTTCTGCGTTGCTCCGTGGAAACTGAGAACATGGGACTACCAAGGCGAGTTAGGGGTGAGATCCGGCGCTGAGAATTTCGGGAACCGCTATCGATCCGTTCTACATGTCATGGGTGTAACGTACTTAGGATAGTGAGTGTGGCATAGGAATAGGATGAGTCCACTGGCAGGAGCGCCCCGGGGTGGTGTTTCGCTGCAGCCTTCTTTGAATCAGGCCACAGAACCACGGTCTGGTCCGCGCCTCGTCATCATCGCTCTGTTTTATGGAGAAAGATCCCTAATAGGTGACAGCTACCTCGTATTCTTCGAAGAGGGTGTACTCGACCGACCATACCCAAACTACGTATAATGTACAAGGGCGCAACCTGTTAGGATACTCTGCGCATTTGCTCTCGGGAATCCATTCCATTCCATCGAATGACCTCACCCCTGCGTGAGAAAGGGCGCATCGCTACCCACTGGCACTCGAAACGCAGAGACATGTGCTATAGAACACAGGCATGTGATTCATGCATGCAGTATAGGGTGCTCATGATACAACTGACAAAATTTTAACAGAAAATGACCATATCGTACCCAAAACGCTCCCATTCCCTCCCTGATGCCAACCGATGAACGGCTTGACTCGGAAAACCACCAGCCGCAAAGAGTTGGAATGTCTAAACGAGACACCATTCGGAGGCAGTGTCGGGGAAGGCCGATGCAAGCGAAGTCTCACCACTCGCTGAACTGCTCCATGGCTTCGTGCGTGAGCTCGGGGTTATCAACGTGAACCCAGTTGGGATGCCGCGCCGCGACTCGCAACGCAAAGTATGCATCACACGCTTCCACGTGACCACTACGGCGCGAGTGATTGACGTGTTGCGTCTACCAGGAGCGGCCTGGGCAGGAGGGGATGGAGAACTGTTCAATCGTATTACACTCAGAGCTCACAGCTATGGAGTAATCGTGAGCGGTTTAGCGTGTGAGGCTGCGTACAGAGACTGGGTGGCTATATGCCGATTCGGAAGAAATTTGGGTCCCGGAATATTATTGGCCCTTGCGCTCTTGGGAGTTGCTCTTTTGAAAGCATTGGCGAAACGGGTTCGAGATAGCATAGAAGACTAACAGAGGTCGAAGACTCGCTCCGTCAGGAAGCGGATGCGCTGGTGTTGGGTGCTAGGAGAATGGCACAGGAACAGGATTTAGATGCCTCATGGACCACAAATCCGACGTTACATTTATGTTCTTTCTTCAGTCGTGGTTTGATGAATAGTCAATTGTGGACGGGGCTTCAGGCATAAAACACAAAAATTGATTTCGAAAGCAAGAAGCGGCTTGCTTGTGGCAATGTGTAGTACTTCATGATAGCAGCGAGATTAATCGTGCCGCCGCCAAACTGTGGACATTCTGTGGACTTGGCAAAGTACATGGTCAAAAAGCAGATGCCAAAGGGATTCAATCCAGCCTGGCGCCGTGTCAAATTATGAACTAGCCTCACACCTCGGCGCCGCGTATAGTGGGGAATTGTTTGTGTAAGACACCAGTCAGACGGTTATAGGAAATTCAGAGAGGTAGCTGTGTTCGCGCATCTGGTAGTCGTCCTCGTAGAGCCGATCCGATCCTATGATCCTATGATATTTGCCATTATGTAATTCGTAATGAAAAGCGATTCAAGTATAAATACGACATATAATGTAGTAGGTGTGGAAGTGGATGTATCATATACTGATAAGGTGCGGAACTCAAACAAAGTATGGAAAGCAGTGGTTTTCTTAGGCCAGAACGAGGACTAGATCGCAAACTTGTGCTTGATTAATGTCCTCGATGGACGTGTGTACGCGGCACGGAAGAAGGCCGTAACTCTCCACGGAATCAGCTGTCCTCACAAGGAAGGAGGAATCGCGCAGGACACGAGAGGATTCTTGTGGTTCCAGCTTCTTAGAAATGTACCAGCGCAGCGCACGGAGGCGCGTTTCCGGCTCAACACCAACTGCAAGCAGGCGAATCAGGGATCATGTAGAGGATCATGTAGAGGTATGCCGGGAAGGAGATGACGCACGAGAAAAAGTTCTGATGATGGTGCCAGCGGGGCTCCTATCGCGAATCTCGACATTCACTCGCACAAGGTCCGAAGTACCATCAGGAGTGCGGGACGGGCGCTGGAAGTGGCCATGTTTGAAAAGTCAGTTATAGCGAGGTGAGTGAGAGTTAGAGAAGGTGACTGACAGACGCAAGAACTTCGCCCAGTTGGGCAGTGCGCGATCTATCGTTATCCGCAGCCTGCTGGAAAATCTTCTCGTAGTGAGCCCAATGAGAGGCCAACTGTAAATCACGACATGGTCAGTCTAGCGAGATTTAATTTTACGAGGGAGAGTCGTGTGCCCACCCCAAAGTGGCTGAAGCAGCCTTGGATCTTCGTCCGCGCGGACGCAAGTGCTTTATCTACGTGCGCATTTTCTGGCGCATTCACGTCGAAGTTTCTCAGAGTTGGGACTGACGCCGTGGCAATCTGCAATGCAGAGAGAGTTTCCCCACAAGCCCTGATCGAACAGTAAGCTCAACGCAAAGTCGACGTTCTTTCAAAGGATCAACAACGCACTCCTCAAGGGGCTCGACGTTTGTCGCAGTTCTCTGCTCCTTCGTCAAGTTCTCGTAGTGTCTTGCGAGGAAGCGACACAACGAAATGACAGCGACGGCTTGAGCATGATATGGACGGCGAATATTCCCGGCTTGCTTCATTAGTTGGGTATATGACGCCGGAAGGGGTGCATCAGGTATCGTCTGAAGGTGATTACATGGGCCACCATTTGAGGGGGGAGATAACAAATACACGTACTCTGAGAACTTGGAGAAAGCTATCGTATTTTTCCTCTATCTCTTCAACACTGGCATCTAGGCCTTCCGTGATTTCATGGATAAAAGCGAGAAGTCTGGAGAGCTGAGTCAACTTGGGTAGATCTGACGCTATGGCCCAACCAACCTATGTGCGGCATCCCATGTGGGTTCGAGTTTCAGATGATGAGTACGGTTTTTGTCCCCACGTGAGTCCATGGAGACCTCCATGACTCCAAAAACAAGCATGGCTGTTTTAATCGTGAAGATGGCAAGTACCTAGTTAACTGTCATTGACGATCGATACTCTAAACGAGGAAGAAACGGACGTCATCGAGGACTTCGCCCTGGGCTAATGCATACAAGTCCGCCAGTCGGTCGTTCACGAGCTCGAGCAACTGAGGAACTGGTCTACAGGTGAACGTTGTCAATGGTAAAAGTTGGCGGAGGAGGAAACCGACCCTGCTGCCCTTTGTCGAAAGGAATGTCCTTTGATGGATTGGTGTAACTCGAGAAGAAAGGATGCATCGTCGTGTTTTCCTGCTTCAGTAATCTCTGTTTCTTCGTCATCTGCCATAGGTAATAGCTCCTAGTAGGGCGTAAATTAGTTATAACAGGCCAGCTGAGGTACGCGCACAGCAATTTCTGGCTTGGAACGAAAAGAGGTCAAAATTTCTCGGAGCCTTCCTCTGTTGCTCTCCCAAGTTGTCGCGGATGCGATGTACCCATCGAGGTCCTTATCCCCCCCAAAGTGGCGCTGAGCCTCATCTTGGGTGGTCGCCGTCGAAGCGAGCAGAAGTCTGGGGAACATCAGGAAAAATAAGAAGCAGGACATGGAGTGCACGTACTCCTCTAGCAAATCGATAGCCTCCGTAAATTTGTCGTAGCTATCCCAATCATCTTCTTCGTCGACCTTTTGAATCAAAGCGTTGATAATGTCACAGACAGATCGCGCCCTATCGACGAAATGGTATGATATTTGGGTATTGCGACGGAAGCAGACTACATCGCGACCGACTGTCTCTATGAGTTGCCTGATAGATTCCGTCGCGGGGAAAACCTGGTTTTCAAGATGGGTAAGGCTTCGGAAGAGGGTGTAGGACATGTCTCGGGGGGCGAGGCTGAGGTGTTTAGGGGATGTCAACAACGCGGAGGAAACGAGTGGCGGTAGGTCGTACAGGGTCTCGCAACCTTATACTATTGTGCGCGCGCGGTTGCAGCAAGGCAAAAGAACACGGGTGCCACATGGCATGCGGCAAGGGGACATGCAACCCATAGCGGCGTCGGATCGGAGGTGAGAGAAAGTCTTGTTGAACAGAGAGATCAAAAAGCAGGAAGTATTCTCTGTCGTGCGGGTGGGGGGTACACACGAACGTACAATTCGGAGGGGTCGACGACGACGAGGTGCAAGGGAGAGTGTCACGGGACCTCCGGGCGTTGGGCGTTGGGCGTATGTACAACACGGCCAACGCATGCCAGGCCAGATCCATGCCGTCATTCACTCTTCCTCCGTCACGAGAACGCTGCGAGGTCCGTAGGCCTACAGCAGGGCTACCATGTGTAACATGGCGTTTCCCTTATCCATTCCCCCATCTTTCCATAACTCGTTAACTCGAACCCTTCCTCTCTTCGTCAATGCCGGTCAGTCTCGTTGTTGGCGATATCGCTAGCTTTCGAAAATATGTCAAATACATTGGGAGGGCATATCAGAAACGTTCCGTTGCCATGATACAACTCTGCAGATTGTTCTTGGAGATCTCCCCGGGGAAGCCAGATCAAATGGACGCGTTGAAAAGGTTCCGATTATCCACCCAATCATCCACCATCCATGCTGATATCCCGATACTCCTTAGCCTCCTCGAGACCGTAGAAGACGCCCTCAAGTCTGCAGTTGAGGCTGGAAAGGAACGCAGCGACGCCGCTGATACTGCTTTTGCTACAGCAGAAGAAGAATTGGACTGGTATGCCGGTTGGCAGCATCCAGAGCAACAGTGCGTATTTTTTCACCTCGTGCTGCACTGCCGGGTGCTAGTAGAGACCACTCATTCTAGGAGCGTATTGGACGATGTACAGAACATTATAGAGGATGCCGCTCAGAAGGATAGCCGTATCATGAAGACGCACAAACGATTATCGACCCGTCTCGGTCTTAATGTAAGGAGCAAACGCATCTCATCGTCCTTGTCCCGTAACACGCATTTAGAAAACGGATTCTCCTCCTTCGAGAACTCTAGCTAAGGTCCATTTTCAAATTCTCCGCTCTCCCACCGACCGTCGAGAGGCTCCAGTCGTGACCTGTGAGTTCTTCTCTTCGTTGGGCCACAATGACTGACAACGCTGATCCTTCGGGCTGTAGGTGAGTTGGGTCCCGACGTAAAAATAGCCGAGTTATTATGGACATTCAGCCGGCTACCTGAAGACCAACGGATTAGTCTCAAACAGAACCCTCAATTTTATTTAAGTAGGGATCTCTCTGATCAGGTATCGGCCTATGACGATCAATTCAAGCTCGAACCCCTCAAAGACCTTAGACCGGAGAAGGACTCTGTTGTGCTGGTACTGCTGGATCGGGCCGGCCAGATCTTCGTCGACTACCAGAAGTTTTCCAAGACGTATGGAAATATCTGGAGACCATACAACACTATCATATTAAAAGGCAAATAGCATTTTCCTCAGTCAGCTGAATCCATACTTATCTAGTAATTAGATCTTCAAGGCACCTTGGAAGCGGCCAATCGGATCAGTCCCAGGATTTGTGGTGATGTTTGTATCTGGCAAAGGGGTGGTGGGCGACCTGAAGAGGATCTGTCGGAATGGACAGAGGTGTTGGACAGAGCGCTCGACCTGCCAGACGTCGACTGGCTCATACGGTCCGAGACTTCTCCAGATGAAGCGTTTGACATTGAAGTTACAGGTGGCTGGGTAATGCTCCTTTTCTTCGTTCTTGCGACTCGGTTCCTCACCCATGGGAGTCTAGGAGCGCTGTTCCCCAGTCACTACACCAGATCCTCCCGGTCATCCCGTACAGGACCATCCTATCACAACCACGCCTCTGCACGAGGGTCCTGACGTACCTCCAGAAGAGGTGCCAAGTCCTGCATCGGAGTCTAGCTCCGTTCCGACTGTTGGTTCTTCCAGCCAAGAATCTCCTTACCCTCCGACAGATACCCCCCCGTCTGATGTCACCATTAACATTTCTTACGAGGAATCACAGTGCAATGTCGAGAAATGTCCGTCGCCTGTCGAGGACAGGGACCGGGATTCTCTGGTCTTTGACTTACCTCCTTCCTCTGAAAGTATTCCACAGGTTGATGCGGTCGTTCATCCTCCGGTGCATCCCACGAGTACTCCTCATGGACCGTCTATACCACCTCTGGAAAGCGAGCCAACTCCTGTGATCATTGCGTCATATCCTGAGAGCACCACTCCTATGCCAGCGGCAAGTACATCCTCTCAGGATAAGGCCATTCACACTCCAACCCTGCCCGATTGCTCTTCTTCCAAACCCCTTACATCATCTATTGGCACTACTGACACTCCTTCCAGCAGTAGGGAATTCACACCCATAGAGAATACTGCTTCTGGTGACATTCGTTCCCAAATTGAGGACGTTCTCCCTCTTATTCAGCCCACCTGTGCCCCCCTTGAATCTTCCCCACTCGATGGAAGCGAGTTTGCTCTCGCAAGCAACGCCACGGCGTCCACTCCCGGTGGGGCCCCTCCATTCCCCAACCTCGCTCATCCCGAGACCAGGACTGTTCACGCACCAGTACACCTAGAACCTCTTCCGTCCGCACGTCTCATACAATGTATCGACAATAACTTAAATCCCGGAAGTGTTGCGCCAACTCGAATTAGAACTGCGTCTCCGCACGGCGCTTCTCTCCAGGTTGAGGTGGACCCCTCGCCAAGTGCTCCTCCTGAACTTCCCAAGCCAACCAGCAGGGTGCCCACCGTCAACCATGCCCCCCCCACTTCGAACACTACCGTCCAATCCAAAACAGACCCCGCGTGTTTCCTCGACCAACCCATTTCCCTTACTGGGAGTAAGGCAACCCATACGAGTGGAGTTCCCGTTCTTGATGGGGTTCCACCTCTTTCAGAGCGTGCACGTTCTGGGGCCGAGATAGTTCGTCGCCCTGTAACTAAACCTCCGCCTGTTCCTCCCAGGGAGCCCACTTTACCCATCGTCAAGAGGCCAGCTCTCACAGGAGGCACGCCCGTTCTACATATCATCCCAACTCCTTCAGAACGCCCTCGTCCCCAGGTTGAAGCGACGAACACCCCGATTCAGAATGCCTGCGCTCCTCCCAAGCCCCGTATTCCATCCATTGCGACAGATAGCATGTCCTCCTTTTCTAGGATCACTCCTCCGGGGGGACATGCCAAAGTCGAGACACCTCCCCTCCCAGGTCGTTCTGTGCCCGTTCCCCCTGACCCTCGCACAACTTTGTTCGGCAAACAATTACCTCCCTTAAACAGCGTACCTGTGCGAGATATGGAGGTGCATTCATCGTCGCGGTCTTGGATAAAGAGCCACCCGAGGAAAATGATGGCTCCCAGTGGCCAGCGACGGTCAATAGCTTTGTCCACTCAGATGAATCCGCAATCGACTGTCCAGCCGTCGGGTCTGCCAAGTGTACCGCCGGTGGAGCGCTCTACTGCCAGGCCAGCGCCAAGCTATAGCAATCCTTCGAGATATCATACATCATCAATAGAGCCCTCAAATGTTGGGGCAATACCGGAATCTCGGGGGGGACACCGAGGCCACGCAAGGGGTCCGGCGGTCCATCCATCAGCACAGGTCAGCGTTGCCGTCTGTTTCCGCTTCCATACCGTCGAATAGTAACGCCGGTATGTCTTCTGTGATTATCCAGGAACCTATAAGCCAGTCGCGGTGGTCAACAGTCGTTTCTGGGCAAATGCCCCCTCAGTTGGCTGCACTGTCGCCGGATAAGTCTGCACAACGACCAGTGGAGAAATCCACGTCTAGCTCAGCACGTAGCAGGAGCAATTCTGCGTCAATCGCTCGCCAGGACAGAACTGCTGGAGCTTTATCTCATTCCTCCCAAGTAAGATCCTCCGGTCTTGCAATGATCCTGGAAGGTCAAGGTGCTCCAACGGGCTACTCCATAGCACGTTCAGCTACTCCACCAACGGGAGAGAAGGTCAAAGCTACCACCCCAATTCCCCCCCCAACACTGCCAAACAGCACTCCCCGCACGTCCTCGATGGTCAATATCAAACATTCGGCAGTACAACCTCGAAGGTCGATAGTCGTATCCGAGCAGGTGATGTCACAGCTCGCTGTACCATCGCCAGTGATACGACTACAATCCGTCACCAGCCCTGTGCCCAACTCCCGAACTGACACGCCCGGCATGGCAGTAGCGACAGACACCCGAGGCGAATTGAGGGGTTACTCTACTGGCTCGAGGGTGCATCCTACGTCGTCGGTTGGTGGTGCTGTTCACTCTTCTGCTTCACCGGTGTGGAATAGCACCCCTCGCAGCCCCTCGAGGATTAAGACCAAGGATCTCATCAGCCGACATAAGCAACAAAACGCGAGTGATGCACGACCGCCTTCTATTGTGCAGAGCGCCAGCCTGTCTAGATCTCCCACGTCAGGGCTGTCGCATACAGTCCCCTTGTTCAGCAAGTCTAATGCTGATCGTATTGATAGCGGTATAGAGTTATGGGACTATGACCCCCAAGGGGCCATACGCAATCGTCGGAGAGGCTCCGAAGCCTCTGCGAATGGACACAGGAATTCTCGTGATCTTGGACCATCTTCTGCCCTTTCAACCAATCCTCTTGTCGGCGCTAGTAACGCGAACAGCAAAAGTAACACCAGTACTTCACTAATCACCAAAAAATCTCGAAGCTCAGTATTGGGATCGCCCAGTCCCGATGTCAGTCGGGCGCATTCAATCCGACGAATGTCGGCCCCCCCACCACCGCAGCCAGTCAAGACGCCTCTATCGAGTGTCGCTGGGTCGTCCTCGACCGGTACTCTATGTAGTACCTCACCTGGACGCAGAGAACCTTTTATCAACCGCAAGCCACAGCCCACGTCTCAGAGCACGTCTCAAGGTGGTGCAACAACCCAATCCGGGCTCTGTACGCCGCCTCGCTCCTCAACACCGTCTTCGATGTCACACTCGGCGTCCTTTACTACATCCACGCAGGCGACAATGTTCACACCCGCCACATCCTTCAGCATCCCTTCTCGAGCCCCATCTCCAGCTACCGAAGTTGTGCATAAGTCGTGGTTCCGAAGAAACGTGGTTGATCCTGTTAAATCTAAGCTGGGATACGGATCGTGATGCGTGGTGGATTCTCGTGCCAGTATTTATTTACTTATATACAGTTTACGTTACTTCCTCTTGATTTTTGGAGTGGACATTTTTAGACACTGTTTCGCGTCAGGAGTGTAGCTGTTATCAGCTGTATGTACGATGCTAATGCTGGCCTATGCATCATACGCATTATGTACTATCCTGAGGGCTTGATTAATTAATTCCTCTGCTGCACACCAAACTAGATGAATGGTCGACATTTCGGCA
>WNFC01017220.1_pt1 | contig 12658 bp, 12 predicted proteins | sample 5400541 | NCBI WGS metagenome assembly WNFC01 (sample SAMN13153342, study PRJNA577476) | soil metagenome | isolation source: 120 cm saprolite under Douglas fir tree site 2 hole 2 replicate 1 | place: USA:California | collected 2015-04-18
GCGACGCCCGATCTGCGCATGGTGGTGCTGACGCTCGCTGCCGGCCAGGAAGTACCGTGGCATTGGCACAGCAACGTCACCGACAACGTGATCTGCCTCGAGGGGCCCATGGTGATCGAGACGCGCGCGCCGCGCGCGCGCTTCGAGCTCGACGCAGGACAGCGCTGCGCCGTGCCGCCCAGGCGAGCGCACCGCGTCTTCGGCAAGGATGGCGGGCCCTGCAAGTTCGCGATCCTGCAAGGCCTCGGTGCCTACGACTTCAACCCGGTCGGCTGACCCTCGCCGCCTCCAGGTTCGCCGGCCGTCTTTCATGCCGGTGGACACGGCCCCCTTCTCGTACCACATTGTGCCGGTCCATTGACGAGAACCCCATGCGCATCCTGAAAATCGCGGCCTCGGCCGCCCTCATTGCTCTGGTCCCCCTCGCCGGCGCCGGCATCGCGGCGTCCGACCGCGCCGACATCAGCGTCAACCTGTTCAACGAGGTGTTCGACCAGGTCCGCGGCAATTACGTCGAGCCGGTCACCAACAAGCAGCTGGTCGAAGGCGCGATCAAAGGCATGCTGGCGGCGCTCGACCCGCATTCGAGCTATATGGACGCCAAGGAATACCGCGAGATGATGGTGCAGACCCGCGGCGAGTTCGGCGGGCTCGGCATGCAGGTCACGCTGGAGAATGGGCTCGTCAAGATCATCTCGCCGATCGACGACACGCCGGCGGCGCGCGCCGGCCTCAAGCCGGGCGACCTCATCCTGGCGATCGACGACAACCCGGTCACGGACATGACGCTGTCGGACGCGGTCGAGCGCCTGCGCGGCCCGATCGGCACGCAGGTCAAGCTCACCTTGCGCCGCGAGGGCGTCGACGCTTTCGAGGTGAAGCTCACCCGCGCCGACATCAAGGTCGAGCCGGTCAAGTCGCACATGGAGGGGAGCGACATCGGCTATATCCGCATCACCAATTTCAGCGAGCGCACCGGCAACGCGCTCGAAAGCGCCATCAAGTCGCTGAAGAGCCAGGCCGGCGACAAGCTCGCCGGCATCGTCCTCGACCTGCGCAACAATCCGGGCGGGCTGCTCGACCAGGCGGTCACCGTCAGCAACGATTTCCTCGACACCGGCGAGATCGTCTCGATCCGCGGCCGCCGCTCGCAGGACAATCGCCGCTTCGAGGCGCAGCCGAACCGTGATCTGGCGCGCGGCCTGCCGCTGGTGGTGCTGATCAATGGCGGCTCGGCCTCGGCCTCCGAGATCGTCGCCGGCGCGCTGCAGGACCATCACCGCGCCGTGCTGCTGGGCACGCGCTCCTTCGGCAAGGGCTCGGTGCAGACCGTGCTGCCGGTGAAGGAGAGCGGCGGCGCCATCCGCCTCACCACGGCGCTCTACTTCACGCCGTCCGGGCGTTCGATCCAGGCGACGGGCATCGAGCCCGACGTCACCGTCGAGCCGGCCAAGGTCGAGAAGATGGCCCAGGCGGCGCGGCGGCGCGAGGCCGATTTGCGCGGCGCCCTCAAGAACACCGATGCCGAGGCGCAGGAGAAGGCCAAGGCCGGCGCCGCGCCCGGCCCGACCTCGAGCAAGCCCGGCAGCGACAACAGCGCCGCCGTCGACAAGGCCGCGGTCGCTGCGACGGCCAATGTGCCGCCGGGCACGACGCCCGTGGCCAGGCCGGAGGCGAACGGCCTCGATCCCACCCTGATGGGCACCGACGCCGATTACCAGCTGGTGCGCGCGGTCGATTTGCTGCGCGGCGTGACGCTGTTCAAGAAGCTGGCGGCGCAGTAGCACGCGTCGCGCGGAGCGCGATCGCTGGCGGGCGTCAGCGGTTGCGCTTGCAACCGCGAGAGCCCGCTCCTCTCAGGAAAAGACGTGGATGCCCGCACAAGGCCAGGCATGGTGAGGGGTTGTGAGTTGAGGCGGGCCTGCGACCTCTCAGCATCATGGCCGGGCTTGGCCCTGCCATCCACGTCTTTTCCTGAACGATGCGGGCTCTCGCGGTTGCAAGCGCAACCGCTGACGCCCGCCAGCGATCGCGCTCCGCGCGACGCTAGAGATGCGTGATCACCGCCTTGGCGGCGTTGGTGATGCTGACGTCGGTGGCGGTTGAGCTGATCGCCTCGTTGTACCACTGATCGACCGCCTGCATCAGCACGACGCTGCCGCGCTTGCGCAGATCGGCGCCGACGATCGCCTCGAGCGAGCGCAGGCGGGCAAAGAATTTACGGGTGGCGGCCTTGCGCCGCTCGTCCGTCGATGCCGATGAGCCGGCGGGGCGCGCGGCAACTGCAGCGGCCGGCCTGGATGCCGCCACGCCGGCGCCCGGCGGGAGCGGCCGCGGCGGCACGGCCTGAGCGGGCTTCGCCGCGGCGGCCCTGGCCGCCACGGGCACGGCCGCGGGTTTCTTGGCCGGTGCCGGCTTCTTGGCGAGGCTGGCTTTCTTGGCCGCGGGCTTCTTGGCCGGCGCGGATCTCTTGGTGGCGGCGATTCGCTTCGCCGCAGCGGAGCCGGCAGCGATGGATCTCATGCCGGCTTTGCCGCCGCTCTTGTCCATTGCTCGGTCGCGCGGTTTCATATGCGTCCTCCAAGAGGCTACCCGCCCGCAATAAAAGTGGAACCCGGACCCCGGTTGAGCAAGAGAAAAGCGCATAGGGGCCGGAGGCGCCGAGAAATTGCACGGCACCGCACAGCCAAAGACGTCCGAACCACCCCGTTTGTTCCCACAACGTTCTCTGATTTCGCTGCTGCGCCGCAAAATAGCGGCGCGGTCCGGCCGCTCCACTGTCGCCGATGCGCGCCATCTCTTGCCGCCGCGACTCGGGAACTGAGCCGGCCGCAGGGCTTCTCCGTGCGAGTCTCGCCGCCCCGCGCCAGACGCGAGAAGCGCCCTTCCCGCTTCCCGGACATGCGTCCCCCGCGCCGCAGCCTCTGGACGAACCGGCCGCGATGGGCCATCTCTTGACGGAGAAAGCGCCAAAGACGGCGCCGTAACGTCGAACCACCGAGGCCGAGATGGACCGCGTCACCAGCATGACCGCTTTCGCTACCGTCGTGACCAGCGGCAGCTTCGCCGCCGCCGCGCATCGCCTCAGCATGTCGCCGGCGATGGTCACCAACCACGTCCGCTCGCTCGAGGAGCGGCTCGGCGCCCGGCTGCTCAACCGCACCACCCGCAAGCTCAGCCTGACCGAGGCCGGCAAGTCGTATTTCGACCAATGCGCCCTGATCCTGGCGCAGATCGAGGCCGCCGACACCAGCGTCAGCGATTTGCAGGCGGCGCCGCGCGGCACGCTGCATCTGAACGCGGCGAACGTCCTCTCACATAGCGTGGCCCCGCTGATCAGCGCCTTCACCGCGGCCTATCCCGCGATCACCGTCGACCTTACCACCACCGACCGCATGGTCGATTTGGTCGAGGACGGAGTCGACGTCGCCATCCGCTTCAACCAGCCGCCCGATTCGAGCCTGATCGTGCGCCGTCTCGGCCAGCTCCGCATCATCCTCTGCGCCGCCCCTGATTATCTCGAGAAGAACGGCACGCCGGCCGAGCCGAGCGATCTCTCGCGCCACAATTGCCTCGCCTATAGCTACCGCGGCTTCGACAAGCTGACGCGCGAATGGCCGTTGAGCGGCCCCGGCGGCGAGGTGATGGTGCCGGTCACCGGCAATCTGCAGACCAACAGCATCGAGACGCTGCTCGGTGCGGCCTTCGAGGGCCGCGGCATCGCCATGGTGACGAGCTGTTCCGCCACGGGCGCCATCCGCTCGGGCCGTCTCGTCCAGGTGTTGCCGGAGTGGCATTCGGGCGAATTCCCGATCATCGCGCTTTATCCGCACCGCCAGCACATTCCGGCCAAGGTGCGCAGCTTCCTCGATTTCGCCGGCAAGCACTTCGCCGCCAACCCGACCTGCCCCGACATCACCGCGCCGGTCGAAGACATGATGCGGCGCGAGCGTGTCACGCCGCATGACGGCGTGGCGCCGGCCTTCATGAAGCCGCGGCGCGTCGCGATCTGATGAGGTCTGGCGCCCGCTGCCGGACGCGAACCATGGCAAGATTTGCGGCGCCGAGCGCGAAAGGCTCCGCAAGCGCTCTGATTACATTTAGGGGTACTGCGATGTCCCCGCTCGACAACAAATTACGCGACTGGCACCAGCGTGCCACGCGCTACCGGCAATTGTCGGCCTTGCTTGGCGAGGATGAGACGGCGCGCCGGCTGCATACCCTCGCGCTCGAGATGGAACACCGGCTCCATGCATTCGGACGAGCCGCTGCCACGGCCGAGGAGCGGATGCTGGATAACGCCATCCTGCTGGCGCAGATCGACACGTTCTTGGCGCGCGCACGGGGCGCCATGTTCTTCGCGAGCCAGTTGCGGCGCCCGTTGGGGTTGAACACCGACGATCTGCGGGAAGAATCCCGGCTTTGCCGGGAAGAAGCCCAGGACTCCGAAGTACGCGGGGACGGCGGTACGACCTTCGCCGATCTGTGCGATCGACTCGAACGGCTAGCTGCCCGCGGGATCGCGATCTGTGATGGTGTTGCGGATCGCCTCGATGCGGCGCTTTGATTGATCGATCTCCGCGGTTACGTCATCGGCCAGCTTGCGGGCTCGGCCCACCCGATTGCGAAGGTCGGCCGCTTGCCGCTGCAATTCGCCTTCCCTTTGGTCGAGCTCCCCGGCCAGCGCCGTCAGCGCGGCTGCATCATGCTCGGCCGTGACCGGCCGTGCCAGGCGGCGAGCACGGCTCGCCGGCTCGCGGGTATCCAGCGCCTGTCGAAGCAGGCGAGACGCATCCGGCATCGTTTCCCCCCAACGTATCGAAGCCCAAACGCCAACCGCGGATCCGCCTTTCGTCGCGTGCGGCGATTCCCCGGATCCTCGTAATCCTGCGCGAGCACGGGCAGCGCTTGCGGCGGAGGCACGCACGATTTCACGACTGCGGTGGCTTGCGAAGTGACCAAAAAGTGGGAACGGAAGCCGCCGCGTTACGGCTGGTTGAACAACGTTGCAAACAATTACAGAACAGAGCGGCGCGGCTCTTCGTTGGCTGTAGATCAGCGGGGAGGCCCTGGAATGTCTGATCCATCCGAACGTTCCGAAACCATCCGGTATCTACGCGAGAGGGCAACGCGTCTGCGGGAGATTGCACGGCAGAACGAGACGGAAGTATCCGCGCATCTGCGCCAGATGGCGGATGATTTGGAAGAGTGGGCCAGCCATCTCGAAGCCCGGGTTTAGCCGGTGCCTCGCGGCGGGCCGCGCCGCGGGCAAGACGATCCGCACGCCGCCGCCGCCCCGACGGCGCCCCGCCCGCATTCGTTCCCGCCCTCTCCGGCACGGCTTTTCCGGTATTATCGCCCGAGGGCGCGCTCTATGGGCTGGCGCTGGCCATGCACTTGCGCGGCAGCGAGGAGTACGAACGGTGTCTGACGTGAAGAAATGGGAGACGATGAAGCGGAACGCCGAGCAGGCTCTCAAGCGGAACCTGCCGGAACGCGAAAGGCGGATTGAGCTGCGGAAGCTCAAGGAAGCGATCCAGCAAATCCGCCTGCTGAGCCAAAGAGGCGCGACGGCGGGCAAGTAGAACATCGAAAAGTCGCGCCGTCATCAAGCTCGGCGACGAGAGGATGTGTGCGCTGGCTCACACTCCGCGACGCTAGCGGAATAATTGATTAGTGTCGGACTTGCCTGAGACGTATGGTTGGTATGGGAGCTCCCCAGCTGCAGAAATCCGGATGTTTGCTTGGCAAGCCTGGTCGCGAGGCTGTCGCGAGGCTGCCGCCGGTTCTGCTCTGTCACTCTTACCCGAGGGAGCGAACCCATGGACATCAAGCGCCTGATGCTGTCGAGCCTGGTCGGACTCGGCTTCTGCTCGGCCGCCGGCACGGCCTTCGCCGAGTGTGACGACCTCCCGAGCTGGTCGGAGCTGAGAGCGGCTCTCGTCCAAGCTGTGCAAGACGAGTCGAGCGGTCTCGACTTCAACATGTGGGGCACAATTGTCGATCGCGACGGCACCGTTTGCGCGGTCGCGTTTTCCGGCGGCAACTTCACCGATCAGTGGCTGGGCAGCCGTGTCATCTCAGCGCAAAAGGCGAACACGGCGAACGATTTCAGTCTGAGCAGCCCGCTCCCGAGCAAGGTGTTCCCGAACGGTCTGGCCTTGTCCACGGCCAATCTCTACTCGGCCGTGCAGCCCGGCGGGAGCCTTTACGGCCTGCAGCACAGCAACCCGGTCGACCCGAATGTTGCTTACGCCGGCAAAGCCGACAATCTTGGCGCCGCGAATGATCCCATGGTCGGCAAGCGTGTCGGCGGCGTGAACGTGTTCGGCGGCGGACTTGCGCTCTATGCCAAGAAGCAGAGCATCGGCGGCGTCGGCGTGAGCGGCGATACCTCCTGCGCCGACCACATGATTGCTTGGCGCCTGCGCCACAATTTGAACCTCGATCAGCTGAAAGGCGTGGGCGGCGTCTCCGGTGACAAGGATCGCCCGGACAACATCGTCTACGACATCACCCCCAACCCGAGCGGCGGAACCGGCAACAGCACGGGCGGGTTCGGCCACCCCAGATGCATCAATACGGGCGATCAGACGGCTCTGCCGGCCGTCCAGTAGAGCGCGGCTAACCGCGTTGTGTCGGAGATGCGGGGCATCGCCCCGCACCTTCTGCCCCAAGCCTCATCCCCGCTCAGCCGGCTAGGCGAGGAAACGGGCGATGCGCTCGACCGCGTCCCGCGCCGGCGTAGGGGCAGTACCTGGCGCTAGCCAACCAGAAATCACAAATATTTCCTAAGGAAAATTGATGAACTCCGGTCAAAATTCCCTCAAATCAAAGACGACGCTTGGTGCATTTTCTGTTGTTCTAGAGTACATTCTGCGGCGACTTGGATTGGCCACTATAGACGGGGGCACAATATCATGCGTATGTTTGCAGAAAAACTTCTTCGCGACGAGAGCGGCGCCACGGCGATCGAGTACGGTCTGATCGCGGCCCTCATCTCGGTGGTGATCATCGGCGCGGTGACGCTGGTGGGCTCGAAGCTCAGCGGTGTCTTCAACAGCATCGCCACGGCGCTGTCGACCGCGTCTTAATTCCCGCTCGGTCGAACGATCAGAAGCGCCCCGCTGCGGCGGGGCGTTTCATTTCCGCCATCGCCTGGACCAATTCCGTTCGCCAAGGCCGCCGCGGGCCGCGCAAGGTCGGCGCATGCGGAGGCGCGCTCCGGCGCCAAACAGCCCCACGTCAACGCGAGCGGGAGTGGCGTCGTCGCCGCCGCCACTCCCGCCATCGCCCCCAGGGACTGTCTCCCGTCCTTAAGCGGGACGGTCAGGGCTGATAGACCAGGATGGTGTCCCAGAAGGCGCAGTTATGCTCGGCGCCGAATTGCGCGTTGGTGAAGGTGGACAGGCTGGGGACGTTCTCCGACAGGATTTCGGGCACGCCTTCCTGGCCGACAAAGCGCGGCCAAGGCGCGTTTCCGGTTCCGTTCGGGTTGCCGCTGCGCGCAAAGTTGGTCCAGGCGGCAACGAGCTCGTCAGAGAGCCTCTCCTCTGACGCGGTCAGGCCCGGCGACTGGCTCGCGCCGGAGACGCCGAGGATGCCGCCGTGCCAGCCCGGGAAGAGGAACTGGATGTCGATCGTGTGGGCGGCCAAGGGCGTGAAGCCGGGCATGGCAGGGTAGTAATAGGGCGCCTGCCGGTCGTCGAATTCATAGGCGTAGGTCGCCACGCCCGCCTTGGCCCATAACGCGTCGACATGGCGGTTGCGGCACGCTCCCGGATCCGTGCCGACCAGATCGAAGGTCGCTTGCGGATTGGCGCCGGGCGGGTATTGGGCGAGAACGGCGGCAGCGGTTCCCGCCGGGTAGTTCGGGCCGCCCGGATATTCGGCGCCGCTGTAGGTCGCGGTGACGGCGGCCGTGTACTGCGCGGCCGTCATCGGCACTTGCGGCGGCCCGGTGAAGTATTCCGTGTTGCCGATGCCGAAATTCGCCTCGTCCTGGACGTTCCCGCCCATGGTCGGCATGTGGTTGAACTGGCCCGTGGTCCACGCCGTGATCGGCGTGACCGGCATGATGATGCCATCCACCATCGGGCCGGTGACATAGGGACCATTGGCATTGGCCGTCCCCTGAAGCTGGAGGATCTGCGGCGCGGTCAGCGCACGCAGACAGGCGGCGGTTGTCGCGTCCGTGCCCGGACAGCCGGCGGCCGCCGCGAAGTTCTGCCCGCGGGTCAATCCGATCGAGAGCGGCGTCAGCGCGGACAAGGGCGAGCTCTCGTAGATCGCGCGGTTGAACAGGCCCTTGGCGAGCGGCGAGATCACGTTGACCCCGGTGTCTTGCGCGCCGGCCGATTGTCCGCCCAGCGTCACGGTGTTGGGGTCGCCGCCGAACGCGGCGGCGTTGCGCTGCACCCAGCGCAGCACGGCCTGGATGTCCAGGATGCCGTAATTGGCGAAGAGATGGCCTTCCGCATCGAGCGCCGGATGGGCGAGGAAGCCGAAGAGCCCCAGGCGATAGTTGATGGTGACGACGACCGTGGGCGTGCCCAAGGGCCCGCCCGTGGCGAGCTTGCTGCCGTCATAGTCGCCGGATGTGCCGTCGACGTTGCCGCCGCCGTGAATCCAGACGAAGACTGGGAGCCCGCCGGCGCGATTGCCGTTGCCCTTGCCGAGCCTGGTCGTGAAGACGTTGAGGAAGAGACAGTCCTCGGCGATGCTGGCCGGACCGGCGAACACCGCCAGCGTCGTGACCTGCGCGCAGATATTGCCGAAAGCCGTGGCATCCCGCGGCGCGCCCCAGGGCGCGACGGGCTGCGGCGGCATCCAGCGCAAGCCACCCACGGGCGGCGCCGCGTAGGGAATGCCCAGGAATTCGTAGACGCCGTTCTTGACGAAGCCGCGCACCGGCCCCTCGGCCGTCTGCACCACCGGCCCGTCATCCCGATCGCGATCCTCGCCGGCCGCCGCCGGCATCGACGTCACCCCGCCCAGCAGCAGCGCGCTCAACAGGAGCGGTCGGATGGCGAATGTCCACATTGCGCCGGCGACGCCGGCGCCCTTTCCTTGCCGCGTCATGGTTGTCCTCCCAAGGTCCGTCACGCGCAGTCTCGCCCGCGAGTTTCCGCAGTCGCATGAGTTTTCATTTTATATTTTAACCATATTCCATCGCGCGGCCGGGTGCAACCCCCGGTTAAATCACAATCGACGGCAATAAAGTTTTGGGTGTGCGTCGCCAGGGGCCGCTCGAGGAGCGGACACAAAAAAGAGACGGGCCCGAAGGCCCGTCTCGCCGCCGCTTGCGAAATTCGGCTTACGGCCTAGCGGCTCGCAAGCTCACGGCGCTCATCCTCGTCCTCGCTCGGCGCGGGGCCGAAGGAGATGCCGACCTCCACCGGCCGGAATTCGACCCCGGGCTTGGACCAGTTGCAGACCCCTTGCGGGAAGATGCTCCGCAACTGCTGCGCCTCGGCCGTCGTGAATGTCACGGCGTAGTCGCGGTAGTCGATCGGCTTCAGCTCGCATTTGAGGTTGTTGCCGGCCAAGGGGCCGCCGGCGACCAGGCGCGGGAATCCGAATGACGGGAACAATGTGTTGCACTGCGAGTCGGGCTGATTGCTGAAGGTCTGCGGCTCGGCGATGAATTGCGGCGGATTTGCCGTGGTGTAGCAGCCGTCCACCGCTGCCGCGGGCTTGTTCCGGATCACCTTCTCGGGCGGCGACGCACGGGAGTGGTCGGCCTTGATCGCCGCGACCCATTGGGCCATGACGGCAAAGGCCTGGGTCAGCGGCACGCTGGTCGCATCGGTGCCGCGCCAGAACACGTGGTTGTCGGCATCGCCATTGGCGATGATCAGCCGCTCGCGCACGGCGAAGTGATGCCATTGATAGTGATAGCCGGCAGCCTCGTTATAGAAGCCGAAATCGATGATCGGGGTGGCGGCGAGACCGCCGCCGCCGCTCAGATTGAGTCCGGCCTGGTAGGAGCGCCTGAGCGCGCCGAGATCCCCCACCGTCCGCGACGAAACGTAATTGTCGTCGCGGTCGACGCCGCCGATCCTCTGGTTGAGATCGAGGAACTGCGCCTTGCTGATGGTGCCGGCCTTGAGCGCGCCGAGCCCGTATTGCACGCCGACATTGTCGTAGGTCCGCAGCGCGAATCCGGTGGTGGGGTCCGTGCCGTAGATGTTGCGGGACACGTCCCAGACCGTCGGGCGGGCGCCTCTCGGGTTGGTCACGGGGTCATAGCGCAGCGACACCGGGACGATGGCATTCCACACCGCCGAGGCATAGCCGACGACGTCGACCCTCCCCGGGACCGGATCGGTGCGTTGCGACTGGTTTGCCGCGTCGTACCAGGCCTGATGACCGTCGTAGCCGCTCACCGCCACCTGCTGAGCGTCGGTGAAGCCGGTCGGATTGGTGACGGTGAAGTAATGCGTCAGGAGATGCCCGTCGAGTCCGGAAAGCGCGATCTCGGCGGCATCGGGGAAGGTGGCGTTGATGAAGATGCCGTCGATCAGGCCCGGGAAGGCGTCGGCGATATCGAGGCTGGTATAGGCGCCGCCCGATCCGCCGGTGCTGAGCGTGAAATCCGGCACGCCGAAGGTCTTGATGAAATGCTCCTTGCCCATCATCGCGCTTTCGCCCGCCACGAACGGGTTGCAGCTGTTCGACGGGTTCTGCAGCGTGTTGATGAAGAGGGCGTAGCCTTGCGACAGGTACATGTTCTGCAAGACGTTGACGCCTTCCGCGGTGCCCTGCGTGTACCAGCCGCCGGGGCAGCCGGCGCCGTGGATCGCGATCACGCGCTTGTTCCAGCCCTTGGGCGGCGAAAACGGGCTGGGCGCCGAATCCGAGGTCGGATCGAACAGGATCGCATTCTGATAGATGCCGCGATTGATCGTGCCGGTCTCGACGCGCACCACGTAAGGGACGGTCTTCCCGGCGGACGTCGTCGTCTTCGCGACATCGGCCGGCAGGCTCGTCGGGCTGGGCAGCGCGACGAACGTTCCCGTGATGGTGGACAGGTAGACATAGGTCACCACCGTCGGCGCCGAGCAATCGGCATCGAGCGGCGAGCCGAGGAAAGTGCCGTCGGGCAGCTTGAAGGTCTGCGTCTGGCAGATGAAGGGCTCGATTTGCGGCCCGGAGATGATCGGGCCCTTGATCGAATAGTTGGTGAGGTCGAGCGATTCCCGCGGCAGGCCCCTGCCTTCGACGGTAAGCCTGTTCTCGCCGAGCGCGAGCCCGGTGACCAGGCCGACGAGCGAATTGGCCTTGCCGCCGGGGCGGAACGCGCCGGAGACATCCGCGCCGTTGAGTTCCACGACGAGGGCACGCCGGGCGTCGGCAAACGGGAAGGTGATCTCGACGAGCGCGCTGCCGCCGCTCACGCGCTCCGCGTCGCCGGAGAGCGTGCGGATCGCGAAATGGTCGGAGCGGTCGTTTTGCTCGGAGCGCTCGTCCGCCCGGGCTTGCGCGCTCGGCTGGACGAGCAGCAAGGCCGCGGACAAAGCGACGATCGATGCGAGCAGCGATGCATGATGGTTGCGCCGCGTTCTGGCAGAATCGCTCCCTGCCAGTCCGCGCTTGTGCAGACTGTGCTTCATGGCTTTTTCTCCCCTGTGGCCAGTCACGCGCGCCGGCTCGTCGTTCCTAGCCTTGAGGTAGCTGGAACCGGGAGACGTTTACATTAAAACGACAATGATGCAAGTTTCATATAAATCGTGCGGCGCGCAACCGTGGCGCCAGCGGACATCGCCGCCGTGCGTGGCGCCGATGCGGCCGCGGCCTGCCTCGCGCGGAACAGGTCCGGCACAAGCGGAACCCATCGACGCGGCTCTCCGTTGGGCTTTGATAACCCAGCGGAGAAGCAGAATGGCCGATGCCAGCACACAAGACGCGATTGCCCTGTTGAAAGCCGACCATCGCACGGTCGAGGATTTGTTCGAGCGCTTCGAGGCCGCCACGGGCGGTGGCAAGAAGCAGGCGCTGGCCGAGCAGATCTGCAGGGAGCTCACCATCCACGCCAAGATCGAAGAGGACATCTTCTATCCGGCCTGCGCGGGCGCCGTCGACGAGGACCTCCTGAAGGAAGCCCGGGTCGAGCATGACGGCGCCAAGGTGCTGATCGCCGAGATCGAGGCCGGCGGTCCCGACGACAATTTCTACGACGCCAAGGTCAAGGTGCTCTCGGAGATGATCGAGCATCACGTCAAGGAAGAAGAGAAGCGGGTCGAGGGCATGTTCAGCCAGGCCCGCGCCGCCGGGCTCGAGATGGACTCCCTGGGCGAAAAGATGGCGGCCGAGAAAAAGCAGCTCATGGCGGGTCGGGATAGCGGATTTCGATGATTTCCAGTCGCTCGACACCGGCGGGCGTCCGCACCGCGACTTCGTCGCCCTCGCGCGCCGCGCGGAGCGCGCGCGCGATCGGCGAAACCCAGCTGATGCGGCCGGCGCCATCGTCGATCTCGTCGACGCCGACGATCATCACCGTGTTCTGGGATCCGTCGGCGCGGGCGTAGCGCACGGTCGCGCCGAAGAAGACCTGGCTGCGATCGCGCTGCTGCGCGGGATCGACGATTGCGGCGAGCTCGATCCGCTTGGCGAGGAAGCGCGCGCGCCGGTCGATCTCGCGCAAGCGCTTCTTGCC
>WNFC01028338.1_pt1 | contig 12658 bp, 9 predicted proteins | sample 5400541 | NCBI WGS metagenome assembly WNFC01 (sample SAMN13153342, study PRJNA577476) | soil metagenome | isolation source: 120 cm saprolite under Douglas fir tree site 2 hole 2 replicate 1 | place: USA:California | collected 2015-04-18
CAAAGAGCTGGGCATTGTGGTGGTCGATGAAGAACAGCGCTTCGGAGTGGCTCACAAGGAGAGATTGAAACAACTTAAGAAGCGTGTCGATGTGTTAACGCTTTCGGCTACGCCGATACCGCGCACGCTCAATATGTCGCTGAGCGGGTTGCGCGACATGTCTTTAATTGAAACGCCGCCGCGCGATCGTTTGGCAATTCAAACGCAGGTGGTCCAGTTTTCAGAAAACGTGATTAAGTCGGCAATTGAACTCGAGTTGGGCCGCGGCGGGCAAGTGTTCTTCATCCATAATCGCGTGGAAACCATCGAGACAATTGCGGCTTTAGTCCAGCGGCTGGTGCCCGCCGCACGGCTGGCCGTTGGTCACGGCAAGATGAACGAAAAAGAGATGGAGCGCGTAATGCTCGATTTCATTGAGTTTAAGTACGATGTGCTGGTGGCAACGACCATAATCGAGAACGGCATAGACATCCCGCGCGCGAACACCATCATCATAAACCGCGCCGATCAGTACGGTCTTTCTCAACTCTACCAGTTGCGCGGTCGCGTGGGCCGCTCAAATCGTCGCGCGTACGCTTATCTCCTCATTCCCGGTGAACTCGAATTGACACCGATTGCAAAGCGGCGCCTGGCAGCCATTCGTGAATTTTCAGATCTCGGCGCCGGGTTTCGCATTGCGGCTTTGGATTTGGAATTGCGCGGCGCCGGAAATCTTCTCGGTGGCCAGCAATCGGGCCACATGGACGCACTCGGTTTTGATCTTTACACGCAGATGCTGGAGCGGACGGTTGCGGAACTGCGCGGTGAAGTAGTTGAAGATGAAACCAGCGTCACGATAAATCTCGGCGTCGATGTTGCTATTCCCGATGACTACATAAACGACATGGGCCAGCGACTGCGGACTTACAAACGCGTGTCTTCAGCTCGTGATGACGAGGCGCTGGCAAACATTCGCGAAGAGATTCGCGATCGCTATGGACGCTTGCCTGAGTCGGTAGAACTACTGTTTGGTTATGCGCGTTTGCGCCTGCTGGCAGAAAGCGTCGGCATTCTGTCGATAGATAAGACCAGTGACGGCGTGGCGGTAAAGTTTAGCGAGAAGGCGCGCGTTTCGGCGGAAAGGCTGATGACGTTCGTAGGCGACCGCGAGGGCCGGACATTCACGCCCAGTGGCGTGTTGCGCCTGGGTTTGACTGACGAAGAAGAGGATCAGGTGCTGGATCTACTGCGTGGGGTGCTCGAGCAGATTAAGCAATAGGTCGCTTTTTGAAGTTAGTGGGCAGTTGGAGTAACAGCGGCCTTCACGTTTGTTGGAAGTGACCACTTTGTGCTCAAATCTACGGCTCAATGCCCGGTCTTTGGAGCAACCGGCAGCAGACAACTGACCACTAACTACCGACAACCGGAAAACTGATATTCCACTACTGACTTTTTAGGAGTAATAGCGTGAAATCCAAGTTTATTTCCCTCGCCATTGCGAGCCTCTTCATATTCTCCATTCTGATTTGCAATCCGGCCCCAACATTGGCGCAGGAAGGTGAACTACAGGTTGTTGATGAAGTCATTGCCCAGGTCAACGACGACGTCATCACGCTTTCGATGTTGCGACGCGAATCCAAAGAACGCATTGAAGCGCTAAAGCAGGGAGGAATGACGGAGCAACAGGCCGCCGACGAAGTCAAAAAGCGGCAGGCAGAGCTGATTGCCACCCTGGTCAACGAACAGCTTCTTATGCAGCGAGGGAAGGAACTGGATCTTTCAAGCGAAGTTGAAGCTGAGGTCAACCGGCGCATGCTCGAAGTGGCAAAAGATCAGGGTATTACTTCGATTGAAAAGTTGGACGCGGCCATGCGCGAAAGCGGTATTGATCCGGTGGCAACACGACAAACAGTGCGCGTTGAAATGATGAAGCAGGCTGTCATTCAACAGGAAGTCGATCGCAAGATCTTTTTCGGTCTGACGATTGATGAGTTGAAAAAGTATTTTCAGGCGCATCAGGATAAGTTTCGCAAACCTGAAAGTGTTAACCTTTCCGAGATTTTTCTGAGTTCTGCCGGTAAAAATGAAGCTGAGGTGAAAGCCAAAGCTCTGCAGCTCGTCGCCCAGTTACGCGCAGGCGCAGATTTTGGCGCAGTCGCCGTCGCCAATTCCGAGCGCGAAGCTAATGGCGTTCGCGTTGCTCCGCAAACGAAAGGGAAAGTGGGCGCATTTGAAATGCCGAGTTTGCGAGACGATATTGCCGGCGCTGTCAAAGACGTCAAGGTTGGCGGCATCAGCGAGCCGCTGCGCAGTAACGATGGGTATCAAATTTTCCGTGTCGACGAACGTACCGTGGCAAGCACCACGGTGACATTTAATGAGAACCAGGTGCGCGAAGCGATCACTATGGAGCGGACGAGCAAACAGCGCGATGATTACCTTCAGAACCTGCGCAATGAAGCGTATATAAAGATTTCAGAAAACTACCGCCAGTCGGTTGCGCCACTCTTGAAGCTTGACCCGGCAAAAATGGCCGACAACGCTGACGTGCAAACAGGCACCGGCTCGAAGCCTCCCGAGAAGAAAAAGGGTAAGCTGCTGGGAATTTTTCCGAAACCTTAAAATGGGTATCAGGTGTCAGGTGTCAGCAGGCACGGAACCTGACACCTGACACCTGACGCCTGAAACCTGACACCCGTTCTTGTGCGCCTCGACGTCTTCCTCAAAGCAAGTCGACTCTGTTCCCGACGTACTCTTGCACAAAGTCTTTGTAATGCGGGCCGAGCTTCCATTAATGGCAACGTTGCCAAGTCGTCGCATGCTGTGAAAGCCGGCGACGAAATCACCCTCACGCGGCGTGACAAGATCACTACGGTGCGCGTTCTTTCCCTTCCCAACATCCGCCAACCATCGCGAAAGGAAGCAACCACGCTTTATGAACTTGTGAGTGAGGCGCCCATCGACACTATTATCTGACCTCCTAACGGCTTGCGCCCAAAAGTGGCGCAGAGAACCCATCGGTTGGTCACCATTTCGATCGCAGACTTGTCCATCGGCGGAGACATTAGTTAGAGTCTAGTCAAACAAATGGCACCGCAAATCAAACCATTCAAGATTCGCGACATCGAGATCACTCCGCCGTTGATCCTTTCGCCGATGGCGGGCGTGACGGACGTGTCTTTTCGGCGCCTGCTCAAGCGCCGCGGCGGTGTGGGTTTGAGCGTATCCGAGTTCATTTCGGTCGAAGGCTTGACGCGCAGCAACCCTAAATCAAAAAGGCAAATGCGTTTTTACGAAGACGAGCGACCGTTTGCGGTGCAGATTTTTGGCGGCCAGGTGGAACGCATGCGTATGGCCGCGGAGATGGCGGAAGAAATCGGCGCCGACATTCTTGACATCAACTGCGGTTGCCCGGCGCCGAAAGTTGTGAAACATGGCGGCGGTTCAGGCTTGCTGAAAGATCATTCACGGCTGGAGACGATTCTCAAAGAGATCAAAAAGACAATCAAGATTCCGCTGACGATTAAGATTCGCGCTGGCTTTTACGATCACACCATCAACGCTGTCGAGACGGCAAAGCTCGCCGAAGCTTGTGGCGTCGAGCACATTGCGTTGCATGGTCGCACCAAGGAGCAAGGTTATCGTGGCCTCGCAAATTGGGACCTTGTGAAGCAGATCAAAGAAACTGTCAGCGTGCCGGTATCAGGCAGTGGCGACGTGACCACGATTGACCAGGCGTTTGCGCGTTTTCGCGAGACGAATTGTGACGGCGTTTTGATTGGACGCGGCGCAATGGGTAATCCCTGGATCTTCCGCCAGATTGAAGATGCGATGAATGGACGCGAAATCTTTCAGCCGACGCTTGCCGATAAACGCGCAATCCTGCACGAGTATTTCGACATGCTGCGCGAAGACATGCCTGTGACACCGGCCATCAATCGCATGAAGCAACTGGCCGGGCAGTTCACGCGTGGACTGCAAGGCGGCGCGTTGTTTCGCACTTCTCTTTATCACTCACACTCAGTCGATGAAATTCTCAACCGCATCGAAGAATATTTCGAACCAGTGCAGCCTAGTCCTTTCTAACAGCCAGGAGTGCCGGCGGTTTGCCGGCACCAGTGTCGAAGTTAATCGCCACCGGATAGCCCTTGCCTTTTAGCGCAGCTATTTCAATCACAACTTCTTTTTGATTTTTTGCGATCGGTTTGGTCTTCGTCGGTGCGGGATTTTTCTCCGCTTTGTTCGTCGTGGAATTCACAGCAGTTGACGGAGATGGAGCAGTAGTTGCGGGTTTAGCAGCGGGTTCGCTCTGCGGATGGCGCGTCATAGCGTTGAGTGCGCTCAAAACCTGCGTGCGTTCTGCTTCGCTCAAGTCTTCCATTCTTATACCGTTCGCCTGCAACACCGCGCGCAGGTTTTCTTCAGTGTTTGAATCCTGATCGTAAACATCTTTGTAGATGTGCAGCTTGCCATCTTCCGCCACAATCGTTTCATACCGCAGCTCCACCGGAACAGGATGGTCCAACTTGACTACTTTCGTCTTCGTCTTGTCTTTCAGGTGCGACTGAATAAGAGCGTCTGAAAGTTCAGTTCCCGAAGTTTGAGCCAGCAGTTTGGCAAAGTCCTGCACCTGCGGCGTGGTCAAGCCAACGCAACCGTGCGAAGCAAATGTTCCCAATTTCGCCACTGATTTGCCGCCGTGAATCAGCGAGGGCAAGCCAATCGGAATCTTAATTGGACCAAGCGGATTTAGTTTGCTGCCGGCCTCAACCTTCTCACCGACGCTGACATTCTTCATCTTTGCGACCCAGGGTTCGTCAGGCGGTGTCCAGGTGGGATTGAAGATAATGCTTTGTGCTTTCCGCAATCCGGTCGGCAACGGAAATTCAGGGTAACCAATGCCGATCTTGTACGACTTTACGAGTTCGCCTTCGTGAAAAACATCCATGCGATAGGCGGGAATGTTTACTACTACACGCGTGTCTTTAGGAACTGCGTTTGGCGCGGCTGGGCTTGAACTCTCAACGGTTTTGTCAGAAGCCGATGTGTCGCTGCCCTTCACCCAGTATTCGCGAGCGAGCGCGAAAAGCTGTTGCGCTTTTTCTTCGCCGACGGCGCCGCGTATCGCTTCGGCCGCGCGTTGCCGCGACTCTTCCGCGCTTCCTGTTTGATCTTCAGCATTCGCTTGCCGCAGTTTGGTAACTTCTTCGGCGGCAATTTTCTGTAGTTGCGTTATCTCCGCGTCGCTGAGTGCGACCTGTGACTTCACTTTCACGCGGAAGGCGTCGTCGGAAAGCAGCGCATCCAGCACCGGCAAGGTCACCGGAACATCAAGCGCGCTGCGCTCAGTGGCGGAAGGCGAAGGTGACGCGGATGGCGATGGACTTGCGCTATTGGAATTGTTAGCAGGCTCGGTAATGCAACCTGCTGCGGTGATAAGTAGCAGCGTGACAATCACGCCGAGAGTTAAGTTACGAAGGTTCTTCATGTTTTTCATTCCTTTGTGTTCGGAGTTGGCCATTTGCTGGCGTTAAAGCATGGCCATACTCACGCGCGCGCTAAACTCTAGCAATGGGCGTTCCCACGCAGATCGTGCGGGCATCGACGTTCTCTTCGCATTGAAATCCACATTCCGCCAACTGTGCTTGCACGATTTACGAACGGTGCGGAAGAATCGTTTGGCGGCCTCGAAAGACACGTGCGTGATTCAAGAAGCAAAAGCTCATGGTTGGGAAGGGCGGCTTGCCCCCGCCTGGCTTGAGTGGCACTCGATCAGCGGGGGTAAACCACCCTTCCTGACCTGTGAGACTGGCACATCGAGTATTTGTCCGTGAAGTTGTGCTGGCGTGACCAGCAACCTAAAGGTTGGACTGTTGGACTCTGAACTATCGGCTATTTCTTAGCAGCGGATACGGATTAATGTTTGTGCCCTCCCAGTAGCGCGCGGGATTGGGAATAACGGAGATTGAAAAATGCAGATGATAGTTTCCGGCGCCCGCGTTTCCCGTGTCGCCGACGTAGGCGATGACCTCGCCTTGGCCCACAAATTTTCCCGGCGCCAGGCCGTCGGCGTAGCGTTGCAGATGGGCGTAGTAGAAAACCAATTTTTTGTCAGCGCTGTATTGGTAGATGGTTGTGCCGCCGCGCTCACTTTGAAAAAGTTTTGCAATCTCGCCGTCGGCGGCCGCGAGCACCGGAGTCCCGGCTGCGGCCGGAATGTCGATGGCGTCATGGACCCGGCCTTCGATGCGCGCATCCATGAAAGTGTCCTGTAACTGATCAGCGCGCACGCCCTGAACCGGAATGATCAGTTTTAGTCTGCCAACATAACTGCCAGCCAGCGTTATGTCGGCAGCGGGTTCGATGTTTTCCGGCGGTGGAGTTTCGGAAGCTTGGCTCGCAGGAGGTTGACCAGCGATTGGAGTTTGAGTTGCAGACGAAGAGGGCTTAGGTGATACCGTCGCAGTGTCGTGCCGGTTGAGATTCAGTGGTTGGTTGTTACTCGAGGGACTTGCGCAGGACATCAGGAGGATGATGAATGCCGCGAAGGTGGCAGAAACTATGATTTGTTTGACAGCCCTTGCTCGTTCCGTCACGACTTACCTCCGCGGGGTTGTGCCTTCAAAAAACCAACTCGCGCCCACGCGCAGACGATGATGCCAGGTCGGTAAACGCGATGTGTACATGGCAAACCGCGCCTGGCGCGCGAGTGGTCCACCAAACGCTTTACCTCCGGCCAGTACGGCCGCCCGCTCAGTTCCCAGGCTAACCGCTTCGCCAAGTTCTTCGAAGTGTTTTGTATGAAGTGGATCGCCGGCGAGCAGCGACTTTAGGTTGCGGGCGGCGAGACGCGCTTGTTGCAAGGCTAATTGTGCCGTGCCCGCGAGTGTCGGCGTCGCATCAGGAAAATAGGCAATGTCACCCAGTGCGAATACGTTGTCGTGGCCAACAAGCTGAAGCGTCGGCCTGACGCGCAATAAACCGCGCTCAGTCTTGTCTGCCTTCAGGTCTTGTATTAACGGGTTCATTAACACGCCGCCGGTCCAAACCACTCCCGCTGTTTTGATTTCCGTCTGCGCGCCGTTGTGCTCGACAGTCACACTGTTCTCTGTAACACGTAGGACTCGCGTCAGCGTGTGCAGCTCAACGCGTGACTTCTGCAACGCGCTTTCCACGAAGGCGCGAATCTCTTCACCCATGCCGGGAACGACTTTGTCACCCATCTCGAGTAACAAAATGCGCGGTTCGCCACGCAACGCGCGGCGCTCGAAAGCATCACGCAGCAAGTCAGCCATCTTGGTCGAAAGCTCAGCGCCACTCGCGCCCGCGCCCACGACCGCAAACGTCAACGCGCTGCGAACATCCTGCGGCGGCAAGTCGGGTGGCACCGCGTCAAGGGCTTCAACCATGCGCTGCCGCAGCGCGTCGGCGTGCGCAATCTTGCGAAAGGGAAGTGAAAACTGCGCTGCGCCCACAACACCGGCGAAGTTTGTTACGCCGCCAACGGCGAGCACGAGCACGTCATAGCTCAAAGGTCCGCGGCTTGATTCGAACGTCACCGAGCGACCTTCAAGGTCGATGCCGGCGACCCCGTCCTGAACCAGGTTTATATCCTGGTCGAGCAGCTCTTTGTACTGAGGCGCGATGTGCCATTCTTCGACTTCGCCGCTCAGGTACTCGTAAAGCATCGGCGCAAAAAGAAAGTGATCTTCGTCGCTAATGAGCGTGACATCGCCCGCACCCGCGAGGTTAAGAGCCGTAAAAAGTCCCCCAAAACCGCCGCCTGCGATAACAATGCGCTTCTTTTCATTTACCATGGGTTTCGCAGATGTTAGCAGAGAGCCGGCAAAACCCGAATTAAACGAAAGATGTAAACTATCCCGTTGTTGCTGGCCGAAATCATGAGTTTGCACTACAGGTTTGGCTTTCAGTAGGGAATTGGCACCCAAAGTCTGGACTCGGGACCCCCGCTGGACACTCGCGCGGCGCGCGTGCTAACTTACTCCGACACTTAATCTTAGCGGTTACTGTCTGAAGACGGATTTACTGCTGTCTGGGAGGATCATCTTAAGTAGTGGGATTAGCAAAAGAAGCGAAAGAACAGATTGTCAACGATTTCCGCAGCCACGATGCGGATACCGGCTCGCCTCAGGTTCAGGTGGCTTTACTCAGCAAGAGAATCAACGAGCTTACCGAGCATTTCAAAATCCATAAGAAAGACAACCACTCGCGGCGCGGCCTGCTTAAGATGGTCTCGCAGCGCAGGAGTTTGCTGGATTATTTGAAGCGCACAGATATTGAACGCTATCACGAGGTAGTGAATCGTCTGGGATTACGACGTTAGTAAGAAACTAGAGTAACGAGATCACTTCGGATCTCGGATTTTTCGAAAGCCCGCGTCTATCGAAGAGCTTGCCAAAGGTGCCGAACGTGACGGCGAAACTCCCAGGCAGGCGGACGCGTTCGGCCTTAGCGTAACGCACAAAAGGCGGCATGAGTCACGGTCAACCGGGCTCGTGCCGCCTTTATTTTTGCGTTCACAATTCCCCGCGCGCGTCACGTCGCGTGGTCAAACTGAAAAACTAAATTGCAAATCGCGAGGCGCCCAAAATGTAAATCGGGACGCTCGCGTGCCTGAACAGGTTTCAGGCCATTGTCTGAAGGAGACAAGAAAATGCCAGTTAAGAAATACCTCAAAGAATCCATAAAATTAGGCGACAAGGATTTGACGGTCGAAACCGGCCGCGTCGCAAAGCAGGCAGATGGTTCGGTCATTATCCAATATGGTGACACGATGCTGTTGGTGGCCGCCGTCGGCGCCCAGACTACGCGGGAGGGGATCGATTTTTTCCCGTTGACGGTGGAATACCGTGAAGCAAACTATGCAGCCGGGCGCATTCCCGGAAATTATTTTCGTAGAGAAGGACGGCCTACCGAGAAGGAAACACTTACCAGCCGCTTGATTGATCGTCCTTGCCGGCCGTTGTTTGCCGAAGGCTATCGCAACGAAACGCAGGTTATCGCCAGCGTCATTTCCGCGGACCCCGACAACAACCCGGATGTGATTGCGATCACGGGCGCCTCCTGCGCGCTTTACCTTTCTGATATTCCGTTCCTCAATCCGATTGCGGGCGTGCGCATCGGCCTGATTGAAGGCCGCTACATTATTAACCCGACATATGACGAAGTGCGCGAATCCCGTTTGAACTTGATTGTGGCGGGAACTGAAGAGGCCATTGTGATGGTCGAGGCCGGGGCCAACGAAGTTTCCGAAGAAATCATGGTCGAAGCCCTGATGCTGGCGCATAAGGAAATCAATCGCCTCTGCCGCTGGCAGAGAGAACTGTATAAGGCGCTTGACGTGAAAAAGCGCGAAGTCGTTCCTCCGCAGCTCAACGAAGAAATGAACGGCGAGATTGAACGAAACTATTCAGATCGCCTGCGGGCAGCACTGGATACAACCACTCAGGAAAAACGCGATAGCTATGCAGCCGTCGACGCCCTAAAGAAAGAAGTCGTCGAGTCGTATCCGGAGGATCAGATTGAGCAGAGACAGATGGCGAAGAAGATTTTCGATCATCTAAAGGAAACAATTTTCCGCGACGACATACTCAACAAGCGACGACGCCCCGATGGCCGCCGCTTCTCGGAAATTCGTCCGATAAGCTGCGAAGTTGGCTGGCTGCCACGCGTTCACGGTTCTGCTTTGTTCACCCGCGGTGAAACCCAGGCGCTGGTAACTACCACGCTCGGCACCAAGGAAGACGAGCAGTTCATGGATGATCTGGAGAAGGGTGAAGTGAAACGCCGCTTCCTGCTCCACTACAACTTTCCGCATTACTCGGTTGGTGAAGTGGGCCGCTTTGGTTCATCGAGCCGGCGTGAGATCGGTCATGGCGCCCTCGCGCGCCGGGCCATCGAGGCAGTGCTGCCCGATGAATCGGTTTTTCCGTACACGATTCGCATCGTTTCCGACATTACTGAATCAAACGGTTCGTCATCGATGGCCAGCGTTTGCGGCGGCATACTTTCGTTGATGGATGCAGGCGTGCCTTTGAAGGCGCCGGTCGCGGGCGTGGCCATGGGCCTGGTGATGGAAGGTAACAAATACGCGATTTTGTCAGACATCGCCGGCGCCGAGGACCACTACGGCGACATGGATTTCAAAGTCACCGGGACGAACGAAGGGATCACTGCTTTGCAGATGGACATAAAGATCGGCGGCATCAACTCGCAGATCATGGCAGAAGCTCTGGAGCAGGCAAAGAAAGGTCGTTTGTTCATTCTTAGCGTAATGGAGAAAGCAATAGCGGCGCCGCGCGAAGACATCTCGGCTCACGCACCGCGAATCATCCAAATCAAAATCAATCCTGACAAGATCCGCGACGTCATTGGACCAGGCGGCAAGATGATCCGATCGCTGGTTGAAGAAACCGGTGCGAAGATCGATGTCTCGGACGACGGCACAATTTCGATTGCCACGGCCAGCAGCGCGGCTGCGGAAGCTGCTGTTAACCGCATTCGTGGTATCACAGCGGAAGCTGAGATTGGGCAAACCTATCTGGGTACTGTTTCGCGGATCGTTGATTTCGGCGCCTTTGTGGAAATCTTTCCCGGAACGGATGGATTGCTCCACATCTCTGAAATTGCCGACCGCCGCGTGAAAGACGTGCGCGACGAGTTAAAGGAAGGTCAGCAGATACTCGTCAAATGCATCGGCAAGGAAGGGAACAAGATCAAACTTTCCCGGAAAGCCGTGTTGCGCGATGAAGGCAAAAAGGCGGAAGCGGCCAGTGCCGGCGAGCCTGACTAGCGTTATACTAGGGTATCGGTAATGGCATGGCAGGCTCAGACGTAAATCGGTCCGAGCCTGTAGGTACCTGTCGACGGTATGGGATCGGTTTTGTTCCTGAGGATCTCAGATTTCAGATTGTACAATAGAGGGGGGTTGCCTCACGCAAACCTCCTTTTTTATTCGAGTTAAGCCCCCTCAAAACCTGCAGTGAAATTGGAATCCCTTCTTTATTAGCCATCTTTTCCTATCAACCAGCCAAAGCGCTTGGGCCATTGCGAGAAGAACTCGATAAACAGGGCCTTTCGCGAAAGTGGTTCACAGTTAAACGTTGTTATCGTTGCCCTGTTGACAGGGAAGATACGAGGAGGAACTTTCAACCGATGATGAGTCGAGCCTTTCGTTCTATTGCCGTGATGCTTAGTCTCCTGCTTTTGTGCGGCGCGCCCACACATGCGGCGCCCGTTGCAATCAGCCAGGTGATTCAAGTGATTGGCGGCTACCAAAATCCTCCAGAGCTTCGGCTCCGCACCGTTTCCCAAAACACGAGCACGCTCGTGACCGACGGAGATGGCGCTTCAACGGTTACATCTACCGCGCAACAGTCATCTGCCGCGGGCGTGGCCGCCATTCCTGACAACACCACCGGAGACGCTGCTACTGCCAACACCGCGGACACATTGCTCGCGGGCGTGGCCGTCAGCTCTGATCCACAAGCAGGTGTTGAGGTCGTCGATCAGGGAGACGTTGAAGGAACAATATGCGACTGTGGTGAGATCACAGTGCCGGGCGGCGGCTTCCCGAAGTGGCCGTTACTGTTCCTGGCTGCGATTCCATTCTTCTTTATTCATGGTTGCGATCATTGCGAGACACCTACGCCGCCAACTACACCGACGCCTCCGGGGACGCCTGAGGTTCCGGAACCGGCATCGTTGTTGTTATTCGGTTCGGGTCTTGCGGCTTTCGGAGCTGGCTTGCGCCGGCGTTATGCCAGGGGCAAATTGGCCGCGCAAATCCAAACTACGGAGGAGGCCTAATCAAAATGTTTAGACAAATCCTTCGCAAGAATCGCAGCTACGGCAAGTTCGCTTTCGCAGCATTGCTGGCCATCAGTTTTTGCATGGTCCATCCGGCTTCCACTGCCTATGCGAAGAAGCGACGCTTAGCCAAATATGGAACCATCAAAATTCAGAGCACACCCGGCGGATTGCCGATCGAAATTGACGGCCGTCCTGAAGGTCTAACTTCCACCGACTATCGCGCTTTCGATCGCGACCCAGGCGTTCACACTATCGTAATCACTTTACCCGGCGGTCAACACTGGACGCGCGAGGTTGATCTTGAAGCCGGCCGCATCAAATGCGTTGCGCTCAATTACAAACCGGCGCCGCCAATGAAGTCTCCTTGCCCTTATCCTGTTAACGTGTCAGCTCCGCCACAGGTCAATGAAGGCGAAATAATCACCTACACCGCGGACGTGGCATACACGGGCACTTCCGCACTGAACTACACCTGGACCGTCAGTCCTGCCAACGCCAAGATACTTTCGGGCCTGGGCACGCCGACGATCACAGTGGATTCCACCGGTCTTGCGGGACAAAAGATTACCGCGATACTGGTAGTGGACGATGGCTCGGGCGATGCTGCCTGCCGCCAAACGACCCAGGCGACGACTTATGTGCCGCCGACGCCGCCACGCGAGAATCCTTCACGACAATTTGACGTCTGCTGCAGTTGTTCGTTCGACGATCAAAAAGCTCGTCTCGATAACCTTGCGGTTGACTTGCAAAACGATCCCTCAACTACAACCTATGTTATTGCCTATGGTGGTAGGACGAGTCGCATCGGTCAGGCGGACTTACTTGGCGCACGCGCTCGCGACTACCT
>WNFC01031010.1_pt1 | contig 12655 bp, 13 predicted proteins | sample 5400541 | NCBI WGS metagenome assembly WNFC01 (sample SAMN13153342, study PRJNA577476) | soil metagenome | isolation source: 120 cm saprolite under Douglas fir tree site 2 hole 2 replicate 1 | place: USA:California | collected 2015-04-18
TAGAGCGCCTCGCTTACACCGAGGAGGTCGTTGGTTCAAGTCCATCACCGCCCACCATGACAGACACCTTCCACGAGATCGTGTCCATCAGCCTCGTGACCTGCGACTGCCGATCCGGCCGCGGCGTGTAGCCCACCACGCGGCCGTGGCTGACGTGGATATCCGAGAACAACGTCGCGAGCATCTCGCGCCGCACAACGCCATCTCCGGCGTCCCATCCGTCGAGGAGGCCAGTGAGCTTCGGATCGACAAGTTGCTGTCCCTCCGCGGCCTGCAGCTCGTTCCGCAGCGTCTCCAGCCTGTCTCGCTCGGCTTGGTATTTCGCCTCCGTCCAATGGCCCCACAGGAAGAGCTGATCGAGCCTCTCGAGACTTCGGTCGAGGGACTCGATGGCGCCCGTTGAGTCTCGCAGTGGACTCGAGCTCATGAGATCGATGCGCCTTGCGAAGTCGGCAGGCTTCAACGCTTCGAGCTCCACGAGCAGCGCGCGGGCCCACGGAGTGAGCTCCTCCTCGCGAATCCAACGCTCTTTGCAGGCGACGAGCTTCTCCTGGCCGTGCCGGCAGGCGTAGAAGAGTCCCTTGCGCCTCGTCTTGCCCGCGCCGTGAAGTCGTTCGCCGCAGGAGCAGCGCAGCAGGCCCTTGAAGATGTAGGGCTGTTCGGCCGCTCGTCGCCGGTTTCCCCCGGCATATCGCCGTTCCGAGATCGCCCGGGGAGCTCTCCAAAGGGTCGGATTCACGATCGCCGGCCACGTCGCTGGGATGAGATGACCTCTCCCGCCACGCCGGCGGCTCTCGGAGAACGCCATGCCGCCGTAAGCGACGTTGCGCAAGAGCTCGGCGATGCTGTGCCAGTGCCACGCGGCGCCACGTGATCGCGGCAGCTTTGGTACGTCCTCGGCATTGAAACGTCGCGCGATGTCGCGGGCGGTGAATCGCCCGGTGGCGTACATCTCGAAGATGCGCCGAATCGTCGGCGCGACGTCCTGATCGATCGTGATCGAACCATCGGCATTTCGGACATATCCGCCGGGCACCTGGCCCACCATTTGTCCCCTTCGAGTCGCGTACTTGTAGGCGTCGCGAATCTTCTCGCCTGTCATGCGCCGTTCCATCGCGTGAGCCGCGGCAAGGGTCGTATAGGTGAACTCGCCGGCGGGAGACCGATCAAAGCGTCCGTGAACGAAGGCGACGTCGATATCGGGGTGCTCTTCCATCATGGCGTAGAAATCGAGCGCGTCAGAGGTGTTGCGAAACGCCCTGGACTGGTCGTATGCAGCGACAACCGTCACGTTGCCTGTCTTGATCTTCTCGACCAGAACGAGGAAGGCCTTCCGCCCGCGCAGCTTGCCAGCACTGACATCGAGGTCCTGAAACACTTCGATCTCAGCGCAGCAGGCGACAGCTGGCAGGCCGCGACACTGCTGCTCCTGGACCTCGGGTGAGACTGTCCTCTCGCCTTCCTTGTGCCTGGACTGGCGCACGTAGATCAGCGCCGAGGTGGGGTTCGACGATTCCTTAGACTGGCGCACGGGTCGACGCTGGAGCATGGACGTCGTCGGCCTTCTCGTCAAGAGCCTTCACATCGTGAGCGTCGTCCTCGAGCAGAGGCGATTACTCGGGCCAGGTCCGACCAAAGCAAGTCGAGGACCGGATCGCTCTCAGCCGTAACGGCGCAACGTGTGGCGACCAATGATCGTGGTCCATCCGGCCCCTTTCCATGCACGGCGACGGGGCCGGATGACATCTGAACCGAACCGGGTCCGCGGCGACGAGAGTCGCCGCCGCGAGAAGCTCCCACATCTATTAACTGGTCATTTGAAAGGTCAAATAGGCGTGCGTTACCCGTGCGTTTTCGAAGTTCGCACGCAAAACGCACGCCTCGAACGAGAGACCCAGCCGTGGTCTACCTCTCATCGGTCTGATAACACACGCTGGCCGCACGGGCAAAAGTCGCGCCCGTGGTCGGCGCCTCGGCCTGTATCTCGTGCCCCGTAGGGCCGATTTAGGTGCCGGAGAAGATCGAAAGCAGCTGAACCACGAAGATCAGCGTGGTGTTCGGCGGTACCACATAGGTTCCTGACTGGTTGGCGGCTCCGCGATCCCCATAAGCGAGACTGGGCGGAATCACAAGACGACGAGTCCCGCCGACCGCCATCCCAGGGACACCTTCATCCCACCCTTGGATAACCTCGCCGGTCCCGAGCGTGAACTTGAACGGACTGCGGGCAGCGTCGCTTGAATCGACCTGTCGACCATCGCTCAACCACATTATGTAGCGCACCGTTAGGACGTCGCCGGCGTGAACAGTCCTTCCCGTCCCCGCCTCGACATCGGTAATTTGGACGCCGTCAGCCAATGTCTGATGCGATTTTGCCGCCCCGGTCGTAAACAACGCCCATGTTGCAAGGACTGCAGGAGATACGACAGGGATCCGAGTCGCCTCCGATCGGCTTGCAGGCTGGGAAACGAAGCGAGCAGCGGAGGCAGTTGATACGGCCAACGAAAGAATCGAAACTACCACCAGACCGATGGAGGTCCAGCGCTGTCGAGCGACGTGATCTCGAGGCAGCCAAACGAGCAGCGCGAGCGAAGAGAACGCCAGGACGGTGGTGAACGTCACAGCTCCGACAGAGACCCACGCCGCAACCAAGATGCGGGGCAGAAGCACCCACGCTATGGCCGCGGCAACGCTCGCAATGATGGCGGTAGTCGCCACGATCGAACCTGAGCGACGAAGGTCGTAACCGATCGCCCCGGCGATGACCAGACATCCTGCAACGATGCAAGCGATCGCTACTGTTGCGCTGCCCCTTACCGTCAATACCACGTAGGCGACAAAGACGGCGAAGCCTAAGATCAACACAGCCCAGATCAGCGGCAGCCGGACTGTCGTCTCTGCTTGCTCCATGACCGAGCCGGAAGGTCCAGTCAGACCGGTAGCCACCGCGAGGCGCCGCACGTTCGGCGTAAGTCCGTTCCTTTCGGCGACCCAACGCCTCCATCTCCGCATCGTCCACGCCCAGATCGGCCAGGCGAAGACGCAGCCACCCAACAGCGCTCCTCCGATCACCCCCGACTGGCCGAAGAGAAGGCCGCCAGCTAAGGCCGACAGGCCGATGACGCCAGCGATTGGGAGTGTAACCGTCATGTGCCCGACGACTATGGCGCGAGCGGTAGTCAGGCGTTGGGCGTCGGCTGAGATGGCGGAAGCCTAGCAGCCGGAAGCTGGCCTAGCGCCTCCTAAACAAACGCGGGATCACCGCTCCGTGCAGCAGACCGGCTTTGCGATTGGATCTCAAACCCGGTGGTGAAGAATGACGCCAAAGTGGTGAAGAGTGACGCCATTCCGCGTAACAAGATAAGCGAGCTTCGCTCGCTAGTCGGTCCTAAGCGACTTTCGAACTCCCAGCCTCGCCGCCGCCGCCGCAACGCCCATGGTATCGTACATTTGTTCGGGGATGATGATTAACGGTCACGCTTAACATTGGCCGGCGATGTCAACGCTCTCTAAGAATGCGCTGGTGCGGGATGGGCCGTTCCACGCGCCGCAGGTCGGCGCCAGCGTCACGAGGGAATGGGTGAAATGAGCATCGGCGCTAGTTGGCTCTGGTTTCTGAGTTGTTACAGCCCGCTTTTCTTTCTCGTCGCAATCCGCGCCTGGGCGGTCGGCAACAACACTTTCGCTGCTCTGGCTTCCGTGGTTGGGGTCGCAGCGGTGCTATCGGCGTGGATCTCGACTAGGCTCGCCGATCCACCGACTCGAGTGACGATCAGGTCGGTCCGGTTGCGCGATACGGATGTGCCCGCCTACCTCATGACGTACATCGTTCCGTTCGTCGGCGTTACGACAAATGGCTGGCTTGACGCACTCGTGCTTGCCATCGTGCTGGGTCTGGTTGGCCTCTTCTACATACAAAGCGATTTAAAGCTTCCAAACCCAACCGTGCAAGTCTTCGGGTACCGCTGGATGCTCCTCGACGTTGATGGCAAGTCGCTGAACGTGCTTGCAACCAAGGATCAGCGGCGACGATTGATGGCGGAGAGTGTCACCATCGCTACGGACGAGCCGCGGACGATCTCGCTAGCTCACATAGGCTCTCAAATTTGGCTTGTACGGGATGGCTAAACCCGCACCACAGCAGTTAGGAGCAATCGAGGAAATCGTCGTCCGAGGCAACCTCAGCGTTGTGCTCGCATTTCGCGAACCGAGTGAGACCGGAATCGGATATCGGCTTCTTCGAGCTGACGTTGATGAGGGGTTTCGGAGGTCCGCGCTTGAAACCGCAATGACTGCCATGCGCCGCCTCCACGATTTCGATATCGTCCCGTACGAATCATCGAGATTGCTTGGTTCACAAGAGCTGTTCCACCGTACGGTCGACCAAGCGGGACTGGATGCACTCGTCCAGAGATTGCGTCAGCCCGCGCTCCTTGAGTCGGCGAACTACCGAGATTTCGACGACAAGCTAGGTTTCTACGCGTTTGTTTTCCAACAGCCGAACGCTTGGGTCGCGCTAGTTAGGCAGGCGTTCCAGGTTCACGTGTCAGGTATCCACAAGCTAATCGCGGTCTTCCGCCAACAGCGGCTCACAAAACCGTCTGCGGATCAGCGCGTACTTCGCTTTGACGATAGATTCGACCTCATCGTTGACCAAAAGGACGTTTACATCGATAGAGAGGAGGCCTTTGAGACACTGTTCGTAGACCGACAGGCATGGCAGGCCCGCGTCCCAGCACAGATCGATTTGCTCGTTGAAAGCGGGCTGCCGATCAAGAATCTTCCGGAACTGGTTGCGGCGTGCCAGTCGAACCTGAACATGATGAGGAAGCTACAGCGGATTGTTGACAGCGGGTACTTGGAGCAGATCAACATCGCCAAGATTGAGCGGCTCGTCAAGGAATACAAGCTGAGTCCGACCGTAATTTCGGACGGCAAGCTCTACTTCGATTCTGTTCACCGCTGGCAGATCTTAAAGATGCTGGACGACGACTACCTTCGCTCGGGAATGACCGACCGCCGGTATGAGGTCAACTCGAAGGTCACTGTCACCTAGAACGGGAACTACTTAGGAAATGCTCAGCAACCGAAAGGACGTCCTTAAGGCCCATGCGTGTTACTTGTCGGGCGTCGTATTAGGTTGGCCAGTCCATCGCGGTTGAGTCGCAGAGCATTGGCGTGGCGTTCGATCGCAGGATCTGGCGTCGGTTCTTGAAGCACTTGACGTCGCCATTTAGGATTAATGGCCGATATGTCGTGGCCTCGTGACAGGTACACCGGGCCGGGGGGTGGGCTATATACGGGATCCGGTGGCGGCCTTTACACGGGTCCAGGTGGCGGTGCATACACGGGCCCCGGAGGTGGTCTATACACCGGACCCGGGGGCGGGATGTATACCGGGCCAGGTGGCGGTCTTTACACGGGGCCTGGAGGTGGGCTATACACGGGCCCGGGCGGAGGTTTGTACACGGGACCCGGAGGGGGTCTATATACCGGACCCGGAGGAGGTCTGTACACCGGACCCGGAGGCGGTTTGTATACCGGACCAGGCGAGCACTATCACAGCAATTGGCCGCCGAGGGAGCAGTTTCTGCAGCAGCTTCGGGATCGAGGAATGGACGATCTAGTCGACTCCCTTCTCCGCTCAGGCTTCTGACGAAGCTGGCGGCCACGCTATTGATGGCGACGAGCGTCATCCACCGCTATGTGCCGGCTCGCTCATCGCTCGGCGGCACCAAGCTTCGCTTAGACAATTAGCCGAAGAGTGTCTGTCAGCGGCGTCTCTGACCCATCACCGCCCACCACTTGCCAACCCAGCTGGCGCCTTCAAACCCGCATGTGCTGGCACTCGCCGGATTGGGATGTCGTGATTTCCCGCCGTTGTGTGCCGATGCGGGATTCATCGCTAGCGGTCGAGCCGGTGGTCTTCGTTATGCAAATTGCCATAAAGCGCAGGGTCGACGGACGCGGCGAGAATAGGGTCCGGTGGCAACGCCTCGGCCGGTCACAATTGCGTTGGCGGGTACCGGTTCACGGGGCAGCACGTTCGCAAGCTTTGCGCAGAATTATCCGGACCGGGCACGCGTTGTGGCGGTCGCCGATCCACGCACCGCTCGCCATGACGCGTTGGCTGATCAGCTCGGAGTGGCGGCCGACAGACGGTTCGACGACTGGCGGGAGCTCGCCGCACTAGATCGGTTTGCGGATGCCGTGATCATCACCACGCCGGACCGCGAGCACGTCGGCCCTGCATGCCGCTTCGCCGAGTTGGGCTACCACGTACTGCTGGAAAAGCCGATCGCACCAACACGGGCGGAGTGCATCGAGGTAATCGACTCGGTCGAAAGAGCTGGGGTCATCCTCGCGGTCTGCCACGTCATGCGCTACACGGCTTACACGGATGCGGTGAAGGACATTGTCGCCAAGGGTCGGCTTGGACATCTCGTCGGCATAGAGCACCTCGAGCCGATCGGCTGGTGGCACTTCGCCCACTCGTACGTGCGGGGCAACTGGCGCCGCTCGGACCAGGCAGGGCCGAGCATCTTGACAAAGTGCTGTCACGATCTGGACTGGCTCAGATACATCGTCGACCGGCCCGCGGTGGCAGTGTCCAGCTGGGGCGGCCTGCACCACTTCACTGCAGCCAACCGGCCGGCCGGCGCGGCCGATCGGTGCCTGGACTGTGCCGTCGAGCCAGACTGCCCGTACTCCGCTCCACGTCTCTACATCGGCTGCCTGGGCGACCGAGAGCGCGAGCGCTGGCCGCTCTCAGTTGTCACGACTGACCTGACTGAGCCGGGAGTACGGCAGGCGCTGCGCGACGGCCCGTACGGGCGCTGTGTCTACGCCTGTGACAACGATGTGGCCGACCACCAGGTCGTCACGATCGAGTTCGAAGGTGGGGTGACAGCCAGTTTGACGATGAGCGCCTTCACGCCTGCCGACCGGCGCCGGACGCGGATCATGGGTACTCGAGGTTTTCTCGACGGCGACGGCCAACGGCTCACCCTCACCGATTTCGTCACCGGGGAGGTCGAGTCCTTCGACATGCTCGGCACTGGAGTGGACGCTCGAGGCGGCCACGACGGGGGCGATTTTGGTGTGATGAGCGCATTCCTGGATGCGGTCTCATCGGGCGATAGGACGTTGGTCCGCACTGGGCCGCGCGAGTCGAGTCCCGGTAAACATCTGGGATTAGCGACCGGCGAGGGCTGACTCTTGCCGCCGATGCGGCCTTCGGTGCGTCCGCGAGGCGAGGCTTATCGGTCGCGCCACTATCGTCAGTTGGTTCGCGTTACGGAAACTACGGCCCACCACAGACCGGTGTCAGAGCGGCGGTTCGACGGCGTGCAGTTCGAGAATCGTCAAATTGGCAGTTTTGGGAGGCGGAAACCCGCCCTCGGCCAAGACCTTCTCAAGCTCAGCACTTGACCAGCGGCTTCGCGCATGCTCCTCGGAATCCCACACGCCCACGATGTAAAGAGCGCCGTCTCCGACCGCGCAGTGATGGCGCAGCTCGCCGAAGGATGTCGCCCCTCCTCGGCTCATGATCAGTGCGTGTGCGCGGTCGTACGAGCGCGTCAACTCTTCGACGTCGCCGTCAAATCGGGCAATCAGCAGCGCAGACATTCTTCTCTCCTTGGCCAGTAATGCCCGCCCGCCGCGCCCGACAACATCCAGCCCCGGGCTCGGCTCAGGCCGACTCATCTTGACTTGTGGGGTGCAAATATCCGATTAGCGGCTCACGAGCGGCCTAAGGGAGTCGTCCGTTACCATCCCGCAGGCCCTTGGTCCTTGCTTCCATATACGGCTGCTTGCGTTTCGTGGTGGGTCTGCTCGTGCGCCGGCTGGAAAGCGATTCTGACCGTGAGGTTGAACTCCTTCTCCTTCGCCACGAGCTGACCGTTCTCCGGCGGTCGATAAGAAAGCCAAAGCTGGATCGAGCCGATCGAATGATCCTGGCGGCGCTAGCCATGCGGTTGCGGCCGCGGGCAAGGTCTGGATTGCTGGTACGGCCGGAGACGGTGCTGGGCTGGCATCGCGCTCTGGTTCGCAGGAAGTGGGCTGCGTTCGCGCGTAGGCGTGGTCCGGGTCGACCTCGCATTGATGAGGAGTGCCGACAGCTCGTCCTCCGACTGGCGAAGGAGAATCCGCGTTGGGGCTACATGCGCATTCGAGGTGAGTTGCTCAAGCTCGGCCACGTCGTTTCGGCGACTTCGATCAGGAATCTGATGTAGAAGCACCGCATTCCGACCTCCCCGCGACGAGCAGGCCCGAGCTGGCGTGAGTTCCTGAGAGGCCAGGCGTCTGCGATTGTGGCCACCGACTACTTCACGGTGGATACCTGGAATCTCAGGCGGCTCTACGTCCTCTTCTTTATGGAACTCGGAACTCGACGCATCTTGTGGTTCGGGGTGACCGAGAGCCCGAACCACGACTGGGTCAGCCAACAGGCGCGAAACCTTATCTGGGTGCTCCAGGAGCGGACGTCTCAAGCTAAGTTCCTGATCTGTGACAACGACAAGAAGTTCCCCTTCGCGTTCGAGCGCATGCGGGCCGCTGATGGTATCCGGGTGATTCGCACGCCTCTACAGGCTCCGAAGGCAACGCCTACGCCGAGCGCTGGGTGGGGGGTGCGCGACGCGAATGCCTAGATTGGATGATCGTTAGTGGCCGGCGTCACCTCGAGCGGGTACTGGACGAGTACATCGACCACTACAACCATGAACGACCGCACCGCGGCCTTCAGCTCCACCCTCCAGACGGCCGGTTGCACGGAATAAGCGCTGCGGGAGCGATCAGTTGTCGCGTAAGACTGGGCGGATTGCTACGCGAGTACTCATGTGTGCCAAACCGTGCTGCCGCATGATATTTGCACCCGACAGGCTATTTCTGTAGGGGTTTGCTCGGGACGGGAACGTCGTCCAGTAGAAGCCGTTGCCAGGCATCTCCAAGCCAGCTCTCAAACGCTTCCCCAGTCCAGCGGCGCCCGACCACAAGAAGCCGGTAGAACTCTGGCGAGTTCGTCGCCCAGACGATGTCTCTAGCGGTCTGTTTTGAAATTGCCGGGCGGAGGCGTCCCGCCTGAGCGAGATGTTCGATGACCAGTCGCATGCTGCTGGCATGGCGCTCCTGCAACTCAGCGACAAGGGAGCCCAGGTCGGCGTCGGTCGGCGCAGCTTCCATGACTACATGCCAGATCGGCGCGAGGCGTTCCAGCATCGGCCGCACCGTCCGAGCGAAAAGCTGGAGCTTGCGGCGTGGGTCAGGCTCGGCACGGATTTCCGCCACGCCTTTGCGCTGCTGCGGAGGCACCGGCTCATCTGTGCCTGAGAGCGCGGTTTCGACCAGATACCTGACCAGGCTTGCCTTGCCGCCGATAGAGAGATAGATGGTCTCAATCGAAACCGACGCCAGGTCAGCAACCGCCTCCATCGTGGTCCGTGTATATCCACGCTCCAAAAACAGCTGGAGCGCAGCACCCGAAACCCGCCGACGCGTTTCTCGGGCAGATGCTTGCCTACCGGTCGTATCGTAGCGACGCTTTGCGGGCTTGACGGTCGTCTTTGCCAGTGCTAGTCTCCCGATATTGGCTGGAACATCATTCTAGTGGAAATGGAGGTGGGTGGGTTGAAACTTGGTCACTGCGCGCTGACTGCCAACGACCCGAAGGCGTTGGCCGACTTCTATCAGGGCTTCCTTGGTCTGCACGGAGTCGGCGAAGTCGTCACTGAGCAGACCGGTGCGATGGTCTTCTTGAGCACCGACCCGCATGGACCGCCGCAGTTACAGCTGATGTCGAACCCACAGGGCCGGCATGTTGCCTTCGAGGTCGAGACGCTGGCCGAGCTGCGAGAGTTGTATGCGGGGGCACCGTCGCGTGGCGCTCAGGTTGTCATGAGCTTCGACCACGGGCCCACGCTCAGCTTCTATGTGCGCGATCCGGAGGGAAATGCGTGCGAGGTGTATTGGGCGACCGGTCGCCGCTCAGGCGGCGGCAACCGCCCGATCGACCTGACGAGATCCGAAGACGAGTTGCTCGAGCTAATCCGCGCCTGAGGCGCGAACGGTTTTGGTTACCGGTACCTATTTAGACCCCAGCCGCATCGTGGCATTAGGTGTTGCCCCCGTAGTGACCCCTCCATCCGTTGACAATTCAGGCTGCGGATGGCGTCGGTGCCTCGGCCTCGGGGACCAGTCTCGCCAGCGACACACTCCGGCTCTGTGCTTCATCGGCGTCACAGCCGTGTCACGCATTCGCGGAACCCAGGGGATACAGGAGGTCACAGGAGGACACGAAGACTCAGCTCGAGTACAGGAGGAACCTCGAGGACACCACAGGACACGAGAGGACACGAGAGGACACGGCATTACGACGGTTCGGGACCGTGAGGCCCGGGTTCAAATCCCGGGCCCCGACCATGTTGTCCTGTCTCAGGACATCGTGCACGCCTGTTGCAAGACATTGTGCACAAGGCAGCGACCACCTAGTGGCTGGTAGTTGCGTGTTGGGTCGATGGTCAGGGCGCGAATGAGCTCGCCGTCGTCGGTGATGATGCGAACGTCGGGGCCGGCGACCAAGAGTCGGACTCTTCTGTTCTTGTGGGCGAGGCCGACAGGGATGTGACGGAGCTTGCCTAGGTAGCGGAGGGTGACCTTGCCGAAGGGGTCGATCTTGTCCCGGCGGACGCGGTGGTCGATAGGTGCCGGCTGCTCGGTGGGCTTGGCCTTGATGAGGGAGTTGAACACCGCGGTGGGTGTCTGGCGCTGGAGGGCTCGGTGCGGCCTGCGGTTGTTGTAGTACTCGCGAAAGGCGTCGAGCTGAAACTGGAGCTCGGCGAGCGAGCGTGCTGGCGTCTGCTGGCGCAGGAAGCGCTTGAGGGTTTGGTGGAAGCGCTCGACCTTGCCGCAGGTCTGAGGGTGGTAGGGGGTTGAGTGTTTGAAGACGATGCCGAGGCGTTCGAGTTCCAGCTCGAGCAAGACCTTGCCGCGCCGAGACCTGCCGGTGAAGACAGCGGCGTTGTCGCTGAGCATGGAAGCCGGCAGGCCGAATGTATTTGAAGCTGAATGGAATGCGTGGACGGGGTCGGCCGACTTGACCGTGACCAGGGCTTGGGAGACGAGCGCAACCCTGGACTTGTCGTCGAGGAAGTTGAGGATCTCGACCGGAGAGGAGTCGGCGAACTGCCACGGCGTGGAGTCCAGCTGCCAAGTCTCGTTGGGGAGTTGAGCTTCGAATCGGATGAAGGAGGACTTCGGGCGCTTGTGCGGCTGAGGGGTGATGAGCCCGTTGCGTTTGAGGATCCGCCACACGGTGGCGACCGACGGCACTTTGTCGACCTGGGCTTTGAGGTGATATGCGATGGTCTCCGGTCCGGCGTCGTGACCGGCGGCGGTCAGCTCGTGGCGGAGCTTGACGATGAGCACCTGAACCTGGGCTTCGATCTGATGGCGGCAGGTCTTGGGTCTTCGGGAACGCGGCTCTAGCGCTGGGTAGCCGCCTTCCCTGAATCGTCTGAGCAGCTCGAAGACCCAGCGCTTGGAAACGCCGTGGTCGCGGGCGAGTTGGGTTGGACTGCGATGTTCGAGGACGACGGCGTCGACGATGTAGCGGCCGAGACCCGACATGCGCCACCTCCGAGGTTGGTGGCGTGCACTATGTCTTGCGACATAGGTGAACTATGTGCTGAACTCAGACACCGGGCCCCGACCATGTCATGTCTCAAAGGCCGGGTTCGCTGCGAGTTCACGACGAGCCGAGAAAACGAGGAGTTAGCTAGAGAGCCGGCTACATGTACTGGAAAAGAAGTACTACGCGATCCTCGGATTCGCCCTTGCGGCCGACCAGCTCCAAGTTCGCGAGCGCCGGATCGAGTCGGTGCTCGCGCGGCCGGGTGGCGGAATGCTTGCTTGTCAAGCCTGCCCGAGCCTCGCCGCCGCACAGCGCGAGTCGCAACGGAGCGGCGTCCAGCTGTTTCGCACGCTGCTCGCGAGTCAGCGGGGTTAGGACGAACCCGGTTGCGATCGCGATTTTGCGCTACCGTGTTGGGCCGCAAACGTCAGTGAGGTGATGCAAATGAGTGTATTGAGCTTTCTGATCCCCGTCGGCGTGCTTGGCTTGATCGCTTGGGTCGTGGTCGGGTTCACGCGCTCGCGGGCGACGGAGCCCTTCACCCTCGCCACCGCGACCGCCTTCTACGCCCGGGTGCTGTTCATCGTGGGGTTGCTCATGAGCCTCTCCGGTACTGGCGTCGTCATCAAGGCTTTGATCGGCTTCATCCACCCCGGCTACTCCTACTACGACTACTCGTCCGTGGCTAAGGGCGCCCCGCCTGGGATCCCGAATCCGGGGCCACCCAGCAACTTCGTCGATCAGCAGCGCAGCCAGGACCTGGTCTTGGGGATTACATTGATCGTGGTGGGCTTGCTGGTGGCAATAGCCCATTTCTACCTGGCTCGTGCGGTCGCCCGGATGGCGGGCGGCTCGCCCACCTGGGTGACGCGGGGGACGATCATGGCGCTGACGGTAAGCACTGCCGTCGGTGCGATTCCCACCGCTGCCATCGGCATCTATCAGATGCTCAGCTACTTCATCGTGGGCAGCTCGCAGAATCTGGGCCAGCTGTGGGGAGACCCGGTCGGAGCGGCGATAGCG
>WNFC01022256.1_pt1 | contig 12654 bp, 8 predicted proteins | sample 5400541 | NCBI WGS metagenome assembly WNFC01 (sample SAMN13153342, study PRJNA577476) | soil metagenome | isolation source: 120 cm saprolite under Douglas fir tree site 2 hole 2 replicate 1 | place: USA:California | collected 2015-04-18
CTGCCGATGTGCGACCCGAAGTCGTATCCCCAGCAGCCATGCACGCCTGACAGCGACTCCAACACAGGGCTCGGCGCCAAGACCGACGCCGGCTCGGCTTTCATGGAGCTGCAGTTCTATCCGCCAGGCTTCGGTCCCTTCAAAGACGCGTTCAGCTGCGACCAGACGCAGTACTGCGTCGCGCTGACCATCGACAGCCTCTCCTGCAGCTTCAACTTCAAGTTCTGCAACAACAACTGCATCGAGCCGGTGAACTTCGCCTATCTCCAGACCGATGGAGTGCCTGCCGGCCCGCCGAGCCCGCAGCTGTTGAACGACGCCAGCTTCGCGCCCAATGACAAGACGCTGAAGATGAACCCGGGCGACAAGGTGCAGGCCACTCTCCAGGACACAGTTGCCGGATTCCTGACTACGGTCACAGACCTCACCACCGGCCAGACCGGCTTCATGGTCGCGAGCGAGGCCAACGGCTTCATGAACACGAACTCGCGCACATGCGGCGGCACACCCTTCGCATTCCACCCCGAGTACGACACCGCCTCCAAGCAGAACCAGGTGCCATGGGCCGCGCTCGAGGGCGGCGTGCTGATGCAGCAGGAGATCGGGCACTTCGAGTCTTGCTCCAGCGTCTCCACCCCGATCGGGTTCTCGTTCGACCAGCAGGCGGCCTGGACCTGCAATGGCGGCCTGGAGCCGGGCGGGACGGGTGAGGGACCCTGCAACTTCACGACCGGTGTCTGCAGCAATCCAACGACAGAGGGCGGCACGGCTTGCCCGGCCGGCGCCGGACTGTGTGAGTTCTCGGACGCCATCTGCGCGCCCTCGGGTCCGCGCACGGTGGTCGTCAGCGGCGCGAACACCACATGGAACTGGGCGGTAGCCGCCTGCGAGCAGGACTTCACGCAGAACGGCGACCTCGACTTCGACGGCAACGACTACATCGCCGACTGGCCGGATGGCTCGACCAACTTCCCAACCTCGTTCAAGTACGCCGGGCCATTCGACGCTCAGGGCAATACCTATCCCAACATTCAGTTCGAGACCGACCTGGCGGCCTCAGAGAACGACTGCAACGTCGTGACCGGCGCAGGGTGCACCGCCCCACCGCGCGGCTCGGCGTTCTACCCGTTCTGGACGATTGGCGTCCAGCCGTCCATCGCCGGCTCGGGCAACACGTGCGAATGGAACTTCGGCAACACCATCAAGCACGTGACCGACGACAGCTTCGGCGGCCCGGCCGAGTACGGCACGCCGAACACCGCCCGGTTCGCCGGGACGATCATCAGCGCAGTGATCCCCAACCCGCAGCTGAACGCCGGCTGCTGATCGGCTATTTGGCGAAGGCCGGCGCGGTAAACGCGCCGGCCTTCAGCGTCTTGAATTCCGAAACTTGATGGGCTATGGTCGGAAAGGCTGCATCGGGCTGGTGCACCTTGTCGGCGGCGGGGGAAAACGGGAGCAATCGGGGCCGTCACGATCGACCCCATTCCTCTCGAGTTGGCTTGCTGAGGAGGAACAGATTGGGAAATTTCAGCCGGAACCACGGGAGGCCGCTGAGGGCCGCAGTGTTCGCCGCGACGATAGTCCTTGCGCTTTCGCCCGCCCGGCTCGCCGCCGGATCAGGCGCTCTCTGGGCGTCATCAGTCTCGGCCGCCAATACCGTCGTCAGCTCGCCAACGAGCGGCGGCGGCTACCCGGAGAACCCGCCGGTGGAAGGCGGTTGCGTCGGGCCGAGCGCCGGCAACTTCAACGCCAACCATTCGGAATCGGATGTGACGGTCGAGCCCGGGGGCGAGCAGCTCGTGGGCTCCTCGAAGTTCTTCTACGACAAGTTCTCCACCGGCTACAACTTCTACCTCGGCAGCTATGCGATCAATGGCAATAAGCACAGCAACAACATCATCCAGGGCTACGACTGCTCGACCACCGAGACCATGCCTGGCGTCCTGAACCAGAGCATGCCGCCGAGCTGGACCAACACAACCGATCCCAACGTCGGGTTCGACACCCAGGGTCGCGTCTACCAGACCATGCTTCCTTTCAACGCGTTCTGGACGAATCTGCACCCCGATGGGGCCATCACCGTCTCATACAGCGACGACCTTGGCGCGCACTGGGTGACGGGGAATGGGGGGCAGGCCCTCGAGCAGGTTCCGAATTCCAGCTCGTTCCAGTTCGGCCATGTCGAGGACAAGCAGTGGGTGGCCGTCAACCATTACCCCGGCAGCCGATTCCAAGACCATGTTTACTCGACGTGGGACATCATCGACGGGAACGTCGGCAGCACCGTCAAACTGCGCATGGCGACGTCCCGCGACCGCGGGCTGACCTTCTCGCCCGCGAAAACGATCGTCTCGAGCTCGATCGACCAGCTCCGCGACCAGTTCAGCCAGCCGGCCGTCGACCCGTCAGGCGATGTCTACGTGGCGTACACGAACATCGGGACCAAGACCAACTCGGCCGACTTCTTCGTCACCCGCTCGACCGATGACGGCAACACATTCAGCACCCCGGTCCAGGCTGGAACGGGCAACACAATCGGCGTCGCGAGCGGACGAGTCACCAACACCACCTTCCGTGATGGCATCAACTTCGCCTTCGCCGCGTCACAAGATTTTCCCGGGCATCTCTACCTCGCGTACAACGATTTCAACCGGACCCAGTACAACGTGTTCCTGGTCCAGTCGACCGACGGCGGGCAGACCTGGAGCAACCCCGTGTCGGTCAACGACGACATCACGTCGGGCAGGACCGCGGACCACTTCCAGCCCGCGGTGGCCACGGGCCCGGGCGGCGCGGTAGCGGTCGCCTTCTACGACCGCCGCGCGAGCTGTCCCACGGACGGCAGCATCATCAAGCAGGACCAGGGCCGCTCGAACTTCTGCATCGACGTATCGGTCCAGCCTTACACGGACAGCGGAGCCGGAGCCGCGGCGATAGGCGCAAACATCCGCGCCTCCAACTACACGTGGGACCCACAGCAGCCGGGTCTCCTCGTCAACGCGGACGGCACGACCACCGACCTTCAAACCCTGGGTGGCCTGGGCCAGATGGCCTGCGCCTCCCATAACGACCCGTGCAGGTTGTCTTTCATCGGCGACTACTTCGGGCTGGCGATCTCGGCGGGCAACATCTACACGCTCTCGGTGTCGACCCACTATTCGTCGAAGGTCAAATCCGACGATGGCTCGGCCCTCTACTACCAGCAGCAGGTGCTCGGCACGATCAGCCGGGCGACCCTCGGAATCTAGGAGGTAGACCAAATGCGAAAGTTTGGACCGGCACTGGCGGTTGCAACCGGCGCTTTGCTGGCGCTGGCAAGCACCGCGTTCGGCAACGTGGCGCTGACTCAAATCAGCTCCGATCCGTTTACGAACCCCACGGCGGTCGATGGGGTGGCCATCTATCACGCCACCCAGGTGGAGCCCGACACGTTCTCGTTTGGCTCGACCATGGTTTCGGCATTCCAGGTCGCCCGTTTCCACAACGGCGGCGCCGACGACATCGGTGTCGCGACCTCGACCAACGGGGGTCAGACGTGGAAGCACAGGCTCCTACCAGGGCTGACATTCCAGGTCGACCCGACCAGCCCGTTCGAGCGGGTCAGCGACGCGTCGGTGGCCTACGACGCGAAGCACGGCGTCTGGATGGTCTCGTCGATCCCATTGACTTCGTCACTTGTGGTGCCGACGGTCTTCATCAGCCGTTCAACCGACGGTGGTCGCACGTGGAAGACCCCGGTGTCCATCCCGCAGGCATCGGGCCCCGTCAACCTGGACAAGAACTGGACGGCGTGCGACAACACACCTACCAGTCCGCACTACGGAAACTGCTACACGGAGTTCGACAACTTCGCCGTGTTCGACCTCGAGCTCCTCAGCACATCCAGTGACGGCGGCGCCACGTGGAGCGTGCCGATCTCGACGCCCCTGCACGCCCACGGGCTCGGCGGCCAGCCGGTGGTGCAGCCAAACGGCAACGTCGTGGTGCCATTCGAGTCGATCGACGGCCTGGCCAAGATCGCGGCCTTCGGGTCGACCGACGGCGGCGCCACACTGACCGACGCCGTCACGATCGCGACGATCAACTTCCATTCGGTCGCCGGCGACCTGCGGACCTCGCCGCTGCCCTCGGCGGAGATCGACGGCGCAGGCAAGGTGTTTGTCGCCTGGGAGGACTGCACTTTTGAGCCGGGGTGCCCGGCCAACGACATAGTCTTCAGCTCTTCGAGCGACGGCACGATCTGGTCCAGCGTCACCAGGGTGCCGATTGATGGCGTCGGCAGCGGCGTCGACCACTTCATCCCCGGACTCGCGGTGGACAAGGCGACCTCGGGCGGCAGCGCCCACCTGGGGCTGAGCTACTACTTCTACCCGAACGCCAACTGCACAGTCGCCACCTGCCAGCTCGATTCCGGCTTCATCTCGTCCTCCAACGGCGGGGCGACCTGGGGCGGCGAGCAGCAGCTGGCCGGGCCCATGAACCTGACGTGGACCGCCTTCACCACGCAGGGATACATGGTCGGGGACTACATCTCGACCTCGTTCATCAGTGGACTGGCTTTCCCGGTCATCGCCGTGGCCGGCCCAGGTACGCCAACGCAGAACTTGAATGAAGCCATGTTCACTACGTCATCCGGCCTGGCCGTCAGCGGCGGCAGCGCCGCATCGACGACACAGGGGGCAGGCAGCGGCGCCTCGACCGTCTCGTTCGTGGTCGGACCGCTCAACCGCTAACGCATCGTTCGACAAACGCTGGGGCTCGCAGGTTGCCTGCGAGCCCCATTTTTTCAGATCGTCATCAATGCGTCGGGCGCGGCGTCGGTGAGGGAGCCGGGTGTGATGGCGTCGGCGAGGCCGGAGCGGTCGGAGGCGTCGGACGACTGCTCGGCAACGGACTCGGCGGCGGCAAAGTCGGCGGGCTGGTTGACTGGGTGGGCTTCGGGCTTGGTGTCACCGGACTTCTTGTTGGAACCGCTCCCGACCCGCCCGACGGCGATGGGCCACCCAGCTGCGGCGGCATGTTCTGCGCGATCACGGCCGGCAGAGCGGCGCTGATCGCCTGCTCGAAACCCGAGTCGGCCCCGGGAGAGGTGACGATGGCGGGGGTCAGCAGCACGGCCGTCGCGACGAGGACGGCTGCCACCAGCACGCGCCGCCGGCGATAGGCCAGCACCGAAGGCCTGGCGCCTGTGGTCTGAGGCGAGCGCTTGAAGGTGATTCGGGCCGGTGTGAGCGGGATGCCCTGGGCGAACAGGCTGGCCGCCGGTGCGCTGCCCCACGCGATGGCCTGCCAGGTGAGCAAGCTCGCGACCGCAAGCCCCAACGCGCGAGGTCCGTACAGCGCTACCGCCACGGCCATCACGGCGCAAGCCATCGCCACGAGGGATTCCGGCAGAGTGCCGAGGATCGCTCGACCCAGGCGAGAGGGCGTTCGCACCTTTGGGGTGCGCAGGAACACGCCACGCTGCGTGATCAGGGCGCTGACGCAGGCGCGCGCCACTGTCCAGCTCAAGGCAAGCATCACTATCGCTGCCAGGGGAGTGTCACGCCAAGGCGCATGGCAGGCTGCGTGGATGCTCCACGCCAGTCGCAGCAAGCCGGCCACCAGCAGGAAGATCGGCAGCACCAGCAGCAGTCCCACCAGCTGACGCAATAGGAGCGGATGGCCCAGGGCGAGGAACGGGCTCGTTGCGAGCAGGAAGAAGGCAAGCCCAACGCCGAGGGGATCGGCGAACCATCCCAGTCCGCCGACCAGGTACTGGTACCGCTGGGCGGCCGTCAAGCGCGATCGCCTCACGCCGACCAGCATGGACAGGTGGCGGCGCAGTATCTGCACGCCGCCGAAGGCCCACCGAAAGCGCTGGCGCCGCAGCCCGTCGAAATCGAGCGGCATGAGGCCGGCGCCAAATACCTGGTTTAAATACACGGCCCTCCAGCCCCGCGCAAGCAGGCGCAACGAGGCCTCGGCATCTTCCGTTATGCACCACTCGGCCCAGCCGCCGATTTCCTGCAGTGCGGCCAACCGCACGAGGCCCATCGTGCCCCCGAAGATGATCGCATTGACGCGCGCACGCGCCACCATGGTCACGTCGAAGAAGTAGCGGTATGCATAGAACAGGCCGCGAAGGTAGGCCGAGTCCCGCCAGTCCCGGTAGTGCTGCGGGGTCTGGACGAAGGCCACCTCGGGGCTGGCGAAGAAGGGCACGCACGAATTCAGAAAGTCGGGGTGGACGATGTAGTCCGCGTCCACGATGCCGACGATCTCGATGTCGGCGTCGAGGCGGCGCGTGGCTTCGTTTAGCGCGCCGGCCTTGAAGCCGGGCCAGCTGGGCAGATGCATGAATTGAAATCTCGGTCCGAGCCTGCGGCAGTCCTCCTCCACCGGTCTCCACAGCGTCGGATCGGTGGTGTTGTTGACGATCACCTGGACGGTGAGCTCGGGGTAATCGAGCTCGGAAAGCGCGTCGAGCGTCTGCCGCAGCATGTCAGGCGGTTCGTTGTACGCGGGCACCTGGAGACAGACGCGAGGTCGATAGCTGCCGGACGCGTCAGGTGTTGGTACGGCCGGCTCGCGTCGACCGAGTGAATCGGCGATCTCGTACGCGAACACGAGCGTCAACGTGAGCGCGGCGAGCTCCATCACCACGAGGGCGACGGACAGTCCGAGGGCGAGAGCCGGCGCATGGGTCGTGAACGTGACGGTCAGCAGGACGCCCGCGAAGGCCAGCGTCGCCGCGACGAGTGTCGCGAAAAAGAGCCGGGCGGGCCAGTTGATCGTGTACAGCAGGATTGCGGGGGTCGCGGCGACGAGGATCAGGATCACGAAGTCCGGTCCGATGGAAGCCTTGTCGCCGAGAGCGTTACCAACCGTCGCCGTTGCGATCCCGGTCAAAAAGAGGAGCGCTGGCAGGCCGATCGGCCATCCAGAAGCGCGCGAGCGGCCCAAGACCACGAAAACGCCCAGCCCCATGATTGCCAACAGGGCGGCTGAGGCTGCAAGGTCAATCAACTGTCAGCGCGATGATGATCGCCTGGCAAGGGAAAGGGCCGGGCGACGGCCCGACCCCTTGCATTGCGCCAGGTCATTGCTTACGAATGGCTGGTCGGTGGGACGTTGGCGCGAAAGTGCTGACACACTCACCGATCCCGTGGGTGCCCGGCGCCAGGGCGAGCTTGCACTTGTCGACCTGCTGAACTACCTGCTGACCCCAGTTGCTGGGGTCGGCGCTGCCTGTGATCGCCGCCTCGCTTGCCACGCCGGCCGCACCAACGGCCAGAAAGGCGACTGCGAGGCCGACGGCGCCCTTGGTCGAGACCAAGGCTACGGCGTGGGCGAGAACTGACATCTGAGGACCTCCTTGAAGATATGAGGCGTGGTAATGGGCTTGCGCCGGCGCGGGGCTGGGGCCGCTTGCTTTGGCAGCTTCGTTGTGAAGCTGCTGCTCCAACCACCGCTCGAACCCGTCGCCGCTTTCCACGCTCATTCCTCCAAAGAGACTGTCGAGACCACCGGTGTACCCAAATCGATTTTGGACCTGGCTTCGAGGCGGCCGCGAAGGCGCGCTTTAGCCGCCGCCAGGCGAGAAGCGACGGTCCTCTCGGGGACGTTGAGGGCGGTAGCGATCTCACGATTGGTGAAGCCGTGAAGATGGCGCAGCACCAGCGCCGCGGCCTGGTTCGGGGGCAGCGCACGCAGCTCGCGTCGAAGGTCGGGTTCGCCGATCTCCGTGGGGTCGGTTTCTTTCGGTCGCCCAAGGCGGCGGAGGACCTCGCCCACGTCGTGCAGGCGCTCTCTGCGGCGGTGTGTGAAGGCGACGTTCAACGCAATCCGGTAGATCCACGCCTCGGCGAGCGCTTCCTGCTTCCAACGGTCCCATCCGCGGAAAGCACGCAGGTATGCCTCCTGAGTCGCGTCTTCGGCCGCTGCCGGGTTGCGCAGGATCAACATCAGCGTCGCGAAGACCCGTTGGTAGGTTGCCCTGTAAAGGCGGTCGAAATCCGCCTTGACCCCGGCGCGGTAGGGGGGCTCAAATCCACCTGATGCTCCGCCGCCCCGAAGCTCGGCGTCCGGCTGCTTCATATAACCTAGTTCTAACGCCTGAAAACGGAAATGGTTGTCCCTTAACCCAAGATTCCGTTTCAGGATTGACGCATGATCCTGGTGACCGGCGCCACGGGACTGAACGGCGGTGTGCTGGTGCGCCTGCTCTCGGACAGGGGAGTACCCGTGCGAGCCCTGGTGCGCAACCCAACCCGAGCGACGGCCCTTGCTTCGCTGCCGAACGTCGAAGTCGTTGAGGGCGACATGGCGCATCCAGCCACGCTCGCCGAGCCCCTTCGCGGAGTGGAGCGGGCGATGCTCATCTCATCGTCGGACCCGGCGATGCTCGAGGTTCAATCGAATTTCATCGAAGCGGCTCGCAAGGCCGGCGTCAGGCATGTGGTCAAGCTCTCCGGGATCATGCCGGAGGTTGACTCGCCGTTTAGATTCGCGTGCATGCACGGCGAAGCTGAGCTGAAGCTGGAACGGTCCGGGATCGCTTTCACTCACCTCCGCGCGGGCGAGTTCATGCACGCGTACTTTCGGCAGGTGCCGGCGATCGTCGCCCGCGGAACGTTCTTCTTACCGATGGAAGATGCTCGGATCGCGTCGATCGACGTCCGGGACATTGCCGAGGTCGCCGCCAAGGCCCTCACCGAGCCCGGGCACGAAGGCAAGATCTACCCGCTCACGGGTCCAGAGGCGCTCAGCATGGCCGAGGTTGCGGAGAAGCTCTCCACCGCCACCGGAAAGCCGATTCGCTACGTCAACATCGCTCCGGAAGAAGCCCGGAAAGCCCAGCTTGCCGCCGGAGTGCCGCCGTACACAGCGGATGCCCTGGCCGAGCTGTTCGCGGAGCGGCGTAAGGGCAAGGAGTCGAAGGTCTGGCCGGAAATCGAGGACATCCTCGGGCGGCGTGCGACCACCTTCGACGAGTTCGCCACGCGCCACGCAGCGATCTTCCGCGGCGAGGAGCCCGCTCCGAAGGTCTGACTACGTTCCTTGCTTGACATCGACTCGATGCGAGGGCACGGTGTAGACGACGGCCGTCGGGCAACGGCCCTTCGCTACAAAAAGGGGGAATTCAGATGAAGGTCAAGTGGATTTTTCGGTTCGTCGCCCTGGTCGCCGTCCTGGGACTGACCATCGTCGCGACCAGCGCCGACGAGGGGACGCTCTCCCTCAGGGCCAAGCTCACGGGGTTCCAGGAGTCGCCGCCCAAGCTGAGCCCGAGCACCGGCACCTTCGAAGCCACGGTGATCGGCTCGACGCTCTCCTACACGCTTACGTACACGAAGCTGTCCAGTCCGGCGTTCATGGCGCACATTCATTTCGCGCAGCCGGCGGTGAACGGCGGAGTCTTCCTGTGGCTGTGTGGTTCTTCCACCGCACCCGGCCCGGCCGGGACGCCCACCTGCCCTCCTGACGGCGGCACGGTTTCGCGGAGCGGGGTAACCGCCGCAGACATCCAGGGCCTCTCCACACAGAATCTGACAGCGGGCGATTTTGCTGGGGCCATGAGGATCATCACCAGCGGGGACGCCTACGTGAACGTCCACACGACCTTGTTCATGGGCGGCGAGATCCGCGGCTTTGTGAGGTCAGACGACTGATCGACCGGAGCTAGTGGCGATTGGCGGCGGGTGGTTTGCCCGCCGCCACAACCAGATGTTTCGAGTTTCCAACCCTGCCGGCGGAGTCAGGAGGACGTCACAGGCGATGTAGGCGGCCAGGATGGCCGCCAGGAACTTATCGGAGCTTGAGAGTTTCAAATCGCTCGTCCAATCCAGCTCGAATTTCGGGCGTGCAATCGGCCCTGTCCTAAGAAGGATTGAATTCGATGAATTAACACTACAATCCGGGGGCGCCATGGCTGAATTAACAGAAATAGCGGGGGAGAGTTGAATCGATGGCGATCGTCCTGGTGGTCGATGATGGCGCAGCCAATCGGGAGCTGATCCAGGCCTACCTGTCCGGCATCGACTGCGAGGTGAGGTTCGCGGTGGATGGCCTCTCGGCCCTGGCTGCCATCGAAAGCGACGCCCCAGATCTCGTCCTGCTGGACGTCCAGATGCCCGGAGTGGACGGTTACGAGGTCTGCCGGCGGATCAAGGCCATGCCGCGAGGCAGGCTCCTGCCGGTGGTCATGATCACGGCGCTCAACCGCACCGGCGATCGGGTGGCCGCGCTGGAGGCCGGCGCCGACGACTTTATGACCAAGCCCGTGGAACGAATCGAGCTCGCGGCCCGAGTCAGGTCTGCGCTGCGGCTGAAGGCCCTCTACAACACGCTCGACAGCGCCGAGCAGGTGATCTTCTCGCTCGCGGCAGCCGTGGAGGCCAAGGATCCCTTCACCGAAAAGCACACCCAGAGGGTGGCGGAGACCGCACGCCACGTCGGCCGCCGGCTTGGGCTCCCGGAGTTCGCGCTCGACGCCCTGTACCGCGGCGGAACCATCCACGACATCGGCAAGATCGGGGTACCTGACTCCATCCTTCTCAAGCCGGGTCCGCTCGACGAGATCGAGCTCTCCCGGATGCAGGCGCACGTGGTGGTCGGTGAGAGCATCGTGAGGCCCCTTCGCTCCGGCTCCAGCCTGCTGCCGATCATCCGCCACCACCATGAACGCCACGACGGCCATGGGTATCCCGACGGCCTCCACGGAACGAAGATCCCGCGCCTGGCCCGGATTGTCGCGGTCTGCGACGCGTATGACGCCATGGTCAACGACCGGCCCTACCGCCCGCGTCGTTCCATGGATGAGGCGATCGCCGTCCTGGCCGATGGGGCGGGCTCGCAATGGGACCCGGAGGTGGTCGACGTGTTCATGGCCGAGATCCCGGCCATTCAGCGCCTGGGAGTGGCCTGAGCGAGACTCGTGACTGATTTCTTGACGGCGCTTCAGAACATCAGCACAGCGGCTTTCGTGCTGCTTGGCGTCGCCGTGGCCGCGGGCTGGGTGCGCCGCCGCGAGACGTCTCTTGGGTTCATGGCCCTGGCCATCGTCCTCCTCTCGCTGGTGACGCTGGTGAGCAGGATCGCTTCGCTGCTGCACCTCACGTCGACGGCAGTGGCCGACATCACGGTCATCGCACTCGTCGGCTCGGGTTACGCCCTGCTTCGATACCGCGGCTCCCTGATTCCACTGTCCCGACCGTGGCACATGGCGGCGGTCGTGGTCACGATCGCCGCGACGGTTGCCTTCATCGCGAGCCAAGCTCTGGTCTCCGCTGGAACTGTCCCACGGTCGTTCCAGACCGTGTCTGCCCTGGTTCTAATCGTCGTTTGGGCTGCCCTCGTCATGGAGCCGATCGTTCGCTTCTGGCTTGTCGCGCGAGGCCTGCCTGCCGTGCAGGCGTGGCGCCTGCGATCTCTCAGTCTCGGCTTCGCGGGCATCGTCGCCATTCTTCTCTTTGCGGTCGTGGCCGGAGCGTTCGTCTCGAAGATTGCTGTGCAGATCGCGATCGAGTTCGTTGTGATCGCCATCGTCCCCCTCCTCTACGTGAGCTTCTCGCCTCCCTCTTGGCTGCGTCGCGAGTGGCGCGCGTCAGAGGAGGAAGGGCTGCGGGGGTTCATGGAAGAGCTCCTGCTCAGCGAAGACCGCGAGCAGCTTTCGGCCCGCGCCCTCGACTGGGCGATGCGGCTGGTCGGTGGTGCTTCGGCGGCGACGTTCGACAGCAGTTTCAGGGTGCTCGACTCGCGCGGGCTTGTTCTCGACCAGATCAAAGGCTTGAGTGAGGCTCTCCCCGACCTGCATCGCGGAGTCAACCGGGCCGTCATCTTTGGATCGGATCGGACCGTGCTCATGCTGCCGATCGCGGGCCTTGCCTCCCTGGGCAGTTTGGTCGTGGTGTCAGGACCGTTTACGCCCGGCATCGGCGGGGACGAGATGAACCGGGTGCAGCAGTTCATGAGCGCATTCGCGACCGCCCTCGATCGAAGGCACGTCATCGATCAGCTCACGGAAACCAACACCCGTCTTGAGGCGGCCGACCGGCACAAGAGCGTGTTCCTCGCGAGCATGAGCCACGAGCTGCGGACTCCGCTCAACGCAATCCTCGGGTTCTCAGAGCTCCTGGTCGATGACGCCAAGGGCCAGTTTCCGCCCGCGACCCGCCAGCGCTTTCTCAAGCAAATCCACTCAAGCGGTGAGCACCTGCTCGGTTTGATCAACGACATCCTGGACCTCTCCAAGATCGAGGCCGGGCAGATGGAGCTTCGGTTGCAGCCGGTGGCCGTCGAGGAGGTCGTCCAGCAGGTGCTGAGCACGGTGGAGCCTCTCGCGGCCGAGAAGCACATCTCGATCGTCACCGGCGACATGACTGGGGGTGAGATCACCGCAGACGCCGGGAAGTTGAAGCAGATGCTGCTCAACCTCGTGGCCAACGCCGTCAAATTCACTCCCGACCGAGGCGAGATAAGAATTGCGGCCGTGCGACTCGAGGATTTGGTCGAGATCTCGGTGACCGACAACGGGATCGGGATTGCGCCGCAAGACCAGGAGCGAGTCTTCCAGGGTTTCCAGCAGGTGGACTCCAGCATGGGACGGCAGCACGCGGGCACCGGCCTGGGACTGACCTTGACCCGGCGGTTCGCGAACCTGCACGGTGG
>WNFC01006743.1_pt1 | contig 12653 bp, 11 predicted proteins | sample 5400541 | NCBI WGS metagenome assembly WNFC01 (sample SAMN13153342, study PRJNA577476) | soil metagenome | isolation source: 120 cm saprolite under Douglas fir tree site 2 hole 2 replicate 1 | place: USA:California | collected 2015-04-18
TCATCGCGCCCGCGCGCCGCTTTGTCCTTCGGCTGAAAGCTTTTCAGGCTGGCCCAACCTTCCACCAACGTGCCGTCAACCGTGAAGTGCTCGTCGCTCAACAATTCTTTGCTGCGCGCCAGTTGCAGCACGGCCTCGAAAAACTCGGCCGCGATTTCACCGGCCAACAGCCGGTCGCGGTTCTTACTGAAGACCGTCGGCACCCAGACCGCGTCGTCCATGTTCAAGCCCACAAACCAGCGGAACAGCAGGTTGTACTGCAGTTGTTCCATCAGCAACCGCTCGCTGCGCACCGAGTAAAGCACCTGCAGCAACAACGCCCGCAAAAGCTTCTCCGGCGCGATCGAGGGTCGCCCCAGGCGCGCGTACAAGGCATCAAACCGCGGCGACAGCTGCTTGAAGATTTCATCCGTCATCTTCCGGATTGGTCGCAGTGGATGATCAGCCGGCACTCGTTGCTCGGGCGATATATAACTGAACATCGCCGCTTGTTGTTCATCGTCTCCCCGCATCCTGTTCCTCCATCACTGATGTTGGAACCATTCTAATTGAGCAGGATCGTTCTGTGTGGAGAATCTTTAGTTTTTCAGCAGCCTGCTAGGTTGTGCACCCGGAAAATGCAAACTAAAGTTTGAACTCTGAACTTTGAACTCCGTGTTAGTTTTCGATCCTTTGGTAAAAACTCAATGCCGAGTCTCCCTGCTTGAGTATTCGACTCAGTCTCAGTCTTTCAACGATATCAGGCAACTGATTCTTGTGATGGTGTTCGACAATCAGCAGACCCTGTTTAGCGAACAAAGCTTCGGCATTTTCGGCGAACAACTCAAGTATGCCTAGATAGTCACTCACGTATGGCGGATCAAAGAAGACGATGTCCCAAGGTTTAGATTCTCGTGAAGTTGCCTCACGAAGAAACTCACCGGCTTCCCGTTGAACAACTTTCGTTTGCTCCTCTGGAATGCGGCACAAATCCAAATTTGCCTTAATCAGTGCGCAAATCTTCCGCGAACGATCGACAAATGAAGAATGTGCAGCACCTCTGGATAGGGCCTCAATCCCCACAGCCCCAGATCCGGCGCAAAGATCGAGAAATCGTGTGCCCAGTACACGCGGGGCAATGATGTTAAAGAGAGTCTCCCGGAGCCGATCCGATGTCGGCCTCACCTGCAGAGATGGGGGACTCTTCAGATTGCGGCCCCGGTATGTTCCGGCGATTATGCGCACGAGTTTTTACCCCGGATCACCCCACTGTAGCCAAACCAAATCGAGGATCCTGTGTGACTCGCGAAATCATATTGGCGGTTGTCGTAGCTTTCTCGCGTTTAGTCAGGTAGAACTCCGCTTCACGCTTTGCCAACTCCAGTATCTGCTGGTCTCGAACCAGATTCCCGATGCGAAATTCCGGTAAACCTGATTGTCTTGTACCCAGCAGTTCACCCGGTCCCCGCAGTTCTAAATCCTTCTCGGCGATCACAAACCCATCGCTCGTTTTTGCCATTATGCCCAATCGCTCTTTGGCGATACTAGTCTTCTTATCGGAAGTTAGCAGGACACAAAAGCTCTTCTCGGCGCCTCTACCAACGCGCCCGCGGAGCTGATGAAGCTGAGACAGGCCGAATCGTTCGGCGTGTTCGACAATCATTACTGAAGCGTTGGGAACATCAACACCAACTTCAATTACTGTCGTCGAAACGAGTATTTGAATTTCACTGGCGAGGAACCGCCGCATTACTTCGTCCTTCTCAGCTGGTTTCATTTTCCCATGGACAAGTCCTACCGAGAACTTGGGGAAAACCGTATCGCGCAAATACTCGTATCTGCGCGTGGCGTCTTTGAGATCCATTTTCTCCGATTCCTCGACAAGGGGATAGACCACATAAATTTGCCTGCCCGCCTTTACTTCACGAGAAATCAACCTCTTCACTTCCAGCCGATCCGTTGGATTATCAGCAAAAACCCTGGTCTCAATGGGTGTCCGGCCAGGAGGCATCTCGTCGATAACCGAAACATCAAGATCTCCATACACAGTCATCGCTAATGAACGTGGTATCGGAGTGGCCGTCATGACCAGCACGTCAGGATTAAATCCTCGCGCTCGCAATTCTGCTCGCTGCATGACACCAAAACGATGTTGCTCGTCGATCACTACTAATCCGAGGCGGGAAAAAGAGACTACCTCTTGAATCAGCGCCTGCGTACCTATGCAAGCGTGAATCTCGCCTACTTTCAGTGCGGCCTGCAGCCTGCGCTTCTCTGGAGCCCGCAGTGAACCAGTCAGCAGTTCTACTCGATAAGGAGTTTTTGCGAGTAGGCGTTTGATGTTACGTGCGTGTTGCTCGGCGAGGATTTCTGTCGGCGCCATTAGGGCCGTTTGATACTCATTTTCCATCGCCGCGATCATTGCGATTAAGGCGACGATAGTTTTGCCACTTCCTACGTCTCCCTGCAGCAGGCGATTCATCGGCGCCGCAGATTTCATATCGTTGAAGATTTCCAGGACGACCTTTCGTTGGGCACGTGTCAGCTTGAATGGCAGGACCGAAGAAACGGCAGACGTTACTCGACTATCTATCTTGATTATTGCTCCTTTTGATTCCTTTGTTCGCTTGCCTCGTTTTAGCGCTACGGCAAACGCAAGCCAAAAGAAATCTTCAAAAATCATTCTTACATGTGCCGGACTTCTGGATCGTTCGTAATCGTCCATGGATGCGTCTTGAGGAGGGAAGTGAATTTCACGTAGCGCTTTTGCGCGTCCAATCAGTTTGGCCCTTTGCCTTAGGTCAGCCGGCAATGTTTCCAGGATCGCTTTGTCGGCCAACGTTGCCAGGACCGCATGTATGATCTCCCGCAGACGTTTTGAGTTGAAGTCGCCCAGCTTTCGATAGATGGGCACGCGACGTCCCGCATGAATCGCGGCGAGGGACGGATCTGACGTTGCTTCCTCCCCTTGTTCAGTCGAGCTCTCATCGTCTGACGTAGTGAGTATTTCAAGTTCATCTGCTGGTTTCTGCAAGCGCAAAGCAAAGGTGTTGCGGCGAGAGTCCCATTCCCAACGTCCGAACGCGATGAATCGCGTTCCGCGCGCCAGCTTTTTTGTGTAGAAGTTGACGATTTCATAGGCGTGACTTCCGGAGACGAACCACCAAACCACCACTGGCCGGCCGGTCTTACCCGCATCAACACCCGACGCTTCGAAGATGAAAAGTTGCGACTTCCCGAATGAGCGTTTATTTCTGACTTGATAACCGCCGGCGAGTTTTACCTGCAGTTCAAGCGAAGCTTCCATTCCATTTGTCAAATCCTCGATGCGCGCCAAATGAGATCGATCTTCATAACGCATCGGCAAGTAGTTGAGCAGGTCTTCGACAGTTGCGTCCGCCGCTTGTTTTTTGTTGGAATAAGAGGCCAACGCGGCGGCCAGCTTACGCGAAAGGGTTTCGCCTAATCGCGCGATCCTAAATTGGTGAAGATCCTCAATTGGAGTGTTGAGGGAAATCGCGACGGGCATGGGTTTGGATCATAGCATAGCGCACGGAACACGATGCAGTGTTGGGGCGTTTAGCAATCTGAGGAACGCCATGGACAAACGAGAGTCTCTCATAGATAAGTTGATCCGTGAGTCGATGGAACGAGGAGAGTTTGACGACTTAACTGGCAAAGGCCAGCCTATTGACTTAAGTGAGAATCCTTTTGAGGATCCGGAGTTGCGGACGGTGCACCGCCTGCTTCGCAATGCCGGCTTTGCGCCGGCGTGGTTGGAGGAGCGAAAAGACATTGACGCCGAGTTTGAGCGTGCTCGAGCAACGCTGGTTAGGGCGAATCAAGAGTTTCGTCAAACGGTTGCTGAGATAAATCGACGAGTTAGGATCTATAATCTTAAAGCTCCCGCGGTCGTGTTTCATCGGAAAACAATCGACGCTGAAGCCTTGATTCGAGAATTGGAGAAGATCGAATGAGTGATTTTGCAATGGCGGATGAAAGTCAGATGACCGATACGACCAGTGAGACCTTAAAACAGTTGCGTCAGGGTTTGCTAAGAGTGCATAAGATTCTGCTGGAGTTGGAACGCACCGGATACGAGCGTGCCCGCGGGAGAATAACCAACAGTTACGATTTTCTTCAGCTTGTGCTAAAAGATCCCTGGTTTGACTGGCTTCATCGCCTTTCGGAACTCATCGTCCAAATTGACGAGACGTTGGACACCGTCGGTTCCGACCCACCGGCGACCGAAAACGGCGCCCTTGCACTGATTGCGCGGGCCAAGCTTTTATTGGCCCCGTCAGAATCGGGAAACGAGTTTCAGAAGAACTATTTTCTCGCTCTGCAACAATCGCCCGATGTTGTGTTGCTTCACTCTGAGGTGACGAGGCTACTGGGAGACGTCAAGCCAAAGCTAGTTTGACCGGTTCAGCCGGCGACCCTTACTTAGCTACTGCTTCGGTCTGCGAACAATACTTGTCAAACGCTTGCGTCAGTTCTTGCGCGATCTCCCGTGGGCCACGGCCCTCGATCTGATATCGCTCCAACATGTAAACCAACTTGCCATCTTTCAGCAACGCAACTGAAGGTGAAGATGGCGGGTAACCGGTAAAATAACTGCGCGCTCTTTCCGTCGCTTCAATATCGGCGCCCGCGAAAACGGTCGCAACCTTGTCCGGCTTTACACTGTGTTGGAGCGCCAGCGCGACGCCCGGTCGAGCTTTCCCTGCTGCGCAACCGCAAATCGAGTTTACGACTACCATCAGCGTGCCTTGAGTGGTTTGCAGCGTAGCATCGACCGCCTCAGGTGTTTTGAGTTCTTCGAAGCCAAGACGCGTTAAGTCCTCACGCATGGGACGAATCATGATTTCTGGATATGGCATTTTTTTTAAAATCTCGTCTAAATTTCTATGTGTCGATTGATTGTAACATGCAAACGCCAATCACGGGTGCTGCCGCAGGTCCGCGTAGTGGCCTAATTTGAATTCTTAGTGTTCTCCGTGTCTCCGTAGTGAATGTTTTTGCTAAGTATATTCACCACTGAGGCACGGAGAACACGGAGATCTCTTAATGACTTAGGCCACTACCCAGGTCCGGGCAGTGTCTCACCTTGGTCAGGAAGCTTGTTGACTGAGTTGAGTAGTTCAGTCCGATAGTGACTGGCATTCAACCTTGAGGCGGGGACAGGGTCCACTTTCCTTACCTGAGAGATTACTCAAGTTGGGTGATTGAGTTGTTGAAACATGGCTTTCCAGGCGCCTTGCTGGCAGGGGTTTCTATACTGACCTTATAGAAATCCTTCGAGGCATCTCGCCATCACCGCTCAAAACAACTCGCCAGACACTCGGTGGTAGCCGATACTCTCCCAGGCGCTCGGCCCACTCAATCACGATGACCGCAGTCTCATCGGAAAGCAGATCGTCGAGGTCCACCGCGTGCGCGGCACTGGCCCCTTCCTCGAGTCGATAGAGGTCGATGTGATAAAGCCGCAGGCGTCCCTCATGCGGATTTACCAACGTGAACGAAGGGCTCGTGACTTCGTCAGGTTCAATACCCAGCGCTGCGCAAACTCCTTTTACGAACATTGTCTTCCCGGCGCCTAACGGTCCGCTGAGCAATAGGATCTCGCCACCACGTAATTCACCACCAACCTGCGCTCCAAAGTTGAAGGTTTCCTCCGGCGAGAAACTTTGAAATTCACCCAAAGGGAGTTGCGAAGGTTTGGCCGCCATCATTAGGATTTCGACTATGGTTGCTCGCCCTCGGGATCAAGGAAACGCACGGCGGCACTGATATGCTCGCGTGTGTCTGAAGCCACCATCGTTCGCATTCCCAGTTCATCAGCCGCGAGATCACCTGCCAGCCCCCCGACATAAAGTGCGGCGATAGTTGCGGCAACAGGATCAGCTCGTTCCTTCAAGGTGGCAAAGGCTTGTGCTATGAAACCGGAAATGATCCCTGTCAAGGTGTCGCCCGCGCCTGCGGTTCCTAGTCCGGCATTGCCTGTCGGGTTGATAAAGACCCGGCCATCGGGTGCAGCGATTAAGGCTCTTGAGCCTTTCAGAACCAGGATTAGTTCATGGGAAACGGCAAAGTCGCGCGCGGCCTTGACCCGATCGTTTAGCGCAGACTTTTCGCCGGCGCCCATCAACCGAAGCATCTCTCCGGGGTGAGGAGTTAGGACCAGGGGATACTCACTTGAGCCGTGAAGACCTGTGGGCCAGGGGGCCAAGCAGTTCAACCCATCAGCGTCGACGACAATGGGGGTCGTACGTCGTTCGACGATAGCCCGAACGAAGCGCCGAGTTCGCTCGTCTTCCGATGTCAGACCCGGACCTACCGCAACCACCGAGGCTTTTGTCGCCAGACCCAGGAAATGATCGATTGCTTGATCGCTGACAGCCCCACGATCAGTTTCCGCCAGCGCAGTAGTCATAATCTCAGGCATCGCGTTGCTAACCAGCGATGCCTGCGCGGAAGCGGGCGTCGAGACAGTTACCAGACCCGCGCCCGCGCGTATAGCTGCATTACCACACAATGCCGCAGCCCCCGTGTAACCACGCGCTCCTGCAACGATCAGAACGTGCCCGTGTGTGTTCTTATAAGATTCTGACGTGTAGCGCGTGCTAACGAGCCATTCGCGAGCGTCCGCTGCTTCAGTGACAAAAAGCGAGGGCGCGGCGGCGTCGATTAGTGAGGCGGGCGATCCAATGTCGGCGACGATTAGTTGGCCGCAAAAGCGAGAAGCCGGGGGCAGCACGTTTGCTGGTTTCGGGGCTGTGAATGTCACGGTCAGATCCGCGTCAACTGTTCCTCCAATAGGTTCAGCGCGGTCGGCGTCAAGACCGGACGGGAGATCGACTGAGACAACGAGTGGGCGTGCTCCTGAAACTCGGTCACGTGCCCTTTTGAGCATCGATAGGTGTTCGACTACTTTTAAATAAACTCCTTCTAGCGGCCGCGTCAGACCAGTCCCAAAGAGGGCATCGACAATGACATCGTAGGCCCGACGGGGGCGGGCTATTTGTTCCCAGGCAGATACACTGTCGCATTCCACAAATGTGAGTGGAGAAGGACAAGCGGGTGAACCAGCTTCAAAACCGGCAAGTTGGTGGACAGTCTTGAGGTTCGTGAGTGCATCACCCTTTGTCTCAGCGAGTTTGCCGAACAGAACAACATCGCAGTGCGCGCCATTGCGAGCAAGGCAACGAGCCAACGCTGCTCCGTCGCCTCCGTTGTTGCCCTTTCCGCAAAGCATGAGCGCTCTCTTCCCAGTCAAATCGTTATTGAAGTGGGATAAGATGGCGTGGAAACAAGCAGTGGCCGCAGCCTCCATCAAAAGCAATGACGGAGTTTCATACGTTTCCACCGTCAGACGGTCTATGTGCCGCATTTGGTCTGCGGAAATAACGGGTTGCACCTTTGGATGATAAGTAGAGGGAAAGGCTGGGGTCAATCAAAAGAAATTGAGTCCGGCTAACTTTATTGGTTTGTCTTTGAAGTGAGGGTAGCGAATGCTTCAGAGGTGGGTCACTTGTGAGAGGCATCGACAACCTGAACCTTGGGACAGCGCCCCGGGCAACAAAAAATGGCCGCCCGAGGCCGCCCCCCGCCTGCCTGCCACCGCGCCAACCGTCCGTTTTTCCAGGATACCTAAGTAAAGAATCAATCAAACTGGGTTTCCAGAAAAACTAAAGAAAATGTTATCCCTAAGATTTGGGCCATAAATCTTCGGTTTTTGCCCTTTGGGGCTATTTAGGGATCTATTACCTTGAAATCTTTAGGAGCCTCAACCCACGCGCCAGGACGTTGCGGGCTTCGGCCAGACCAAATGCGGATGTAATGGCGAAATAGATCACTCCATAGGCGCCCAGCACGACTAAAGCCAGCGGAATCGGGTGAAGTTGCCCTAAGAGCAGCTTAAAGGCCCAGCCCACGCTGGCACCCGCGGCCGCGCCCAGCCAGAGCTTCCCGACGTACGGAAAAGACAGTCCCGTTTGGCCGATCCGCTTATTAAGTGTTCTCCTGAGGAGAACAAATTCGACCCAGCCTGCGATGCCTGCGGAAGCAGTTAGCCCGGCCACTCCCCATTTGGGCTCGATACCCAATGCCCGTGGCAGAGGGAGAGCACAAAGATATCCCAAAGCTGTTGTCAGGGCCACACGCAGGAGAGCATATCGAAGCGGCGTGCGAGTATCGTGGAGAGCGTAGTAAGTCGATGAGTAGAGCCGGCCCAGCGTCGAGGCAAGCAGACCGACTGCAGACCCGGCAAGTATGGCCCAGACATATCTCGCGTCATTGTGAGTAAACCGGCCGGTTTGATACAGGACAGCTGCAATAACGTCGCCAAGAGCAACGAACGCCATCGAAGAAGGGACAATGAAAAAGGCAATCCGTTTCAGACCGGCATCCAGGCGGTGGCGCAAGTTTTCGGCAACCACCTCAGTTGCTCCCAGGGCCTTCGCCATTGTTGGAAGTTCAGCTGCAGAGACGGACATGCCGAAGAGACTGACCGGCAGAGTATAGAGACTCTGCGCATAGTTAAGCGCGACAACTGCACCCTGCCCGAGAAAGCTCGCAAACTCCGCGTCAACAAACGCGCTGATCTGGACGACACCCCGGCTCATGAAAACTGGAAAGAAATTATGGACCACCTGTTTGACATGGGCGTTAGCAATATTGATTGCCGGACGGAAACGATGAATCAGCTTAAGCACCGTGGGCAATTGAACGCCAAACTGAAGCGCACTTCCTACGACTGAGGCCCAGGCAACAGCCTCGGCGAGTGGAAATAAATCAAGGCGCTTTCCATAGAAAATCAGGGCGACGATTATTGCAACATTCCACGCGACCGGCGCAGTGTAAGAAATAAAGAATCGATGGTGGCTATTGAGAATGCCCAGACACCATGCGGAGAGAACAAGTAGCCCCGCTCCGGGAAAGAAAATTCTTACTAACGTGATTGTCAGCTCGCGCCGTTCGTCCTGGAATCCAGCAGCTATAGCAGTGACGAAAAGAGGAGTTGCCAGTACTCCGACCAGAACAACAAGCGAAGTAACAAGGGCCAATAGGCCGAAGACTGCGTTGGCTACCCTTGTCGCCTCCTTTTCATCACCTTGTGCCAGCAGCCTTGCATAAACCGGAATTAAGGAAGCCGAGAGAGCGCCCTCGCCAAAAACATTTTGCAGAAAGTTTGGTATACGAAAGGCAGCGCTGAAGGCATCGCCAGCGCCCGAACTGCCGAAGTAATGCGCAAAGATTCGTTGACGAATCAGACCAACGAGACGACTGATAAGAATGCCGGCACCCACCAGAAAGGCAGACTTGCCCGCGCTTGCTGCTGGTCGAGATTGCGGATGTTCGACGGAAAACTCCCCGGTGCTGGCTCCCACCTGTTCAAAAGTCTCGCCGGCGATGAGACTTGAATCTTCCGGAAGACTGCTCGTGTCGCGTCGATGGCTTGTTTTTGCGGAAGGCACATCTTGAGCTGGCAGTTTGCCTTCCGGTTTGGTTGGAGTGTCGTCGGGGTTGGCGGGTTCCTTCATCTGTTATCAGAGATCGTAGTCCTTCATTTTGTTAAGGAGGGTTTTTTAACTGACGCCCAAAGGCACTCGCATCATTCCTCGTTACTCACTCGGCTGTCAAGCAAGCAAAATGTTGTAGCAAAAGCGTGTCGTAGCCGTTAAGCACGACCGGATTCATTAGCCAACTGGCTGGCTGTTTAACCCAATGCGGGAAAGACCCTCCCGTTTTTTTGACTGCCCCAATAAAAATAATTTGAGTTTCTTAGGAATGTCGGCGGGCTTTGTACTTTTAGATTAGTGTGAGGATCTCCATTCCTGGGGAGCGCCCCACCGATTTTTAAGGGATCGTCCGCTGGTGCGGTGCCGCACGCCGCGCGCAAGCTGGACGGTAAAGCGCCCCGACGATCTTCGGATCGCCGGGGCGCATTCTTGTTCAGATTTTTCGCTCTACGTTTGAATCTGAAAAGCTGGTCCAATTCCTTAAGCTTCAGTATTCCCGCACTCCCATGGAACGCAATCCTACAACACTTAAAGCTTTGTCGACACTATCTGAGTCGTAACGAGTGGTTCCCGAACCTCCACCATTCATATTGTAGGTAGGCGATAAGAAGGGACCGGAGGGGGTGTTCCGATCGAATTTCGCTACTATGATCGCTCCTAATGTGTCGCTGCTGCCAGTACCGTCTCGCAGGAAGTAGCCTTCACCAAGCACCAGGATTAGCCCTTGAAAGGGCACATTGCCACTCTGAGTTAGTTTACCAGTTACGATTAAAAGGCCGGCGCCGACGGCCAGTGTACAGTCCCCGTCGACAAAAGTAAGTTTCGGGTCCGACGATGTACCGAAGCTGGCTGGGGTTGACGTGTAATAGCGCGAGTTGGTAACAGCAGTCGCTTGCATACTATTAAGAAATGTTCGAGCATTGTCCGCTGTTTTTAGAAAGCTGGGAAGTTGTGAGTTTGTAAACTCTTGTTCCTTGGGATTACCCCCCCCAGTTACCGTATTTGGCTTGGCGCTGTTGACTTCGTTCGTGACTGCCGTCAAGTCATTTCCGTTAGTTACCCCGAATACCGGAAGCGATTTTGTCGGATCGAAGTTGTCTATCCCCGAATACTCTTTGGCGCTGCTGTTTCCGATGGTGAATCCACTAAGTGGAGTCGTGTTGTCATCATTACCTCGCATCAGGATTGTGGCCATCGGAGAATAATCGAAGATACGACGATCGACCCATAGTTCCATCCTCTTTCTGGCTCCCCTCGGTCCGAAGCCAGTAACACGAACGAGAAGACGCTCGGGCGTAGTACCGACCGGAGTACTGTCTGGATCTGAAACAGCAACCGTATAACCCATCACTGGGTTAGTGCTCAGAGAAACCACAGAGGTCCCGTCGACAGTGGCTCCGTAGGTCAACCATGTGTTTAGGGTAGGGGTAGTAACCGCGTTTCGGAAGGTTGCATTCGTACCCGCCGGATCCGAGGCGATATTGCCACGAAGAACGTTTATCGCCTGATTCGTTCCTGCCTCGGCTGCATAGTAGGCTTGCAATTCTGAAGTTGAATCAATTGCCAGACCGTTTGCCAGGTTTGTCGTTAGGAGAAGCGCGCCGCCGACGGCCAATAAGAGTGTCGAGATGAGCAGCGTTGTAATTAGCGCTACGCCTCGTTGGTTCGACCAACGATCATTCACTATGCTTGTGTCCAAGTTCGAACTCATTGAAATAGACCTCGCTTTTCTTAGTACGCTGCGCAGTTCTCAGTAAGTGCGCAAGGTTGAATTTCTCAACGTCACATCGGAGACGAGCAGAATATTGGACGCGGGTTGGTAGCCATCTGAGCCTGGGGAACCCGATGCGGGCAATTGTACGCAAAGAGCAATTACGATGTAGTTGGCTAAGCTGGGATTCACTTCAACGCTTGAAGCGCCAGAAATATCGCAACCCGTGGTTGAGTATGTGACCTTTTGCGAAAAGTAGTGAAGGTGCAGTTGATCGATCCTATTGGCCAACACCGTCGTTTGGTTACTGGCAGCATTTGCGTCATATCGCACGAGGTAGGCGGTCTTCTCGGCAATGTTAACAAAATACTTAAGGTCCTCGCCTGCATCGACAACACCGTTTCTTGAAGTACTGGTCGCCGTGGTGTCAAATTTGTTTAGATTTGAGCGAACCCGAATACTGCTGGAATCCGAATCTCCGGCGACTACCCCATTGGTTGATAGGTTGAATCCGGCGTTCGCAATCTCTCGCGACATAATGTTAAGACCGCGTTGAGCATCGGCCGCCGCGTCGGAGGCTGATTCTTCTCGATTCCGTATCCGAAAGCCGCTTGACAGGACCGAAGCTGCCAGTCCGAGAATCACCAAGGTTACCGTCATGGCGATTACCAGTTCGATGAGCGAGAATCCTGCCATGTCACGAGTTGGTTTTAGTGGCTGATGCATTAAAGTCTCTTTTCTTTTCATCGAGTACCCAAATCAGACTCAACTCAGCGGTTCGGGCCGGCCAAGTCAGTGGACCGGACAGTGCACACCGTCACCGCACCAAGGGGACTGCCAGTGGGCGTCACCTGCACTGTGATTGTCTTTAGCGTTGGCTCGCCATTAATCGTGTTTGAGGCGGTAATAGTTTTAACAACCGTGTAGCTGCGTCCTGCGCGCGTAATGGCGGTTGTTGTTCCTGCTGTCTCAGTCAGGCTCGCATCAGTAAATGATGAGTTCCTCAGCTGTTCGAGCTGTTGTTGGGCGACTCCCATCGCCAACTCGCGATCGTTAGCGCTGCTGTTGTTCTGAATCGAATAGGCGAAGACTGACGCCGACGCCAGTGCTGCCACCATCATGATAACCATAGCGATAGAGGTCTCTAGCAAGGTGAAGCCAGATTCACCTTTGACCAACCGACGCTCAAGCTTTGCCGGAGAGTAACGACCATGAGACTTTGATTTTCGCATAGATGCTCTCTTTCTTAGTTCGTCACTGCCACGCTCACCGTTGTTGTTCCGCACGGGGTGGTGAAAGTAACCGTGAAGTTACCGCGCGTGTTGTTATTCGAAGTAATAGTAAAGTCGCCTGATCCGCCTGAAGTGATAGTGCGCGAGGTCGGGGCGATCGTCAGATTACTGGCGCCTGATCCCGTAATTGTGCCACTGCCCCCGCCA
>WNFC01014801.1_pt1 | contig 12651 bp, 15 predicted proteins | sample 5400541 | NCBI WGS metagenome assembly WNFC01 (sample SAMN13153342, study PRJNA577476) | soil metagenome | isolation source: 120 cm saprolite under Douglas fir tree site 2 hole 2 replicate 1 | place: USA:California | collected 2015-04-18
GAGGCACAGAGCTTGTTGGTTAGCGCACTCGCTGCTCGCGTGCTCGATGGAATGACCGCCTCACGCGCTGTCGATATCGAACGCGCAGAAGGGCTGGCCAGGCGAGCTTTGGCGGCATCGCCCCGCAGCCCGCTTGTGCACTACGCGAGAGGCCAGGTCCTGCGAGCGCAGCGCCGATACGAGGAGGCCATTCCCGAATACGAGACGGTGATCGCTTTCAACCGCAACTGGGTGGGCGCAATATCGGCTCTCGCTGACTGCAAGTTGTTCGCCGGGCCGATAGAGGAGGTAATCCCGTTGCAGGAGCAAGCCCTCCGCCTCAGCCCTCGCGACCCCTTAATCGGCAATATGTATTACCGGATTGGGGCCGTGCATCTGCTGCAATCGCGCACCAACGAGGCGATCGTCTGGCTCGAAAAGGCGCGCGGCGCCAATCCGGGACTACCGATTGTTCACGCTTACCTCGCCTCTGCTTACGCCCTCAAAGGCGAGACTGATCGCGCGGCCGCCGAACTCGCCGAAACCCGGAGGCTGGTCAGCGACGATCGCTCTTCGAGCATCGCCCGCTTGAAGGCCGTCGGATATTTCGGGGTGCCGAAGATCCGTGCCTTGTTCGAAGCTACCTACTTCGCCGGCCTGCGCAAGGCAGGGATGCCGGAAGAATAAACGCCGTCCAAGCCTCCCGTGGCGTGTGGGTCGGCGATTGGGTCGAGCGGCCAGACGGGGCGGCGGACCCGGGTGAAGAGCTCCGGGGTGTAGATCTCCGAGCACAAGGCGCCGGTGTCGACGAGGACGATGTCGCGGGCGATCGGCTCGAAGGCGGCGCGGAAATGCTGCATCGACTTGACCGCAACGGTGCGGTAGCGGGTCGGGTCAATGCCCAATGAGGTGAACTGGCCGAGATCGACGGCCTGGCCGTTGTTGGTGATGACGATGATGTCGATACCGCCGACGCGGAACACCATCGACGGGCCGTAATCGCGCTCGACCCCGCCGCCCATTGGCCCATAGGCGACGAAGCGGCCATTGGTCAGGCACACCACTTCGCCGAACAGGGCGAGCGGCGGGCCGCCCAATGACGGGTCGGTCTTGCCGCCGAGGGTCAATGTAGTTTTCGTCCCGACCCCAGCGCGCATCCCCTCCTGCGCCGCCTCGGGGTCGCAGATCGCGTGAAAGGCGACGCTCTCGACCCCGCCTTCGACGAGGCCCTTCAGGAACGCGGTGGCGTCGCCGTAGCCGCCTCCGCCGGGATTGTCGGTGTAATCGGCGACGACCAGTGGCCTGACTCCGGCTTTGCCTTGCCGCGCGAGCGCCACCGCTTCGCCTACCGGCAGCAATTTGACCGTTGTGAAGTCGCGCATCTCCCAGGCGTCAGGCGTAATCCATGAAATCTTCGGCGATCGCCTGCGCCCTCTCGGTGTCGCCGTCGACGGTGACCGTCACCGACGGGCCGACATCGCGGATGTTGGCGCGGCTGAAGCCGGCGCAGATGCTGACGACCAGCGCCTCCCCGCCCGCTTCGAGCGCCTCGCCGCGGGCGATCAGCTCGGCCATCGGCCCGCGCTGGGTGCGGCCGTGGTCGAGCCCGTAGAGCATCGGCCGGCGGGCGATCACGGTCCGCGGCCGGATCTCGCCCTGCATCGCCCGCTCCAACAGCTCAGCACCTTGCCAGGCCCGCTCGTACTGGTCGATATGCGGGTAGGTGCGGTAAGCGATCAGTGCGCTCGCATTGTCGGCCATCCGTTGCGTGACATTGGCGTGCAGATCGAGGGTGACGACGATCGGCGCCTCCGGGCCGAGCCGCCGGCGCAGCCGCGCTAGGAACTCGCCCTCGGCGTCCTCGTGGCTCGCGCTGACCATCGCACCATGCAGATGCAACAGCACGCCGTCGATCGGGCCCTTGGCGCCGACCGCGTCGAGGATCATTCCGGTGACCTGCTCGAACGCCTCGTCGGTGACGATGCCGGAGGGGTTGGGGTTGGCGGAGACCGGATGAACCAGGCTCCAGCCGAATTTGTCGGCCGCTTCGAAGGTGGCGCCAAAGGCCGATCGGGTACCGCGAAACGCCGAGGGAATCTCGTTTTCGAGATGGAAGTCGCGACGGCGCATCATCGCCATGTCCGTCGGCACCCGGCTGAAGGTGTTGGTCTCGTGCATGAAACGGGCGGTCAGAACGCGCTTCAAGGGATCACCTCGTCGATTGCATGGGCACCCGCCTCGCATCACGCGATCGGCACGCGCCGCTTGGCCAGTTCAGCCTCGTTGACCTGCAGACCCAGGCCCGGTCCGGTGGGCAGATGAAATAGGCCGCCTTCCGGCTTTGGGGGATTTTCGAACACGCCGTGCTGACGCGGCGATGGATCATTGAGCTCGCATGGCTTGGTGGCGTGCAGCTGGCTAGCCGCCAGATGCAAATTCGCCATATGACCGATGGTCGGCTGCGTCTGGTGCGGGACCAGCTCGACGGCGTGCGCATGAGCCAGCGCGACGCACCGCATCAGGCCCGTGATCCCGCCCATCTTGACGATGTCGGGCTGCACCATGCGGACCCCGGCCGCGATCAGATCCGCGACGCCCGAGAGGGTATAGGTCTGTTCGCCCGCGGAGACTGTGATGTCGAGCTTTTGGGCGACCTCGCCCATCGCCTTCACATGGTAGTGCTGCACCGGCTCCTCGAACCACCAATAGCCGAGTTCTTCAAGCACACGCCCGACGCGGATGGCACCACCGACCGAGTAGCCGTTATTGGCGTCGAAGGCGAGCGGGAAACCGTCGCCCACCATTCGCCGCACTGCGCGCGCCTTGGCGATGTCGCCAGGAATGTCGATATCGGGCTTGGTTCGGTCATTGTCGAAGCGGATCTTCACCGCCGCGGGCTTGTCCTCGAGCCGCACCTCGACAACCCGCAGCACGTCATCGACACTGCGCTCGCCATTGCCGCCGATCGAGGCGTAGAACGGCAGGCTGGTATGCCAGGCGCCGCCGAGAAGCTTGTAGATCGGCTGATTAAAGAGCTTGCCCTTCAAATCCCACAGTGCGATGTCGAGCGCCGCGAGCGCGCCACTGAGCGCGCCCTCGGGTCCGAGTTTGACGAAGGTGTGCAGCAGAGTGTCGAGCAGGACCGCGTGATCGAGCGGGTCCTTGCCGATCAGCGCGGGCGCGAGATTGCGGGCGATAATTCCGAGCGACGCAAGCCCGCCCTGCATTGGTGACGCCTCGCCGAGGCCAAACGAGCCGTCATCGCCACGGATCCTGACCCAGGCGCTGCGCTGCTCCGGCCTGTCCCCAGGGGACCAGCTGACCTGGAAAGCCTCGATATCCCGAATTTTCACGGCGCCCCTCTCGGCAAAATTTCTTAACAGTGAAGGCCTATCTATCGTTCGTGGCCGGCCTTGTGCCGGCCATCCACGAGGACTTCGCTTCCCACGGAGATCTTAGGTGCCTAGCGGGTGGGTGTACATCATGACGAACCGGCCTAATGGCACGCTGTACGTAGGCGTCACCGACGACCTCGCCCGACGTGCGTGGGAACATCGGGCTGGCCTTGTCGAGGGCTTCACCAAGCAGTACGGATTGAGGCGGCTCGTATTTACCGAACGTTACGATGACATGCGCGCGGCGAGGCAGCGGGAGCGAAACATGAAGCATTGGCGCCGCGCTTGGAAAGTGCGCCTGATCCTCGCCCAAAACCCCGACTGGGCCGACCTCTACGATCGGCTCTCGTAAGTCGTGGATGACCGGCACAAGGCCGGCCACGAACGAACCGGAACGATTGGGGACCCATACTCACCAGGCGAGCGCCCAACCGTCGCGACGCGGGTCGGAGCCGGCGAACAGCATGCCGGTCGAGATATCGCGGCGAATTATCTCGACGCTGCACGGCCCTTCGAGATCGCCGATGGTTTTGACCGGGTGACCACGGCGCGCAAGTTCGCCGCGCACCGCTGCGGGAAAGCGTTGTTCGATCGTCAGTACATCCTCGCCGTCATGCGGCCAGTTAGCGTATTGGCCTGAGACGTTCGACGTCCAGCGCGGCAGCTCGGCCGCCTGCTGCGGGTCGAGACCGAAATCGGTCATCGCCGTCAACACCTGCAGATTGACCTGCACCTGGTTGTCGGCGCCGGGAGTGCCAAAGACGCACCACAATACGCCGCCCTTGAGCACGAGCGGCGGGTTCATCGTGTGCCGCACCCGCCGCCCAGGCACCAGCCGGTTCGGATGCCCGGGATCGAGGTGCCAATAGCTCATCCGATTGTTGAGCAGGATGCCGGTATCGCCGGCAATGATGCCGGAGCCAAAACCGCTGTTGATGCTCTGCACACCCGAGACCGCGTTACCCTCACCGTCGGCGGTGCAGAAATAAGTCGTGTCGCCGTCAGCCGCGGCGGCCATCCCGGTCGGAGCCGCACGTCGCAGGTCGATGCGGGCGGCGAGCCGGGCAGCGTAGTCGGCAGAGAGCAGTTCCACCAGCGGCGCGCCAACCGAACGCGGGTCGGCCGCCCAGCGCTCGCGGTCGGCGAAGGCGAGCTTCTTCGCCTCGACCATGACATGGACCGCGTCGGCCGACAGGAGACCCATCCGGGCGAGATCGAAATGCTCGAGGATCTTCAGTTCTTCCAGCAGCACGAAGCCGGTCGAATTCGGCGGTGCCTCGAGCACCGTGAAGCCGCGGTAGTCGATCGCGATCGGCTGCTGAATTTCGGCGGTGAAATCCGCGAGATCGGCCGCCGACACCAAGGCCTCGGCCGCCTCGAGACCCGCCATCAGCCGCCGCGCCAAAGCGCCACGGTAGAAGGTTTCGGCCCCGTCCGCGGCAATCTCCTCGAGGGAACGGGCGAGGTCGCTTTGTATGATCGGAAGGCCGACCGAGGGCGGTTTGCCACCCTCCAGGAAGAGTGCGGTGCCGCGCGGGTCGATCGCGAGCGTCGCCCGATACTCCTCGGCGAAATGGCGGTAGTGAGGGGTGACGGCGAAGCCGTCGCGGGCAAAGCTGACGGCCTCGGCGAAGAGATCGCTCCACGGCAGCCGGCCAAAGCTCCGATGCATCGCCTCGATCGCGGCGAGCATGCCCGGGACCGAGACAGACCGCGGTCCAACGCGCGGTATGCCGCCGGCATAGCGTTCGGGGGTTGCGGCTAAAGGAGCGGGGCCGGAGCCGTTGAACACGACCGCACGCCCGGCGGCCTGCTGGTAGACTTGGTAGAATCCATCGCCCCCGATCCCCGACATCATCGGCTCGACCACGGCGAGCGTCGCCGCCGTCGCCACCGCCGCATCGACGGCGTTACCGCCGGCGCGCAACGCCATCAGGCCCGCCTGGGCCGCCAACGGATGATTCGCTGCGACGGCGCCGCGCTTTCCGATTATCAGCGGCCGATAGCAGCGCGGTTCAGCCGTCATCTGCGATCTCCCTTGCTATTCATGGCTTGCAGCGGTGGCGGGCAGCATCCTAATTTGCGGCATGCGCAGATAATGAAGGGACTCGGCGATAATGCCTAGACTCGATCATCTGTCTCTGCCAGTTCGTGATTGGCGGAAATCGCGCGATTGGTATAAAGATCATTTGGGCTTTGAAGTAGAGTTCGAAATCCCCGACCGGAAGACGGCGGCGATGCGCGACGACGCTGACCTGACGATTTTTCTCTATGAAGGAGAGGTCACGAATTGTCCCGGCATTTCGTTTACCGTTCAGGTGGACGATGTCGAGGCCAGGCACGAGGCGCTCGTCGCCGTCGGCATATCCTTTGTTCATCCGCCGATGAAGGTGTTTTGGGGCTACGGCGCCGAGCTGTGTGATCCCGACGGCTACCGACTGCAGCTGTGGGATCAGAAATCCATGAAAGAGAAGGGCGGCGGATAACATGAATCCTCCGCGCTGGCGGGTTCTGCTTGCCTTCCTGCTGGCGCTGTTCGCCGCCGGCTGCACCGATGATCGCGCCGCCTCGGACAGCGACAAACACGGCGGCTTTTACGGCGGCGTTTCGGCCGGCGGCACCCGGCCGTGACCCGGCGAGAGACGAGCTGTGGTGTCATCGTCACCGACGGAAAGCGCCTCCTGCTCGGTCATGCGACGCGGTCGCCGCGCTGGGACATTCCGAAAGGGGTCGCGGAGGCCGGCGAGAATTTAGCCGATGCCGCAGCGCGGGAACTGCGTGAAGAAACCGGTCTCCTAGCGTCGCCGGACGAGTTCGTCGCGCTCGGTGTGCACCCGTATCTGCGCGGCAAGGATCTGGCGCTCTTCGGCTGGGTGCGGCCGCAGCTGCCCGATCCGAGCCGCCTTGCCTGCAGTTCACATTTCTCGCTCCCCAATGGGACCTTGCTGCCCGAGTTTGACCGCTTCGGGCTGTTTTTGTGGGACGAGGCGCTCACCCGCGTCGGCAAAAATCTTGCGCGGGTTTTGACGGGGATCCCGCGCGACACGTTATGCGGCGCTTCGGGTTGAGGCGGCGCTCGTGATAGGGTGTCTTGGTCAGCAATGCGAGGAGAACGGCATGCCCAAGCTGCGTCACATCGCCATCGCCGCGGAAGATCCCGAAGCGATGGCCGAGTTCTACAAAAAGGCCTTCGACTTCAAGGAGGTGGGCCGGCCCAACTCGGCGCTCGCCGACGGCGTGTTCCTGAGCGACGGCACGCTCAACATAGCGATCCTCAATTTCAAGACCGACCAGCTCGGCAAGGGCCTCGACTATCGCGGGATCCATCATTTTGGCGTATTGGTCGAGGATGTCGCCGAATTCTCCAAAAAGCTCGAGACGCTCGGTGCCGATTATTATATCGACCGCAGCCAGAAAGAGCCGAACGCCGGCTATTTCGAAAAGAAATTCTACGGCCCCGAGCGCGTGCTGTTCGACATCGCCGAGCATCCCTGGGCCGGGTGTGAGCCGCTTCCTGCCGAGGTCAAAGAGGCAGCCGAATAATTCGCAATAACCAGAGGAAACCTCCATGGCCAAGCTTCGCCACATCGCCATCGCCGCCAAGGATCCCGACGCGATGGCCGAGTTCTACGTAAAGGCGTTTGACTTCAAGATCGTCCGCTCGAACGACGGGCCGCTCGCCTATGGCCACCATTTGAGCGACGGCACGATCGATCTTGCGATCCTGCGGTTCAAAACCGACCAGCTCGGCAAGGGTATGGACTATACCGGGCTGCACCATTTCGGCATCCTCGTCGAGGATGTCGAGCACGTCGCAAAGAAACTCGAGAGCCTCGGCGGCAAGCATTACATGGATCAGGCCGAGGCAGAGCGCATCGGCGGGTTCGAGGTCAAGTTCTACGGCCCGGAAGGCGTCCTCTTCGACGTCGCCGAACATCCCTGGACCGGCACCGAGCCGCTGCCTTTGCAGAAGGCCGAAGCGGCCGAGTAATCGCAACGGATTGTTGGCGGCGCCGCTACGATCTCCGGCTAATCAGAGATCGGCGGCGCACGCCAGCCCGGCTGACATCCTTTTTACCCGCCTATTGAGCTGCTGATGGGCGGGATCAGCAGTGAGCCATGCACCGTCTTCTCGCTTTAGTCGCACTAACGCTGTTGCTTGTCTATGCCCCAATCGGGGACGCATTTGCTGGCTCACGTACCGGACACGAGAGTAGGAGTAAGTCCAGCAGCGTTCAATTAGGCTCAGGTCATAGTACCGCGTCGCGGCACCACGCCCTAGGAGTTGATGGCAAAGGAACCTACTATTCACAGCTACTACGTGATAAATCTGAATGGCGCCAAGCTCGGCGCCGCGGGAGCACGCCGGCGCAGGTTCCGTCGGCTGCAGACCGTGACGGCTAACGGCAGGCTCGGCGGATCTAGTCGGCGCTGATCTGTTCCTCATCCTGATCGAGGACATCCCGAGGCCGGCCGGCAGCACAGCAGGCACTGGAAGCTACCGCGCCGGCACCACGGGACCATCGGGCCGCCCGCCTTACCCCGAACTCCTGAGAATCCTGCAACTCCTGCAGTACAAATTCCATCTGTTCGTGCCGAAGCTTATGAGGCGGCACCGATATCGGCCGGTGGACAAACCGCGAGCGTGGGTAGGTACGCGCGGGATGGCCCAATAGTTGCTCATGTCGACCTCGGATGCACCGCGAAAAATGCTGCGCCATCGTGCTGAACGGCCTGACGCGTCCTCGGAAGACGCAGTATTCGCCATGCAACCGAAATGGCCTTTGGCATACCTGCGACACGCAGTCGCATACGGAACCCACGAATTAGACGAGTGTTTCACCAGCTGATCCCTTAAAGAGAGGATAACTCAGGGAACAGGGGTGATCTTCGATGCAGACTCAAATTGAGAAAGCTTTTGCGCATCTGGACGCTTTGGAAGCTGATCGACGGGCGGCGCTCGCGCTGAGCGAACAAAAAGCCGAAGAGGCCAAGCTGATCCAAGCCCGGCAGGAAGGGTTTCGAGCGGCGATGGAGCTGCTCGGCAGGGAAAATCCCGTCGACAATGCCGAAGTGGATCCCGAAGAGCCTGGCCGGCGCCGCGCACGCCGGCGCATCCCCCACCTGATCTTGCGCGAACTGTCGTTTTCCGGCCAGGTCATGTCCGCAAGCCAGCTCGCCAAGGCGATCGATTACAATATCGAGCGAACGCAAACGGCGCTCACGCGCCTGGAGGAAGCCGGCCAGGTGCTGCGGAATGGCGAGGGCCGCTGGGCAATCGGCATCACAGCCATGGCTCGACTCCATGAGCACGCCGCCGCCGGCAACGGCGACCTCACGAACGGCAGGCGCCCGTAGCGGCGGGCACCAGACGTTCATCTCCGATGAATACGGGCCTTATGTCTGCCAGTTCGACAGGGCAACGGGTCAGCGCATCAAGAGCTTTCAATTGCCTGGGCGAACCTCTATGTCAGCAAGCTTTCGTCTCAAGGCAGTGTCGAAATCAGCGGGAACACCTCCGGGCGGGATCGGTTCGGGGGTAAGTGACATCGTCGCGATCAACAACCATCAGTTCCTCGTCGACGAGCGCGACGGCAAAGGCCTCGGCGACGGCAGCACCGCGGTAGCAAAACAGCTGTTCGAGATAGATCTCACCGGAGCCACCGACATCACCAATCTTAACGGTACCGCGCAGCTCGTCCCCGAACCATCCTCGATCACCGTTCTCGCGGCCGGGTTCCTCGCGTTCGGCCTGCTGCGCCGCCGCTCGAAGCAACCGGCTGACCGCCCGGCGCATTGCTGATTTCGTCGCGGGCCGGGGCGCTGTACGACGTGCTGACCACAGACTGCGGAGGGAGTCCGCCGACGGCCGCCTCGCCAATCGTCGTTGCGGAGCGGGTCAGGGTCCGCCGCCATTTCGCTCGCAGCGCACTCGGCCGCTCCGGGTAGCGCTCGTCGAGGAACCCGGCCGCAATCACCCGGTCCGTCCGGAAGCTGCGGAAGTCCTGGCGCAACTCGCACCAGGCGACGAGGTGGCGGACGGTCTCCAGGTAGCCGACCGTCACCGGCCAGACGACCCGCTCGCTGTCGCGTCCCTGTTCGTCGCGATAGCGCAGGGCGATTTTCCGGCCCGCGTGAATCTGCGCGCGCACGCGTCCCATGTCGAGGCCGTCGGCGGCAAGGCTCCGCGCCGGCGGCGTTTCGGTCACCGGCTCGAGCACATAGGGCCGCAGCCGCTCCGGTACGACGGCGCCGATCTTGGCGATCAGATCCTGGGCCGCCCGTGCCAGCGCCGGATCGCTATGGCGCGCGACCCATTGTGCGCCTAGCACGGCCGCCTCGATCTCATCGGGCGTCAGCATCAGCGGCGGTAGGTCCAGCCCCGCCTGCAGCACATAGCCGATGCCGGCCTCGCCCCGGATCGGTACCCGTTGCCCGATCAGGTCGGCGATGTCGCGATAGACGGTTCGCTTGGAGGTCTCGAGTTCGGCGGCGAGCGCCTCGGCGGTCATCGGCCTGGGCGTGCGCCGAAGGATCTGAATGATCTGAAAAAGCCGGTCGGCGCGTCTCATGATCCATTATCACCTACCAAATATCTCTCGGACGACGATGACATGACTAGGCCTGAAGCTTAAAGGGGCCTCACCGCAACGTTGCGGCATAGGATTGGACCATGAGCGAAGCCAAAAATCTGTTTTCGGTTCTGCGCCAGTCGGCTGATCCCGCCACCGTGGACGCCATCGAGAAGCTGGTTGAGGAAGCTCCGGATCGCGCACTCTGCCGCATCAACGTGCTGGAATTTGCCGCCCAGCGGGGTCTCGGCGAAGAGCGCGCAGTCGCCGCCTTCCTCCACGCCGCCCGGCTCGGGATTTTCGAGTTGGCCTGGAATGTGTTGTGCCCGGGTTGTGGCGGCGTGCTCGACACGAGTACCACCTTGAAGAGCGTCAAGAAGGACGAATACGCCTGCGCCTGGTGTGCCGCCGGCTACGCGCCGACGCTCGACGAGATCGTCGAGGTGACGTTCACGGTCAGCCGGCGGGTGCGCCGGATCGCGGCGCACGACCCGAACGAGCTCCCCTTCGCCGAGTATTTTCGCCAGGTGTTCTGGGGTTCGGGCATCGACGTTCCGGACGATTTCGAGCAGCTGATCGAGGAAATCGTGCTCGACGCGGTCGAGCTGCCGCCGGGCGAGAAAGCGCTGCTTTCATTGCAGCTGCCGGCGGAGTTCGTGATCGTCATCGACCCGGTGACGCATACGACCCAATTCCTCGATGTGAAGGGCGAGCCGACGCGCGAACGCCAGAACCTCTCCCTCGTCTTCGACAAAGTGCTGTCGCCGACCGAAACCGTCGAGCTGCGCCCCGGGCCGCTGCGCCTATCGTTGGAGAACCGCACCGATACCCGAGTGTTGCCGGGATTGTGGATCGCGGGCGACAAGCTCCACGAGCTCCTCGGCAGGCGCAGGCCCTTTCTGACCGCAAAGCGCCTGCTGACCAACCAGGTCTTTCGCGACATCTACGGCACCGATACGATCGACGTCGATCAGCGCCTCAAGATCACCAGCCTGACGTTCCTGTTTACGGATCTGCGAGGTTCCACCGAGCTTTACGAGCGCGTCGGCGACCTGGTCGCCTTCGACCTTGTGAGAGCGCATTTCCAGGTCCTCAACGAGATCGTCGCCGCAGAGGCGGGTGCCGTGGTCAAGACGATCGGCGACGCGGTGATGGCGACCTTCTCGACCCCCGATCGCGCGGTTGCCGCTGCCCTGCGCATGCGCGAGGCGATGCACCGCCTCAATGACGGGCGCAACGGTAACGGCCACGATCTGCTGCTCAAGATCGGCATTCATGAGGGGCCGTGCCTGGCGGTCGTGCTCAACGACCGGCAAGATTATTTCGGCACGACCGTCAATATTGCCGCACGCGTGCAGGGTCTCGCCGATTCGCGCTCGATCCTGGCGACTGCGCCGGTCGTAAAACATCCGCAGGCTTCGAGCTTGCTCGCAACCAGCGGGCTCATGCCAGTGGCGCAGCGCCGCGCATTGCGCGGCATCGCCGAGGAGCTCGCCGTGTACGAGATTCCCTAGGGGCTCAAAAGAGCCACCGCCCCCCTCTCTCGTCACTCCGGCGAAAGCGGCTGTAATCCAATGGACTAGCCAAGTCGCACGCCCACGGAGCCAATGCCCTCGTCATCCCGGCGAAGGCCGCGTAGCATCTTTGTCGGGCGCCGCGGTTCCAGACGCAGCACCCCGGACCTCTGAGCCGCTGCGAAAATAGCGGTTATCGCTTGACAAATTGCGTTCTTCATGCGATTATAATAATATTCCGATCTTGCATCGTGAATGTGTGATGCCGCTCGCCGTGGTGGATCTCACGACATTTGCAATCTCGTCAATAAGCACGGCGGAGCGCGGCCGGAACCCGCTGTTCTTTGATTCGTCACGGCACCCAAAAGCTAGATTTTCTGCGGAGGGAAAGTTAATGACTGCTGATAATTCCCTGCAAATGCAGCAAAAGCAGCGGGGTCGCCCCTTTGTAAAGGGCCGGTCGGGCAAACCCCGCCGGGCGCCCGCGCAGGCCGAGGAACGGCTCGACAATTGCCGTGCGGTTGGCACTCGAAGGTGAGGCCGAAGCCTTGGGCCGCAAGGCCGTCGAACTCGCCCTCGGTGCGCGACACCGCGGTGTCGCGGCCGTGCCTCGATCGCCTCATGCCCTCGCGCCGCGACCGGGTGGTGCCGCTCGCTTTGCCGCCGGTCCGCGGCGCCGGCGACTTGACGGCCGCGATGCGACAACTATGGCGGCAGCCGCGCGCGGCAAGATCTCGCCACGGGAAGGGGTCGGTCTGGCGAAGCTGATCGAGGTCTTCCTCAAAGCGATAGATACGCACGACTTCGACAGGCGGTTGCAGCAATTGGAGCACCACGACGCCGCGGCATCATCACCTTGGGGAGGGCCCGTGTGACGGCCGCCGATAGCTGTATGGATCCCCGGCCTTCGAGCGTGCGAAAAAATGCCAAATTGTCGTCATTTCCCCGGGGCGCGGGCACAGCCCGCGAGCCCGGAACCCACGAACACGGGCCTGTGAATACTGTGGCTCGGCCGGTATTCATAGGTTCCGGGGCTGGCCCCTGGGCCATCCCGGAATGATTTTCTGGACGCCGAGCGCGGAATTGCCCGCTGCCCGGTATTACACGTCCAAATTGGCCACACTGAGGGCGTTGGCTTGGATGAAGTCGCGGCGCGGCTCGACGAGGTCGCCCATCAGGGTCGAGAAGGTC
>WNFC01007010.1_pt1 | contig 12650 bp, 14 predicted proteins | sample 5400541 | NCBI WGS metagenome assembly WNFC01 (sample SAMN13153342, study PRJNA577476) | soil metagenome | isolation source: 120 cm saprolite under Douglas fir tree site 2 hole 2 replicate 1 | place: USA:California | collected 2015-04-18
CACCCAACGAGGATTGGCCGGCGCGGTCCACAGGCTCACGTGCCGACCGCCTTCAAGTCCGCGGCGGAGCCGCAAGGGGCAGCCCCAAATAGCCGAATCCCATCCTTACATGTGTCTGGGGTCGTTGGCTCCATGGCGATACGGTCCGGCGGCCAACCGGCCAACGATTCCAGAGTTGAGCTTTGCATGGCTCCCCTCCCAACCTACCCCCGCGTTCCGGCTCCCGGGACAATCCACACGCAGCTTGCCTGGGGAGTTCAGGGCATTATGAATCGCTTTACGGCGTTGTCAAGTCAACCCAAAATTGGCCGCTGCCAGGACAGAGCTTCTCTGCACGGCGGTGATCTGAACCTCGACGAGTTGTGGGGCGAATCCTGCGACCCTGGTACATAGCCGGCAGCCGTGAGATACCGGATCAATCAGAGTGGCGGACAACATCGGCTGGCCCACCTTCCGTGCCGGACGCGGGATCTGGAGAGTTCGGGTGCGCGAGGTCTGTGCAGGTGAGTGGCAGATAGCGATAGCAAGCCATTATCAGAAGCGTCGTCCGGGCCTAGCCGCGAATGAAGGCCACCAGCGCTAGAGTGCCCACAACAATGGCGACCGCGGCGTAGGGCCATGGCAGGCCGTACCTGCCGAACAGCGCGAAGGGCATGGCGCGAATATCACCGCGCCCTTCACGCAGGCGACGAGATCGCAAGTAATACCAAGCCACGAGCCCCATCACACTAACGCTGACTGCGACGACTCCAAGAAGGGAGATGCGTAGCGTATTCGGCATAGGGTGAGACTAAGCGAACCTCTGTTTAACCGAAACCGTCGCCGGCCTTCCAATCCACCGGCACCACGGATCCACCTGATGAACGCCGATGACGCGGAGTCCGATGGATCGACATGGCGCGGGCTGTGGCCTGATCGATGGCGTCTGCAGGTACCAAGAAAGTGGGCGAGGCTGGGTCATCGGCTAGCTTGACCTCGACACGACCGTCCTCGGGGCGCTGGCGCAGTACTTCGATTGATGTTCCGCGGGAGAGGTGTCTATTTCCAGTGATCCGGCTCCCGGGTGGCCGCGAGAGGTGAGCTAGAACCTTTCGTGCCAAGACTCCCTTCATGACTGAATTGTGCCTAGCACATCGGCACCGTTGTCAGCAGCTGCGGGACCAGCGAACATGGCGTGGAGTCGTGAACCTGTCGCCATCCAAAGGCTGGTCATGTCCGTTGTCAGCTTACTAATCGTATTTGCCACGGTCAGCGGGTCGACCATGATCGCTATGCGGCCCCGGCGATCCTAGGTCAACGTGGCTCGTCCCCGCCGCATCCGTGATTGCGTTGACCGCGCCATCCAAGAAGTACGTGTACGTGCGGCAATTGTTTCGAGATCATTTCGTTGACTCGGCGGCACGTCTCCAGACGAGTTTCAGCCACCGACTGTTCCCGTGCTACTAGATCAACTACTGCGTGGTGTGCGGCGATTGTTGAATCGCGCAGTCAACAGCAATGAAGGCACCCAGTCCGCCTGGGATGGCGTAGGCTGGCGGGATCTCAATTTAAGGGGGAGCGCGTTATGCCTGCCCAACCTCCGACGGAGTTCGACAGCAATGTAGTGGACCAACCCGCGGTCAAGGCAGTTGCACAGCGGGAGCTAGCGCGATTGTCGCTTCAGCCGGTGCCGATCAAGGCGGGTATGGCGTTAGCTCAATCGGCGCTACCGCGATTGGCGGGGGCACTGGCGTCGAGGGCGTGAGTAAGGGCTGGGATCGTGATGGTGGGTGTCCGGTTCGAAAATAGATCACGCTGCCATCGAGTAGGCGTTGAGTAGTCCGCCGAGCCTCGCGCGTCTACTTATATGCGTGGTCTCCTGCCGGAGTGGTTCGGCTGCGCCGCTGGGCGGGTCGAGGGCAAGGCTCCGGTGAGGTCGCTCTTCGTTGTAATGCGCGCAGTACTCGCGGAGCACCGTCGCCAAATGCCTTTCGGACGCGATCAGCATCCAGTCCAGGCACTCACGGCGGATCGATCCTACCCAGCGCTCGGCGAATGAGTTCGCAAGAGGCGCCATAAGCGGGGTGAGTATCACGCGTGCACCGTCAGCCTCGAACACCGCATCAAACTTCTTGGGGTACTTGCTGTCGTGATCATGGATAACAACAGTCAGGCTGATGTCCTCGTCGACGAGCTTCATGCTGAGGTTGCGGGCCTGTTGCGTTACCCAATGCTCGCCAGGTTCTGACGTGGCAGTCGCGGCCATGATCCTGCGCGATGCCAGACGGAGGAAGAAGATCACGTGGAGCCGTTTGAAGAGAACCGTGTCGACCGTGAACATGTCAGTGGCGATCAGCGTTTGAGCGTGAGCGGCAAGGAACTTCTTCCAACTCAAGCCGGAGCGCTTTCCCGCCGGCGGTATGCGAGCTCGAATCAGTACCGATCGGATCGTGGTCGCCGCCACCTTGTGGCCGAGCTTTATGAGTTCGCCCTTGATTCGGAAGTAACCCCAACCAGGGTTCTCGGTCGCTAGTCTCTCGATCAGGGCTCGAACCTCGTCCGACAGGGGAGGTCTGCCGCGGCGTGGTCGGCCTCGGTAAGAGGCCCATTTGCGTCGAACCAGGTCGCGATGCCAGCCCAGGAGAGTCTCCGGCTTCACGAGTAGCCCTTTCCAGGCCGACTTCGGAAGCAGGCGAGCCACGACCGCCATCACCATCCGATCTCCTGGGGTCCAATGGACTCGCTTGATCTGCCTCTCGAGCACCTGAACCTGGCGGCGGAGGGTCAGCACCTCGGCGACCAGCTCGGCCTGGTCCCGGCGCATCGTCGTCATGACGTCAACCAGCAGTCTGATGACCGAGTAGAGCACCGACAACATCCCCTCGGGGATGCTATCGGGTTGCGCTCACGCGCCGCCAGACGCCCAGGCCGAGGCCAACGTCGAGTTCAGATGTATTTCTGAACCGCACACGATCAGCGGGATCATCAGCAAATGGATGAGCTCGCGGACGCGCCACCCAAGGTCTGGCGCAGATGGCCGTTCCAGCGCCCACCGCAGTTCGGGCGACATCGCCACCCAACTGGCCAGGCGGCCCCGCACAGAGGCCGGATCACCAGAGCGCAGCTCGGGGGAGGCATCGAGGTGCTCACCGAGCGCGTCGCGCAGGCGGCTCTCGGCGACCACCTCGGCCACGCCGAGGCCGACGGTGTTGACGTAGTAGGCGGCATCCCGTGTCACGTGGTTCAGGAAGTAGGCCTTGCACGCGGCGCGGTCCGCTGCTGCCGGAAAACCCGCGCAATGACTCATCAGCCGCACCAATCCCTTCTCTCCGACCCTGAAGAGATCTTCCAGACCAGCGTCGAGCGGCGCGTCGAAGTCGGCCATGAAGATCAACTCTGCGGGGATCGCCCGCCCCGAGAGGTCATTGGTCGGCTCAAGGAGCAGGAGCCTCGCGTAATGCACGCCGTCAACCTGCCCGAACGGCACATGGGGATTGCCGGCCGGGTCTCTGCCAATCTCCTCGAGCAGGCCGCGCAGATCATTGAGTCGCGACGGCTCAACGGACGCCACCACGGTCAGCCCCACCTAATGCGGCAAGTTGAGTGTCGTCTAACACCCCGCCAGGCGACTGTCAAGTGCGGAGCCGCGCGGTCTGCTTGACAGGTGAATTGGGGGACTCATAATCGCGGCGAAACGACATTCGTCATGGGAAATCGCGAATGAATCGAGGCCCCGTCAAACGGATCCCGGCAGGCGGGCGCTCACGGCTCAAGCCGCTCGGCCATCGGGCTGTAAGGGCGCATGCAATCAACCTCGGCTGGTGGTTTCTCGGCATCCTCTTACTGGGTCTGGCCGCGATCGGAGTCTGGACCAAGACTCAGCTCGGGTCGAGCGTCGACGTTGTGGGGACCATCTCGATCGGAGTCTCAGCTGCAGCCACATACGTCGTAGCGATGCTTGGAGCGGTAGCCCTGATCAACTTCATCTCGTGGATCAGGCGCAGCGATTACGTCTGGATTCTGCCTGCGGACTTTGCAGACATTCCGCTGGACTGGCCGATCCTTGTCGCAGTCGTCGCGGGCCTCGTCTTAGGGAGGCTCTATTGGCACTAGGTCGAACTCGTCCGCTGTTCCGCAAGGTCGAGATCGCGGTGCTCGCCGGCGTCACCATCGGGCTCGTTGTCCTTTTTGGATTCGCAGTCATTCGCGCCTTCGGCGCCGACGTCACAAAGTGCTCGACCAAGGTGTCTGCGGATTCCACGACAGGCCTTGTCCTGGGCCTGATCGCGTTGGCAGGTTTTGGAACAGGACGACTCGTCGCGATGGCACGCAAGTGGATCGACGATGCTCCGCCAGTGCGTGATAGCGATGTCGTACGCACCGGCGGCGCGCTTCAAGCCGTGCTCGCGGCCTTCCTGGTTTTGGCCGCGGTCCTGCTCGGCTACGAAACATACGCGCTGGCGAACTCTGTCAATGCGCCGCCCATCACCTCATACGTTCGGTGCGCCGCAGCCAACTCTCCGGGCCTGGCGGCCATCGCCGGCTTCTTCGTTTCGCTGCTGCTCGGCAACTGGCTCTGGTACCCGACGCGATGAACTACTCGCGACCCGGCTTCATCATCCTAGTCCTGGTGATCTTCGGCATCCTGCTGCCGGTCCTCGGCGCAGATACCGTGCTGACGGCTCGCGGCAAGCGCCCAATCGGCTACCACGTGAACCAATTCGCCCTTGCGTATCCCTGGTTCGCTGCAATTCTGGCTCTCGTGATCGGTGCGATGATCGCCCACTTCTTCCTGAACATCGCGGATGGGTGATGCCACAAAGGCGGAGAGCCCCCAGTCGAGTCATAGCAGCGGGTTCGGAGTCCCGCCTCCACAAACTGGAAATATCGCGCTTGACCTGATTCACCGCGTCCCGATCTGGCTTCTCCACCTCCAGCGTAGGTTCGATCCCTTTGTTCGTCCGGTCCTGGACGGGCTGCTGCGAAACCCCCTGACCAACCTCGCCATGTGGCTGAAGAACGTGCGACTGAAGGACGACGGGTTGAAGCTCGCCGAGGAAAGGGCCCAGCCTGACGAAGAGGCGCACCTCCAAGACATCATCGACACCTTCACCGTTCAGATGCGCGGTGTCTGGTCGCCCGGTTATTTCGAGCGCGGGGGCAACACGAAGACGCACGGGATCGTACGCGCTGAGTTCATAGTCCGCCATGACGTGCCCGAAAACATGCGGCGAGGCATTTTTGCCGAGCCCCGCGCATCTCGGGCCTGGGTGCGATTTTGGGGACCTGGTCCGTACATCACACCCGATATCGATGACGTCGGCTTCATGAGCATGAGCATCAAGCTGATGGGAGTCGCTGGGCCAAAGCTGATGGATGACGAGAGATTCACGCAGGATCTCTTCGGCACCTCAGTGCCGACATTCGTCTCTCCCGACACGCGCGCCAACGCGCAACTCCAGCACTGGAGCGTCAAGAATGCGCCCCTTTTCTATTTCATCAACTTTTCCGAAACGCACATTCTCGACGGTGTGATGAACCTGCTCTGGACGAAGACTCAGAGCAGTCCGTTAGAAAGTCAGTACTTCAGCTGCGTGCCTTACCTGCTGGGAGACGGGCAGGCCATGCAGTACTCCTTCTGGTCACGATTGAAAACCCGAACGCCGGTCCCCCGATTGCCGAGGAAGCCGCCTGACAACTACCTTCGGGAGGCAATGGTTGCCACGCTCTCCAGTCAGGACGTGGACTTCGACATCTGCGTGCAGCTGCAGACTGACCCATTTCGAATGCCGGTGGAGAACGCCGCCGTGATGTGGTCGCCTCGACTCTCGCCGCGTGTACCGGTGGCCACTTTGAGAATCCTAAAGCAGACGTTCGACTCGCCCGAGCAGCTTGCCTTCGCAAGAGTTCTGTCCTTCAACCCGTGGCATTGCATCCCTGAGCACCGCCCGCTAGGCAACGTCAGCCGGGCCCGCAAGCGCCTGTACGGCGAGCTGTCGAGGCTACGGCAGGAAATGAACGCCGTTCAGCACTACGAGCCTACGGGTGACGAGGCGTTCACCGCGGCGAACTGAAGGGCGAAGTCGATCAGATGATCGTGGTCCCAGAACACGATGCCTAGGTACGTGTTGGGCGCGATCAGGCGGATCTCATCGCGCACGTGGTGCGCCAGGATCGAGGTCTTTGAGTAGTCCAGGACGATGCATTCCTTTCCGTCGACCCAGCTTGGCGCCTTGTACACCTGGGCCACGACGGCTTGCACCGGATCCGGCAAGATCAAGTTCTTCAGGGTGCCCGAGGCTGGATCGAACACTTTCCCATGCCACGCGAACAGATGGATGAAGTCGGCGGCAATGTCGGACGGTGGCGTATCGGGCGCGATGATGGCGGTGCCCTGCGCCTCTCCTGAAGGAATATCGCCTGCAGGGCTGTTCCGAAACAGCTTGTCGAGCTGCGCCGCTGGCATCGCAAGCAGGCCCTCAACGTTGTAGGCCATGTTTTTCGCCTCCTCCAATAACTAGTCGCGCCAAACATGCGAACAAAACGAGTCCACGACCGCTTTGAATTGCCCCCGTTCCTCGATCTGGGGCAGGTGGCCAGAATGCTCGAAGATCACCGGCGGCCCAGCTCCCAGCACCCGCTGCGCTGTGTAAGCGATTTCGACAGGCAGAACGCGATCGTGCCGGCCCCATACCATCTGAACGGGCACCTGAAGCTCGACTGGCGTTTCGACCAGGTACGCCGCTGTGGTCCGGCCAAGCTGTATGCCCATCCGAAGCTCGCGAACGAACTCCTTTCGTCGATCGAGTGGGATGTTCGCCAATTTGAGCATGTCATTGGAGATCGAAGACGGGTCGTAAACAACCGACCGCATGAAGATTCGCGACCCGAGGGCTCCAGTTCGAATTGCAAGCTCGCCGAGGACTGGGAAAGACACTAGGCGAAGCCAGAGGTTATGGATCTGGCCGAAGCCGCCGGGCGCCACCAGCAGCAAACCCTGAATCCTGGTCGTGCCGGCGCTCGCAGCCCGGACCGCAGTGTAGCCTCCGAGGGAATGCCCGACGACCACCGTGGGGCCCAGGCCAAGTGACTGGATGATTCCATCGACCAAGGCCCGGTACGACCCTCCCGACTGGGGCGGATCCATTCCGCTGGAGCCGCCCCATCCCGGCAGGTCGATCGCGCAGACCGTGTAGCGGTCGCTCAGATCGTCCATTGTCGGCCGCCACCACTCCCACGACATGCCCAGCCCGTGCAGGAAGAGGATCGGCCGGCCTTCTCCGGCCAGGGCCGCGTTGATCGTCCAACGGTCGACGTGCAGCCGTTTGGTCTCGAGATTCGTCACCCGCCCACCTGCGCGGCTTTGTCCGCCGCAGCGATGACGTAGTCGAACGTCCGCAGCGTGCGCCTCCGATAGGACGCCGACCGCACGTTCCGCAGCCAACGTCTGCGGTGGATTTGGTTCACGCGAACCTTCAAGTCAGGTTCTTCGAGCCGGGTCGACAGGTAGCGCAGCAACTGCGGATAGACGTGCTCTCTTATGGAGTCGATTCGCACTCGCGAGAAACCCGACTTCTCAAGCTTTCGCCTGTACACCTCTCGCGAGTACCAGTTGTCACGTGGCCAGGCCCCAAAGAAATGCCGCTCGTACGTTGCGAGCCGGTCACGCCATGTTGTCCTGTTCCCAGGCTCTTCCAGCGCCAGAACTTCGGCGCAGGCCAGCCTGCCGCCCGGCCTGAGGACGCGAAATGCCTCGTGAAAGAAATCGTCTCGCGTCACGAAGTGGTGGCTGCACTCCAGCGCCATCACCTTGTCGAAGCTGCAGTCCTGGAACGGCAGCTCGGTTGCGGAACCGATCGCAAACTGCATCTGACCCTGACCATGCCGAACAGCTCGCTCTCTGGCGAGACGAACCTGGTTTGGCGTGATGTTCAGCCCGGTGATTGAGGCCGGCTGATGGCGAGCCATCCAGTAGAGATCCTGGTCTCCAAATCCGAATCCGACATCGAGCACATGGTCCTGCCGGACCATCCCCGCCGCCTCGGCCAGCAGCTCGGCCATGGCCTGGCAAGCGGCGTCCAGGTTCTTCGGATCGTGCTTCCAGTAGCCGAGGTTCAGATACAGGCTGTGCTCGGTGAACTGGTTGGAAGCCGCAGCCACGTCGTAAAGGACGCGAGCTCGTCTTGAGCCAGGTCGGAACGCCAGCGAGAAGAACACAATCCCTTCGTGGAGCGTGCGACGCCAGCCGGGCATGGCTGCTAAGAGACAGGGACAGGCGGCTGGACGGGCTGGACGGGCTGGACGGGCTGCATTGGCGCGGGGCCGCTCGGTCCGGCGAAGTAATCCAAGAGGAAGCGGCTGGGGAACCGGTACCCTCCGCCCCTCCGCTGCAAGAGGTTGACTCGGCTGGCGAAAGCCAGGAAGTCGAGATATCGAGGCGCCATGCTGCCCTCGCGCACGAGTAGAGCCACGAGAAGCTCGTGTCTGAGATATGCGCCCCCTCCGCGCAGGATCCCGTGCACGATCCCGGTGCCCACCCCGACCAGGACGCCCAGCAGGATCCCCGCCGCAAGCCCCTTCGCGTTGGCTCCGCCGAGGTGGGTGCTCAGGGCATGGCCAATGTGGCCCGACTGGCCCGACATCAGGAGGCCGACCTGCGCATCCACCAGGGCGACCCCGAACCCGATGATCAAGCCGGTGCGCAGGCGGCTACCCACGGCACCGATTCGAATGCCAGGATCCCATCCAAAAGCTCCGACGACGACTGCAAAAGCGACACCCTGCACGATCAAGCCTGGCACCAGCCAGGCAGTCACGTCCGCACGTAAGTCCGGCGGCAAGACGCCGAGCTCGACGATCAGCCCGCCACCCACCCCGGCGATAAGCCCCGCGCTCAACGCAAGGACGAGACCGCCGACGAGGGCATTTCGCTTCGAAGACTCGATCGCTTTTCCGGGGCCGCTGGGGATGGAGTAAGGAGCCGTATCGAGGATGCTCACAAGCGCGAAGAAGATGCCCAGACACAGCCCCGCAATCAGGCCGCTGACCACGATGGCGAGGGCGCCGATCAGCCCGCCCCGCAAACGCACGATCAAGCCCACTGAGAGTCCGGCCAGCAAGCCGAACAGAGGGCCGAACAACAGCCACCCCATCGCATGACCACCCCATCGCTGCCAAGACAATCTCAGCTTCGACGTGGGTGCGATCCCAGGTTCGTAGGCTGCAAGGCCCGCGGTCAGGGCGCCGACAACGGCCAGGCCCGTAGCCCACGAGCCAAACACCGGTGCGTTGCCAAGCCAGGCAAGCACTGCGACCACGATTCCGACGCTGACGGCGAGACCAGCCGTCACCAACCGGCCCTGCACTGGGCTGCGCAGCCAATCAGGCTGGACAAGATCGAAGTAGAAGGTGTCCTCTACCTGGTGCGCCCTCATCTTTTGCGCCAGCCAGCTAAGCCACGATCTCGTCCGGTCGGCGGCGTATGGCGCTTGTGCTCCGGACGGCGGCGTGAGCTGGGCTGCAACGAAGTCCGCCAGGAGCCGGGACCGCCATTCGGCAGGCGTACCAGTCGGGGTCGCCTTTCCTCTATAGGTGAGGACGACAATGCTCAGGAACAGCGGCGTCGACAGGAGCTCGATCAGGCCTTGATCCTCGGCAAGCAAGCTCGCAACACCTGCCATCTCAGGATGTTTGAGGCAGTCCAGGATGTCCGCCTTTGAAATGGGCTGGACCACGACCTCGCCGCGGAGATTCAGCTTGTCATCAATGGCTCGGTATTCCTCCAACCGGCTGCAGACAACCATCGGCAGCTGACCGTGGTCGTCGTCGCGGAACCGGTTGATCGCCGCGACACAGGCGCCAATGTTCTCGTCTCCGACTTCGTCGAGCCCGTCCAGCAGCGGAATGATCCGCTCTTTCTTGATCAGCGTCCGCCCGAACGAGTCTCCGATACCGTAGTTCGGCCGCTTCAGCTCCCGCAGCAGCCAGTCGTCAAAAGCCAGCCTTCCATTCGACCAGTTATTCAGATCAAGCACAACTGGAATGGGCGCGTCGGGGTCGGCCTTCGCGGCCTCGAGCAGCTTGTCGGCGAGCTGGTAGAGCAGCATCGTTTTGCCGGCGCCTGGTGCGCCGAGGATCACGATCTGCTTGCCCTCGGCCTTGTATGCGTCATCGATTGCTGTAACGTGGCTCACAGAACCATTGCCACTGAGGCCGGTGCCGTCGGCGCCATTCGCGACGCGACATTCGAGGTCAAGAGGGATGCGCCTTCCAAGGGGCGGCGTGAGGGCTGGGCCGATGATCCGCGCGACCGAGTCGAGCAGGTCGTCGTGGTGGTCCTTCATCATGATCGCCATGTCGGCGGGGGAAAGCGATGGGTCCTCCTTCGTCTTGTCCGCCTGCCAGAGGTCCTTGAGCCATGGCCCGGCGAAGGTGACGACCGAGCCGAGGACTGCCCAGAAGATGGTCTTCTGTACCCCGAGAGACGTGGCGATGGTCACAGCGACGCCAAGCAGAGTCACAACGATCAGCGCCAGTCGCAACAGAAGGTGCCGGCCAAAGACGGCTGCTGACAACCCCGTCAGCCTGCTCATCGCTCGCTCCTGCCCAATCGTTCCTCCGGCGGAAACCAGACTTGACGTTGGGCGAGTCATATTATGCGATCGCTTGACGCCCCGTTAACGGGTCTTGTATGACGATGAACAGCCGAGGAAACAGAAGAGATACGTACGCGCTTGGGTAGCGGATGGCCGCCAGGCCCGAGAGGAAGCCCTGTCTTCGGCAGCCTTCGCGAGCTCCGCCGGGACAGACTTGGATTCCTGACCGGGTTGGCGCGAGAGTACGGCGATTTTGTCCCGTTTCGTCTTAAGCGCAAAACGGCGGTCTTCATCAACGATCCGGAGCTGATCCAGATTGTGGTTTCCCACCAGGCCGCCGACTTCAGCAAGAACTTTCTCTCCGACTTCTTCCATCCGGCCGTGCGACGCCATCTCCTTTTCAGCGACGCCGACTCGTGGCTCGAGCAGCGCCGCCTGGCGGCACCCATCATGCGACCCGACCGCATGCCCGCCTATTGCACACTGATGGTCGATCAGACTCGCCGTGCAGCGGACGCGTGGCGGGACGGCGATTGTCTGGACGTGGCGGTGGAAATGCGCCTGCTCACGCTTGAGGTGCTGGCCAGGTGCCTGTTCGAAGTCGAGCTTGGCGACCTGGCAGCCGAAGGGGCAGAGATCATCGACGCTGTTCTCGCCGACGTCGGCGAGCGAGCGTTTGATCCCTGGTACACGGCGATCATCCCCACCCCCCGCAATCGGCAACTCTGGGCTCGCCTCGCGCGAGGGCAACGGATAATCGATCAGCTCATCGCCGAACGGCGCCTCCATCTGGACGGCCACGAGGACCTGCTCAGCGCACTGATCGTGAACGCGGGGCGCGACGGCCGTCCCTTGACCGACGATCAGATCAAGCAGGCGGCCGTACCGCTCCTCTTCGCCGGGCACGAAACCACCGCGTCAGCCCTGAGCTGGACGCTGCACCTGCTGTCGAGGCATCCCCACGTGGAGAGCCTGCTCGTCGCCGAGATCGACCAGGTGATTGGCGAGAGGCCGCCTTCGATGCAGGACGTGCAGCAGCTCAAGTACGCCGGTCGGGTCCTGCATGAGTCGCTGCGCCTGTATCCGCCGATCTGGGGTTTCGGCCGCGAGGCGGTTCGAGACACTGCTCTCGGTGGTTTTGACATCGCGGCCGGCACGATCGTGTTCGCCAGCCAGTGGGTCCTGCACCGCGATCCCCGCTACTTCGAGAACCCGTCAACCTTCGACCCCGATCGATGGTCAGACGGGCTCGCCTCGCGGTTGCCCCGTTGTGCGTACATGCCCTTCGGCGCCGGTCCGCGCCGCTGCCTCGGCAGCACCTTTGCGATTCTCGAGGCGGTACTTTTGCTGGTGACTCTCTATCAGCGATTCACGTTCTCTCCAAACCCCTATGGTGAGCCCGCGATGGAGCCTCTGATCACCCTGCGCCCTAAAGGACTGCGCCTGGTGGCTCGCCGGCGTAAGGCTTCACAAAAACTCGCTTGACACCCGTAAACTGTCGTCCCCCCGACTGTCAAACTGCCCGCGTAACTAGAGCCCGGTCCTTGCCCGCGGGCGATACTTTGGGGTGAATACAGACGGCATTTTACGATGGTCACGGTAAGAGTGACATCCGGCGCTGCACGACCTCGATGATCACCTTACGGTTTTCCAGATCATTGAAGTGCTAGCGATACGGGGTAGTTATCGACAGCACCTTCAGGCGCGCTCCCCTCCGACACGAGTGAAGGACGCGCGCGATAGGGTAGGGCAGGCATGATCATCACCGTTCGAGTGCACCCCCGCGCGTCGCGCCCGAAAGCGAGTTGGAACGGAAATCTGCTCGAGGTCTGTCGCCCTCGGCGCCAATTCTTGGCTGTCATTGGCTGTCATCGGTGCCCGGAGCAGACGTCAGCGGACGAAAGCGAATTTGCGCGGACGTGCGTGGACGACCGCAGACGGTTTTGAAGACCGCGGGTCTGGCGTCCGCCACCATCCATAGACGTCCGGACCAGTTCAGTCGAAGGGATCGGCAATCCTTGATTGTCCGCCTGCGTACACCGTCGTTCGCCGGCTTGGCTGTCTTCTTGGCTGTCA
>WNFC01006745.1_pt1 | contig 12649 bp, 6 predicted proteins | sample 5400541 | NCBI WGS metagenome assembly WNFC01 (sample SAMN13153342, study PRJNA577476) | soil metagenome | isolation source: 120 cm saprolite under Douglas fir tree site 2 hole 2 replicate 1 | place: USA:California | collected 2015-04-18
GACTCGCGCGCTTCGGCGAGGAGCGCGCGGGCTCCGGAGCGATCGCCGGCGGCCCGCTTCGCGTCCGCGAGCGTCGCCAAGATGCGCGGCTCGTACCACAGTGCGGCGCGCCTCGCGCGGGCGAGCCCAAGCGCGGTCTCGAGCGCGCTCGTGGCGGTGGCGACGTCGCCGGCGGCGAGCTCGGCGGTGCCGAGAAACGCGGCGGCCTCGACCCGGGAGAACGGACTACCGCGCCCTTCCGCCAGCTCGACCGCACGGCGGCCGTGAGCGAGCGCGCCGGCGAGATCGCCCCGCAGCCGCAGCACCTCGCACAGGAACCCGTGCGTCCCGTACAGGGCTTCGACTCCCCCGTCCTTCTCGTCGGCGAGGAGCGCTTCCAGGCCCGCCTGAGCTTCGGCCGCTCTCCCCAGGTAGGCGCTCGCCAGCGCCCACCAGATGCGACAGAAGACCGGTGCGGTGGAACGCCCGACCGCCTCCCGCAATCCGGCAACCCGGCCGAGCTCGGCCAGGGCTCGCTCGGCGATGGCACGGGCAGGATCGAGGCGGCCGACCGCGAGTTGCGCGTGCGCCAGCACTGTGCGCATCTCGAACGCGAGCGCCGCGTCGTCGGATCCCTCGGCGAGCTCGGAGGCTCGCTCCGCACACGCAAGGTACTGGACCACGTCGCCCGCGAGCCCGCACAGCCGTCCGTACGACGTGAGCAGGAACGCGTGACCTCGCGGATCCCCCAGTCGCTCGGCGAACGCGCGTGCCTCCTCGAAGAGGCCCTGGGACTCCCGCTCTTCGATGCCCGCGATGCGGCCGATCTCGAGCAGCGCGATGCGCGAAGTGAGCTCGAGCATCAGGGTCTCGCTTGACTCCGGAAGGGTGGCGAGGAGCTGCGTGACCCTGCGGCAGTGCCTCACTCCATCCGCCGGATCGCTTCGCGCGACGCGCCGGCCGGCGTGCTCGTGCCAGCGCGCGGCCTCGAGGTGCAGGCCCGCCTCTTCGAAGTGATGGGCGAGGAGCGCGGCGTGCGTCGGCGCCGCCGATCCGTGGATCGCGAGCAGCGCTCGCGCGATGCCGGCGTGCGTCCGGCGCCGGCGATCCAGAAGCTGTGTGCGGTAGGCCACTTCCTGCGTGAGGGGATGCCGGAAGGCGCACGCACCCGGGGGCCCCGCGGGACCGAGGAGCTCAGCCGTCGCGAGCCGCTCGAGCGACGCGGCGAGATCGGGTCCGGGCAGATCGGTCACGACGCGCAGCAGTTCCGTCGGCACATCTCGGCCCACGACCGCCGCGGCCTGGAGCACGTCCTTGTCCCGCTGCGAGAGTCGATCGATGCGCGACGCGAGGACGGCCTGAACGGTCTCGGGCAGTGCGATCTCCTCGACCGCGGCGGCCGGCGTGTACGCGCCGCGTTCGCCACGCAGTACGCCGCGTTCGACGAGCGAGCGAACGATCTCCTCCACGAAGAGGGGATTGCCGCGGGCACTGGCCTCGATCCGGGCGCGGAGCGGCGCAAGCGCGGGGTCGGATCCGAGCCAATCGTCGAGCAGCGTCGAGGAGTCTTGGGCGGCGAGGGGCGCCAGCGACAGCCGCTGGACCCGTGCGGACCACGCGGGCCGATACTCGGGGCGCGTGGTCGCGAGCAGCAGCGCCCTGCTGCCGGCCGACTCCGGAGCCAGGAGACGCTCGGTCAGCATCTCCAGCGCGGCTTCGCTCGCCGGGTCGAGCCAGTGCAGGTCCTCGAGCCAGAGCACCGTGGGCTCGCGGCGAGCGCGGGCCTGGATCAGATCGCAGAGTGACTGGAAGAGACGCGTGCGGCGCGCCTCGGGCTCCAGCTCCGAAGGAGCCTGCGCGGGATCGGGCGCGCCGAGCAACTCGAGCCAGAAAGCCAGAGCGATCGGGTCGACGGGCTGCGAGCTCTCCAAACCGCGCCCCACGGCGCCTCGGATGTCCGCCGCCGAAGCGTCTTGGTCGACGCCGAAGAGACCGCGCGCTAGCTCGGCGATCGCGTGGAAGGGGAGCATGTGTCCGTGGGAGAGCGCGCGGGCATAGTGGAGCGGCACGCCGCGGGAGCGCTCGACGAATTCGTGACACAGGCGGCTCTTTCCCGCGCCCGGCTCCGCGGTAATCAGGACGACCGTCGGCTGACCGGACTGCGCGTCGCGCAGAGCCCGCTCGAGCAGCGCGAGCTCGGGTTCCCGGCCGACGAAGCGCGAGAAGCCGCGGGCGCGCGAGCGGTCGAAGCGGGTCCGGATCGGACCCGGGCCCCGCAGGTCGAACACCCGCACGGGAACGCTGGCGCCCTTGAGGCTCTGCTCTCCCCGATCAAAGAGGTCGAAGAAACCCGAGACGAGCCGTGCGGTCTGCTCGGTCAGGCTGACACCCCCCGGCGGCGCCAGCTGCTGCACGCGGGCGGCGAGCCCGACGACGTGACCCTGCGCGGTGTAGTCCATGCGCAGGTCGTCACCGATTCGCCCGACGACGACCTCGCCCGAGTTGAGGCCCATCCGCACCGCGAAATCGAGCCCGCTCTCGCGGCGCACGTCATCGGCGAGCGCCCCGAGGTCGCGCGCCAGCTCGAGCGCGGCCGCGCAGGCGCGCTGGGCGTGGTCCTCGTGGGCGATCGGGGCGCCGAAGAGCGCCATGATGCCGTCGCCGGTGTACTGGTTGATGGTCCCTTCGTAGCGGTGGATGCCGTCCGCGAGGATCCGGAAGAGGCGATCGAGGAGGCGATGCCACTCCTCGGGATCGACGCGCTCGGCGAGCTCCATCGAGCGCGCGACGTCCGCGAAGAGGACGGTGACCGGCTTGCGCTCGCCCTCGAGCGCGCTCTTCTGGGCGAGGATCTTCTCGACGAGGTGGCGCGGCGTGTAGGAGCGGGGCTCGGGGGTGGTCGGCAGCGCCACCAGACGCGCGCCGCAGTCGTTGCAGAACCTCGCCCCGACGGGGTTCTCGTGTCCGCAGGATGGGCAGCTCATCGCGCCTACCCATCTTAGCCCCGTCCGCTAGGAGTCGTCCCGGTGACGAGCTGCCCGGGTGGCGAGCGTCATGGGCTGATCCTGGGCCGAATACGCGACGAAATCGCGCGCCGGCTCTCTCATCGAGGTCCCACAAGGAGCTTCGCATTTCTTACACGCGGTAGGCACGCTCTTCACAGGAACTCCGGATGCTGAAGATAGTGGAGCGGACCAAAGTGCAAGGAGGTGTGCTATGCGGTTCCTGCGAATCATGCTGCTGCTGGTCGCGATTTCGGTGACGGCCTCATCGTGCTTCGTATTCCTTGATGGTGGCGGCCACGGCCGCGGCCACGGATGGCATCATCGAGGGTAGAAGCGGGCTGGGTCCCGGCGGGCGTCTCGGCGTGTTCCAGAGGCACCTGCAGAGATAGCCACCGGGACCCGATACCTCCAGGTTTTGGTGGACCGACGGGGGTGGACCGACGGGGGCATCCCGCTATTCGAACAGAGACAGATCGATCGCGTCGCCCATGGTGTTGTAGCCGAGATCGCTCGGGTGGAGGTGGTCGCCGCAGTCGCAGATCGGCAGCATGCGGGTCGGGTGGTCCGGATCGCGCAACGCCTTGTCGAAGTCGACCACCGCATCGAAGGCGCCGCCGTCGCGGATCCAGGCGTTGACCGCCTGGCGCTTGGATTCGCGCTCCGGGGTCCACGCGCCGGGGAGAAAGGTCTCGTTCTCGAACGGCGTCAGGGTGGCGCCGAAAATCTTGATGCCGCGCGTGTGAGCCCGCACCGCGAGCTGCTTCAGGCCGGAGATCATCTCCTCGGCGGTGACCTCTTCCTCGGGCTTGGCCCAGCGGTTGCGGAGATCGTTGGTGCCGAGCATCACGATCGCGTGGGTGACGCCGGGCTGGACCAGCACGTCGCGGTCGAAGCGGCGCAGGCCGCTGTCGCCCCGGATGTCGTGCAGAATCCGGTTGCCCCCGAGTCCCTCATTCATGATCCCCATCGGTCGACCGCCGGAACGGGCGTGCAGGCGGCGCGAAAGCTGATCGGGCCATCGGCAGAACGCATCCATCGTCGAGATGTTGGCGTCGGTCAGGGAGTCGCCGAGCGCGACGATCCCGCCGGTTTCCCGCGCGGCCAGCACATCGACACCGCAGACGAAATACCAATCGTCGGTGAGCTTGCCCACCGGCATCGTCTCCGCCGAGGCAAAGTCGCCCGGCGGTGAGATGTAATTCGTCTGACGCGAATAGCGGCCGGTGATCCCGAAACTCGCCGGCAGATCGCCCGGCAGATAGAGGCTGATCGCGAGGTCGCAGAGCGGCGGCACTGGAAGCGAGACCGGATCGCTGATCAGGAGCGCTCCTGCGGCGATCGTGGCTGTCTCGGCGCCGCCAAAGGTCAGCTTGAGGTGGGAGCCCGGGACGATGCTGGGCCCGGTGTCACGTAGCCCAACCCGCGCGGCACCGACGACGATCTTGCGGCTGCCATGGGCGTTGGAGAGGCGCACCCGCAGCGTGTCGCCGCCGATGCTGGCGCGGATGTTCATCCGCAAGGTGTGGTTGCTGAAGGCGACGCCCTCGGCCGGCGCGGGTGCGGTGGTCCACGTGCCGACCCAATGCAGATCGCTTTGCATCGTTATCTCCCCTTCGGGCCCGAGAGGCAGTTCCTGGATTGCCCCGCGCGCCGCGTCGAAGGTCGCCAGCTGCGTCCTCGGCCGATCTCGTATTCTCGGCTATTCTGACGCATCGTGACTTCGTTGTCTCGCCCTCTGCTTCTGCTCCGTGCCCGAGTTGTTTTGTATCGCCCTCAGGCATGTTGCCCTCTACTACTCGGACCCTGCGTCAGAACTCCGCGTTTTTCGTAGAGTTGCCACTTGGCATTGTTGATGCGAGCCTTCCGACGGATAAATCCCCGGGGCACCCTGGCAGGACCCCTAAAAGAACCGTCCAAGGAAGAGCGACCCAGACAGGAGGGCACCTCATGGAGCTTATCAGCCGCATGATGGACGGCTCGATCTCCTATGATCCCAAGGATCGATTGGAGCCCGTACCGTCCGGAGCCGGAGACCGGCAGGCGGATAAGATCGACTTCGAGGGGATCCCGATGCTGGAGGGGTGCAGCAAGAAGCAACTTCGGAGCATCGCCCGGATCGCACGAGTTCTCCAGACCGGGGCCGGCACCGTCCTTGTCCGTAGGGGCGAGCCTGGGGAGGAGTTCTTCCTCATCCTTGACGGCACGGTGAGCGTCCACGTGTCGTCGGAAAAGTCAGTGCCTCTTGGGCCTGGAGCGTTCTTCGGAGAAATGAGCCTGCTGGACGGAGGCACTCGCTCGGCCACCGTGGTCTCGGAGACCCCGGTTCGCCTGCTCGTGATCAAGCGCGAGAACTTCTCGGTGCTCTGCCGGGAAGTGCCCGACCTCACCCAGATTCTGTCGGCCACCTTGTCGCGGCGTCTGCGGCAAGCCGAACAGCGTCCGGAAACGTCTGGGTGGTGCGTTGGCCAGGTTGTGAGGGGAGCGCCGACCTTCTCACGCTGACGGCACGTCTACTGTGCCAAGTTGACCGTTACGTGTAGGACATCGGGCAGGGGAGATCGCTCGTTCTCTAGCTGCCACGATCCGATGCCACGCAGGCCTACCGCAAAGATGCCGTAGTTCGGATTCGGGACGATACCTTTGATCACCGTGGTCGTCGGACCGCGTAGCCGGCCCAGAGTGGTCCCTCCCGCTCGCGAGAACAATGCCGCCACATCGCGCTCTGCCCCGCTTCGACTCTTCACCAAAAGCCGTCCGACCACGTCCACGGGCCGCTGCGTGTCGCCGGGGGTTGCCAACCTGGCAGCGCCGGATGGCCCTTCTGGCTTGGTGCCACCGCTCTTGGCTTTCGGAGTCTGCTGCGCTGACGGACCAGGCTTGACTACCCTGGACGTGACCGAGCGATCCGCAGGGACATCGTGAGCGACCGCAGGCGGAAGCTGGGTGCCCCCTGCCGCCTGCGGTGTGGGAGGGGCTGATTGCGCCGGTAGAGACGCGGCCGGTGGAGGCTCCGAAGGGGTCTGAGCCCGCATTCTCGCGATGAGCCCCGCATACGAGTAGGCGGCCAGTACCCGGACGAACTGGGCCCGGTAGTTCATCACGAGGCTCACCCCATCGACGACGACGTCCTGCACCCGCCAGCGGTCACCCCGGCGCACCATCCAATAGTCGACGGGAAGCTCCTGGCCGCCGCGCGTCAGCAGGGTCGTCGCGACGTGTGCCGACTCGCCGCGGATGGACTCGCCGAGAAATTGGATCTTCACCCCGCCGGCCACACTGGCCTTCGACCCGACCATCGCGATGAAGCCTCGCTCGAGGAAAACGGTGAAGAGCCGGGTGAACTCGTCCTGATCCGCCGGAATCCTCGACAGCCACACCGAGCCGAGCGCGACCCCGGCAGCGGCCCGGAAGTCGAACAGCTCATTGACCAGCTCGCGGATGTCTTGACGGGGTGTCTCGAGTCCGTGCGCTGGATCCACGGCCTGAAGGACGGTGTTGGTGCGCGCGAAGAAAGCTTCCAGCGTCCCTGTGGGCGACGTCGCCCGGGCTGGCTGAGCAATACCGAACAAGAATCCCACAACCACGACAGGCAGCAGGACGCTGGTCCGAACGTGCGGCCAACGGCCCTCCTGCGGCTGCGGAATGATCACGAAGTTTCAGCCAGCAAGCCACGTGCCGATCGATTGGTACTACGAAGTCGCTGGGTTGCGAGGGAATGGCAGAGAACTGTTCGCGTTCGCCGTGTCAGGGGGCGTCCGATTCCTGACACCTTCCGATCACATCTCAGGCGTCGCGCCGTCGTAGCGGCTGAAGTGAGTCAGCGCGCGGTCTCGCGCTCCAGGTCGCGGATCGAGGAGGCGGCGATGTCGACGAGGGTGTCGACTTCTTCGCGGGTGATGCAGAGCGGCGGCGCCAGGCGCAGTACGTTGCCCCGCGCGTAGACGATCGCGCCGCGGTCCCAGGCCTTCCGGTCGAGCTTCGCGACCGTGTCCTTGTCGAGCGGCCGGCCGGAGCCGTCCGGCTCCACGAGATCGGCACAGACCAGGAGCCCGCGGCCGCGCACCTCGCCGACGAGCGGGGAATTGCCGACGGCCGTGCGCAGTCCTTCGAGCAGGCGGGTGCCCATCGCCGCCGCGTTCTCCACGAGGTTGTCCTTCTCCATGATCTGGAGATTGGCGAGCGCCGCCGCGCAGGCGACGGGATGCGCCGCGTACGTGTTGGGATGGACGTTCTCTTCCTTCGTGTCATCGGGGAAGACGCCGGCGAGGCGGCGCGTGGCAATGCTCGCGGAGAGCGGGATGTAGCCCGAGGTGATGCCCTTGGCCACGGACATCAGGTCCGGCACGACGTCGTCATGCTCGACGGCGAACCAGCGCCCCGTGCGGCCGAAGCCGGTGATGACTTCGTCCGCGATCATCAGCACGTCGAGCTCGTCGCAGACGGCGCGGACCTTCCTGAGCCATCCGATGGGTGGCATGATGAATCCGCCCGACGACAGCACCGGCTCGAGGATCACCGCCGACACGGTGTCGGGCCCTTCGCGCACGATCGCTTCGCGCAGCTCGCGCCCCCGCCGCGCGATCAATTCCTCGTCGGTGCCCGTGCCGCGGTCGCGGTAGGGATGCGGTGGTGCGAGCTTTGTGAACCCTTCCGGCTGGAGCTTCGCGTAGGGGGCGGCCAGCTGCGGCAGGCCGCAGATGGCGTAGGTGCCCATGGTGGCTCCGTGATAGCCCCCGAGGAACGAGATGACCTTGTGCTTGTCGGCCTTGCCCTTCGCCATCCAGTAGTGCCGGGCGATCTGCATCGAGCGCTCGTTGGCTTCTGAGCCACTGACGGCAAACATCGTGAGATCGAGGTCGCCGGGCGTGAGGGAGGCGAGCTTCGCCGCCAGCTGGGCGGCCGGACGATTCGAGAACTGGCGCGTGGTCGGATAGTAGGCGACCTTGACGGTCTGCTCGGCGATAGCCTCGGCGATCTCGCGGCGCCCGTGGCCGACGTTGACGACGGCGAGGCCCGCGAAGCCGTCCATCAGCTTCTTGCCCTGCTCCGTCCACACCCACACGCCCTCGGCGTGGTCGATGACCAGCTCTTCGTCCGAGAGCCACGGATGATCCTGCGTCTTGTGAGTCCAGAGATGTCGGATATCGCCCGCTGTTGTCGCCATGGGCGGTACTGTATCATGGCCGCCATGTTCATCGTCGGCGTCGACGTGGGCGGCACGTTCACCGACCTGACCGCCGTCGACGAAGCGACGGGACGCGTCGTCGTCACCAAGGTGCCATCCGAGCCGCGCAACGAGGCGGCGGCCCTCCTCGCAGGGTTGAAGGCCCTTGGGATCGCGAGCGCTGAAGTACGGCGCCTCGTGCACGGCACCACCGTTGGCACCAATGCCGTCCTCGAGCGGCGGGGCGCCCGCGTCGCCGTCCTCACCACCGCCGGCTTCCGCGACCTGATCGAGATCGGGCGAACGAAGCGCAACATCCCCGCGCTGTTCGTGCCGACCTTCGTTCGCCCCAAGCCCGTCGTCGAGCGCAAGCACCGCTTCGAAGTCACGGAGCGCCTGAACGCCGACGGGTCCGTCCTGGTGCCCCTCGACGCGGTGTCGGTCGAGCGAGCGCTGGACGGCGCGCTCGGCACCGGCGCCGAGGCCATCGCAGTGTGCCTGCTCCACGCCTATCTCAATCCCGCTCACGAGCGGCTGATCGCGGACATCGTGAAAAGCCGCGCGCCCGGCCTGCCCGTGTCGTGCTCGGCCGACGTGGTGCCGGAATACCGCGAGTTCGAGCGTTTCTCCACGACGGTGCTGAACGCGTACCTGCAGCCGCTGATGGACCAGTATCTCGAGAGCCTCGAGGAGCGGCTGCTGGCGACGGGCTACGGCCACGGCGTCCTCACGGTCGGCTCGAGCGGCGGCATGATGACGACCGCGACCGCGCGGCGGCTGCCGATCAAGACGATCTTCTCGGGACCCGCGGGCGGGGTGAGCCAGGCGTGCTTCGTCGGCGCGGCGGCGAAGGCGCGCGACTTCATCACCTACGACATGGGCGGCACGTCGACAGACGTCTGTCTCGTGCGCGATCTCACCCCCGTGATGACGTCCGACAGCATGGTGGGCGCGTTCCCCGTCAAGGTGCCTCAGATCGACATGCACTCGGTCGGGGCGGGCGGCGGCTCGATCGCGTGGCTCGACACGGACGGTAGCCTGCAGGTCGGGCCGCGGAGCGCCGGCGCGCGACCGGGGCCCGCCGCGTACGGCCACGGCGGTACCGAAGCCACCGTCACCGACGCCAACGTGGTGCTCGGCCGCATCGGCACCGCGAAGCGTTTGGGCGGCACCATCAGCATCGACCCCAAGCTCGCCCGCGCCGCCGTCGCGAGCCTCGCGGCAGGGATGGGCGGCACGCTCGGCGTCGAGGCGCTCGCCGAAGGCATCGTGCGCATCGCGGTGGCGCGCATGACCTCGGCCATCCGCGAGATCTCGATCCAGCGGGGCTACGATCCGCGCGACTTCACGCTCATCGCCTTCGGCGGCGCGGGCCCGATGCACGCGCTTGCCATGGCGGAGGAGATCGGTATTCCGCGCGTGCTCGTGCCGCGCCACCCCGGCAACTTCTCCGCCCTCGGGCTTCTCGCCTCGGACATCAAGCACGATGACGTGCGCACTCGAGTGGGGCCGCTCCGCGAGCAGGCCGCCCTCCTGGCGGCGCTCTTCGAGGACATGGCGGGGGCGGCGAGGCGGCAGCTCGAGACTGAAGGCTTCGCGGCCGAGCAGCAGCGGCTGCGCCGCTCGCTGGATCTCCGGTATCGCGGCCAGGCGTTCGAGCTGAACGTGGACGTGGGCGATGCCGACTCGCCGCTGCCGGCGATGGACGCGATCGAGGCCGACCTGCACCGGCGGCACAAGGCATCGTACGGCCACGCGAACTTCGAGGCGGTGATCGAGCTCGTCAACGCCCGTCTCGTCGCGTACGGCGTGGTCCCAAAGCCGGCGGCGGAGCCGTACCGGAGCGGCACGACGGCTATGGACACCGCTCGCCTGGAGACGCGCCCCGTGTGGTTCGACGGCGCGGAGCGCTCCTGCCCGGTGTGGGAGCGGGATCGATTGCCGGAGCGGGCGGAGCTGAGTGGCCCCGCCATCATCGAGGAGTTCGGCGCGACGACGGTCGTGCTGCCGGGGTGGCGGGGCGCGCTCGACGGCCTCGGCAACATCAGGCTGGAGAGGCGCCACCCGTGACGCCCATCGACCCCATCACGCTCGAGGTCCTGCGCGAAGCCTTCGCCTCGATCGTGCGCGAGATGCGCGTGACGCTCGTGCGCACCGCGTACTCGTCGGTCCTCTACGAAGGCGAGGACTTCTCCTGCGTCCTGATGGACGGCGACGCGCAGATCGTCTCGATGTCCAAGGGCCAGGATCATCCGCTCCACATCGTGCCCATCGCGTGGTCGATGAAGGCCGTGCGCGAGAAATTCGGCGACGACATCCACCCCGGCGACATGTTCCTGCACAACGATCCCTACACGGGCGGCACGCACCTGAACGACGTGGCGCTGATCTACCCGCTCTTCGCCGACGGGAAGATGTTCGTCTTCCCCGTCGTGCGGGCGCACTGGGGCGACGTCGGCGGCATGAGCCCGGGGAGCCTGTCCGGCGGCGCGACGGAGATCTTCCAGGAGGGCGTGCGGATTCCGCCCATCCGGATCATCGACCGCGGCCGCCCGAACGCCGCGGCGCTCGAGCTGATCTTCGCCAACATGCGCGGCCCGCGCGAGCGCAAGGGCGACTTCGACGCGATGATCGGGACGTGCACGAAGGCCGCGGAGCGCGTGGAAGGCCTGGCCGCGCGCTATGGCGTGCCGACCGTGCGCGGCGCGGTCGAGCTACTGATGGACCGGGCCGAGCAGCGGATGCGCCGCGCGATCGGCCACCTGCGCGACGGCGAGTATCTCTACGAGGCCCACCTCGAAAGCGGCCGCGAGCGGCTCGAGCCGCTGACGGTGCGGGCAAAAGTCACCGTGGCGGGCGACCGCATCACCGTCGATCTCACGGGCACCTCGCCGCAGACGGCGGGGCCGACCAATGTCGGGCCAGCCATGGCGCCCACGGGAGCCTTCACGATCATCAAGTCGTTCCTCGATCCAGGGTCCGACGTGAATTCCGGCGCCTTCCGCCCGCTCACGATCATCACGCCGCCCGGCACCATTGTGAACGCCAATCCGCCGGCGCCCTGCGGCGGGATGGTCGAGGTGAAGTACTGCGTGGAGACGGCTGTGATGGGCGCGCTCGCGCCCGCGCTCAACGGCAGGATCGTCGGTGATCTGAAGGGCGGCGGCAACCACTGCTACGTCGGCGGACCCCACCCCGTCACGGGCGAGACCTTCATCTTCTACGAGTACCCGGCGGGGGGCACCGGGGGCCACGCCGACGGCGACGGCAACAACACCGTCCGCGCGTGGACCGAGAGCGACATGACGACGCTCCAGCCGATCGAGGCGGTGGAGCAGCTCTACCCGGTACGCGTCGAAGCGACGTCGCTGCGCGAGAACTCCGGCGGTCCGGGGCGATGGCGCGGCGGGCTCGGTCTCACGCGCGCGGTACGCATCCAGGCGCCGTCGACGACGCTGTCCGTGCTCGCCGAGAAGGCCGTGCTGCCACCGTTCGGCGTGTGCGGCGGCGAGCCCGGCGCGCGTAACCGCTTCTGGGTACGGCGCGACGGGCAGGGGATCTCGCCGTCGCCCCTGCCCGGCAAGGTCGGCGGCTTTCCGCTCCTGCCCGGCGATCTCTTGCTGATGGAGAGCTCCGGCGGGGGCGGCTTCGGCGATCCGCTGGAGCGCGATCCCGCGCTGGTCGTCGCCGACGTGGCCGAAGGCTACGTTACGCGCGATGCCGCCGAGGCGACCTACGGCCTTGTGTGGAGCGGTGACGCGGTCGACGCCGGCGCCACCGCGCGGCGACGCGAGAGCCAGCGGACGGCGCGACCGCGCGTGCGGGTCAAGGCCGCCGACTTCGCCGCGGGTGGCGGCCGGGGGATCCGCATCGACGCGGAGACCGCGCGGCGGCTCGGGGTCACGGAAGGCGCCGTGGTCGAGCTGGTGAATCCGCGCGGGGCGCCGCTCCGTGCTTGGGTGGCGAGCGTCACGCCGTGGAACGGACAGCGAGCGGAGATCGCGGCCGACGCGCTGCGCATGCTGGCGATCACGGAGGGCGCCCTACTCGAGATCCGCGCCGTGCATTCAGGCAACCTTGCGAGCGGAGCTGGGCTCCCATAGTCCGTGGGTCGACGGTCGAGCACCAATAGAAACGGGCGCTTCCGGAGCATCGGAAGCGCCCGAATTCTTTTGCCGGGTATGTCGATCTCGGAATACCCCGTTCGACTAGATAGTGAGAGCGGCCCGGAAGCCTCTGAGACTTGACTACGGGGATATAAAAGCGATTAGGCACCTCGAACTAGAGGAGAAGAGAAATGGCTGCAACAACTCAAAGCACATTGGCTGATCGCGAGATCGCCATCTCGCGCATCATCGACGCGCTCGTGACGAAGGCTTGAAGGGAGGACACATGCTCATAAAGATCGTCATCGGTGTGGTCGTGGTCATCGGGGTGTTCGCCGTGATCGTTGCCATGCGGCCCTCCGACTTTCGTGTCGAGCGCTCGGCAGTCGTCGCCG
>WNFC01006748.1_pt1 | contig 12647 bp, 9 predicted proteins | sample 5400541 | NCBI WGS metagenome assembly WNFC01 (sample SAMN13153342, study PRJNA577476) | soil metagenome | isolation source: 120 cm saprolite under Douglas fir tree site 2 hole 2 replicate 1 | place: USA:California | collected 2015-04-18
GTTCGTCGAACGCGCAGCGGACTTGGTGGTTGGATATGGTGGCTCGCTCTCCGGGGAACACGGCGATGGGCAGTCACGTGCGGCGTTGCTGCCTAAAATGTTTGGGCCGGAATTGGTCGCAGCGTTTCGCGAATTCAAGTTGGCCTGGGACCCGGACAACAAGCTCAACCCGCATAAAGTCGTGGATGCCTACCTGCCGACGGAGAATCTGCGGCTGGGCGCAGATTACAAGCCGCTGCAGCGGGAGACGCATTTTCAATTCCCCGAGGACGGCGGCTCTCTTGCGAAAGCCACGCTGCGGTGTATTGGGCTGGGAGCGTGCCGGAAGAGCGATGGCGGGACGATGTGCCCGAGTTATATGGCAACTCGGGAAGAAGAGCACAGCACGCGGGGACGCGCACACCTGCTCTTCGAGTTGCTTCAGGGAGAGATCGTCCGTGACGCCTGGCAAGATGAACACGTCAAAAAAGCGCTGGATTTGTGTCTGTCCTGCAAAGCTTGCAAATCCGAGTGTCCGGCAAATGTAGATATCGCGACGTACAAGGCCGAGTTTCTCTCGCACTATTACGAAAAAGGGCGGCGGCCTCTAAAGGCCTACGCGTTTGGGCGAATTGACCGCTGGGCGCGACTGGCTTCTACGATGCCAAGCCTCGCCAACTTCTTCACACAGACTCCGGGAGTGCGTCAATTGCCGCACTGGATCTTGGGGCTGACGCCGAAAAGAACGGTCCCTCGGTTGGCGGTCAGTTTCCATCGCTGGGCACGCAGGCATGCCCCTGAGATTTTCCGGAAGGAGCCGAACACGGCCTCAACACCATCGGCAGATGGACGCGATCTGATTTTGTGGGTGGATACATTTAACAACTACTTTCATCCGGAAACGTGTCGCGCGGCGCTGCGCGTTCTTGAGCAGGCAGGATTCCGGGTTCGCTGCTCGGAGACTGTACTGTGCTGCGGCCGTCCGCTGTATGACTTCGGCATGCTAAAGGAAGCGAAACAATATTTGCGGAAGGTGATGAACACATTGGGCGCGGAGATCGATGCGGGCGTGCCCATTGTAGTGTTAGAGCCGAGCTGTGCTTCAGTTTTCCGCGACGAACTGCACAATTTGTTTCCCAATGACGCGCGCGCGGAGCGACTACGTCGCCAGACTTTTCTTCTTAGTGAGTTTCTGGAAAAGAATGCTACGGAATACACTCCGTCGTCGCTTTCAGCCAAAGTTTTGTTGCATGGACACTGTCATCATAAGGCACTGATGAAAATGAACGACGAGGAGTCGCTTGTGCGCAGGATGGGACTGGACTTGCAGCCTTTGGACGCGGGCTGTTGCGGAATGGCCGGCTCGTTTGGATTCGAAAAAGAAAAGTTCGCCGTGTCGCAAGCTGTGGGAGAAAGGGTTTTGTTTCCCGCAGTGCGAAGCGCTGCGCCGGACACGCTAATTGTTTGCGACGGATTCAGCTGCCGCGAACAGATCGAGCAAGCCACCGGCAGAAAGCCGATGCACCTGGCAGAACTGTTGCAGCTTGCCCTCGAGCGGAACTCGCGGCCCTAGAACCCACAGATCCTGCTTCACATCGAGAAGACGCGCGAGCAGAAATCTCGCCTGTTGAATCGGTTTAGCGTTAAGACTAGGGACCGCCGAGCGGCGCCGAGACGTGCTCGTGCACCACGATCCATCCCTTGGAACGCTTCTCTAGCACCATGGTCCAGCGCGCGTTTAGGTGTGAAGCCGCACCTTCCTTGCTAACGATGTCCAGGCCAACCGTGAAGGTGGCCCACGCCAGCGAACCACGCCGGTGAACTCTCAGATCATCCATGGTGGCTTTGATGCTGCGGTTCGGCTCGAAGAGCGCTTTCTGAGCACCTTCGCGATATTCCTTCCAATTGCTGTACTTCATCGGGGCAATGTCGAAATAAGCGAAATCCGAATCGGTCGCGTAATAGGGCTCCAGTTTCGAGATGTCAAGTGTGGCCCACGCGTCGACAATCTTCGGCACAAGTGCGCGCAACGCCTCCTCTTCGCGATCGGCCGCAGCGGCCTGGAACGAAGCGATCGCCAACGTGAGACTCGCGATCAGCCCCGTTAATAACATTTTGCGACATGTCATCTTTCCTCCATCGGGAAGCACACCACGAGAGGCTTTCTTGCCACGGCAGCCCAAACGAACGGTCGGGAAAGCGTCAAGCGGTCAGAAAAATACGAATCGATGAGTTCAGCGCTTGGGACCGTACTTCGCCACCGCCGCGGCCAACAGCCATTGCTTCAGCACACTCAGAAATTGTGGGCGGATGCCGCGAAAACTGACGCCGACGCCAAGATTCGGCTGCGAATAAACAACGGTCCCAGCTCCTTCAAAGAATTTCCCTTCCGAATAAATTTTTACGGTAATCGTTGCACCCTGAGGCAGCGGATTGGGCATGTCGATATGACAGCCGTGCAGACTCAGCTCGCTCACTCGTGCCGAGACGCTAGCGTTGGAGCCCTGCTCGATCACTTCAGCCGTGGCGATGAACGGGTACCTGGGCGTGCGGCGGCGTTCGTCTCCCATGCGACTCTCCCAGGAAGGCAGTCGCGGGGATTCTATCTCTAGTCGGCGCGTAAATGAAAAAATATGAGCGAATCCGTGTCCGTGGATTAGTGCAATCCCACTGCGCCTTGAACCGATTGAATCAGCTTGCCGGAGTCGTAACCAATTCCATCCTTGAACACCAACTCCACGTTTTCGATGTCCGCAATTTTTTCGCTGGGATCTCCCTTGATTACTATGAGGTCCGCCTGCTTGCCTGCTTTGAGGGTCCCGATGCGGCTGGCCTCGCCCAAAAACTCCGCCCCATTCTGGGTGGCAATGTGAATCGCTTCGAGCGGAGTAAAACCGGCTTCCACCAGTAGCTCCGTTTGTCTCTGGTCCCCGAATCCCGCCAACACGCCGCCGTAACCCGTGGGATCTTCCCCCGAAAGCAACAAACCACCGGCCTTCACGAAGTCGCGCTCGAACTGCATTTCTTTTTTCAGCAGCGCGCCGCCGGAACCTTTTCCGCCCACCACTTTGGCACGCACCGAAAGGTAATCGGCACGAGAGGGCAAAGAAAGCGCCTGCAAAATGCGGTCCTGAACAGGTGGCTGCTCAGGAGCAAACGTCTCGAAGATAACCAGCGTGGAAGTGACCGCAACATGATGTGTTACAAGCTTTTTGATCATCGTTTGAACCGCTTCGCTTTCCACGTCGACCTTTTCCACGCTGGGATGATCGTTCGCGGACGGCGGGCACACATCCGGTTGCTTGGCGGGATTGAACTCCTGATCGACCACGATGCCGTGCTCGAGGTCATCCATGCCCAAGTCGGCTGCCTCGCTAAAGCCCACCGAACACAAGTGGCCGGTCACCTTGACGCCGCGTGCGTGCGCCGCTTTGACTGCCGCGCCGAGCTCCGCGCGCGTGATGTGCATGTAGGCTTTGAACGAAGTGACTCCCTCATCGATCCAGTAGTTCACCAGCCGGACCGCCTCTTCCGGATCTTGGAGCTCGTGGAGTTGCGGGGCGAAGGAACCCACGCCCTCGAGATAGGGTCCAGTAATGTGCAACTTGGGCCCGGGAATCTTTCCCGTGTCGATCATTTTCTTCAGCTCGAGGTCCGTGTAGGTCTCGAGACTACCGGTGGTTCGCAAGGAAGTAACGCCGCCCGCGAGATACAAGCGCGGAAAACTGAAGCCCATTTCTCCGTATAGCGCGGGCGCGCCGGGCGCTGGACCCTGACCGGAAGCAGTCGGATAGAAAAGATGATCGTGCATCCCGACCAGGCCGGGAATAACCGAGCGCCCGGTCAAATCCATGACGCGCGCTCCGGAGGGCACCGAGACGCTGCCACTTTTTCCGATTTCGCGAATCGCGCCGTTTTCAATCACGATGGTTTGATCCGCAACGGCGGCCGCTCCTGTTCCATCGATGACGCGCACATGCTCGAGAGTTACGACCGGAGAATCCACGCTGATAAAACTCTTCGTAACCGGCGAGAGCGTAGATTTCTCTTGGGCAGGCACAGCAGCGTAAAACACCGCCACGAAAACGAGACCAACTAGCACTCTGCTCATAGTTTCCCCCTCACACTACGAGCGAAAGCGTCCCGCTCCCCGGCCGAACGATTCGGACTGCAATCTGATCGGCGGACCATTCAGAAAAAGGTCACGACACGCCGAGCAACCGCAACAACCAACCAGCCAGCGCGCCACCCAGCAGCGGCCCGATCACCGGTATCGGGGCATAGCTCCAGTCGGAGCCGCCTTTGCCGGCGATTGGCAGCAGGAAGTGCGCCACGCGCGGGCCCAGGTCGCGCGCCGGATTTATCGCGTACCCGGTGGTACCGCCCAAAGAAAGACCGATTCCCCAAACAAGGCTCCCGACCAGGTACGGTCCCAGCGCTCCCGGTCCACCGGCCGCAACGGACTTGGAAAAAATTGCTCCCACAACAAATACCAGCACAGCCGTTCCGATGATTTCGCTGACCAAGTTGGCTGCAGCCTTCCGTATCGCGGGCGCGGTGCAAAAACAAGCCAGTTTCAAGGCCGGGTCCGGCGTCTCTCTCCAGTGGGGCAGGTAATGCAGCCAGACCAGCGCCGCGCCGGCCATCGCGCCAAGAAGCTGCGCAGCAATGTACGGCAGGCATTTGCCAAACGAACCCGCACGAACCGCGAAACCCAGCGTCACAGCCGGATTAATATGCGCATCGCGGCTCCCGCAGGCAATGGCCGTGAAAACGCCGGCCATGACCGCAAACGCCCAACCCGCGGTGATGACCAGCCAGCCCGCGCCTTCGCTCTTCGAGCGCTTCAGCAGGACTCCGGCCACTACGCCGTCCCCCAAAAGGATCAGCATCATCGTGCCCAGGAACTCACCCAGAAATGGCGATGTCATCAGCCGTTTCCTTTCTCACGAAATCCAGGCAAATGAACGCTCCACCGCTTTCTTCCATTGTCTGTACAAACGTTCCCGTCCTGCTTCGTCCAGCTTCGGTTTCCAGGTTCGATCCACGGCCCAGTTCGCGCGCAGTTCATCCAGGCCCGAGAAAAAATCCACCGCCAGGCCCGCCGCATACGCCGCGCCGAGCGCTGTCGTTTCCTGAATCACCGGCCGCACCACCTCGCGATTCAGGATGTCTGCCTGAAAGTGCATCAGCAGCTCATTCACGACCATCCCGCCATCGACGCGCAGCGAAGCCAGCGAGATGTGCGCATCCTTTTCCATGGCCTCCACGACTTCGCGCGTCTGAAACGCGGTGGCCTCCAGCACCGCCCGCGCTAGATGCCCTTTGTTCGCGTAACGCGTAAGTCCCGCAATAACTCCACGCGCGTTCTCTTTCCAGTACGGTGCGTACAGGCCCGAGAACGCCGGCACGAAATAGACGTCGCCGTTGTCGGAAACACTCTTTGCCAGCGTCTCAATATCCGAACTCTTTTCAATCAACCCCAAGTTGTCCCGAAGCCACTGCACCAGTGCTCCGGTGATGGCCACGCTGCCTTCCAGCGCGTAGCAGGCTGCTGCGCTCCCGAACTTATACGCCACCGTGGTGAGCAGCCCGCAGGTCGAAGGAACAATCCGCTCGCCGGTATTCATCAGCAAGAAGCAGCCGGTTCCATACGTGTTTTTCACTTCGCCCGGCCGAAAGCACGCCTGTCCCACCAGCGCCGCTTGTTGGTCTCCCAGGATTCCTGCGACCGGCACCCCCGATATCGCAGGCAATCTCGCCGTGCCATACACTTCGCTGCTCGAACGCACTTGCGGCAGCATCGCTCGGGGTATATCAAACGCCTGCAGGAGGTCTGCGTCCCAGTCCAGCGTCTTCAGATTCATCAGCTGCGTACGGCTGGCATTGGTGACATCCGTAACGTGCAAACCGTTGTGCGGCCCGCCGGTAAGGTTCCAGACCAGAAAGGTATCGATGTTTCCGAAGAGTAGCTCGCCGTCAGCGGCCTTGGCGCGCGCGTCCGGGACATTTTCCAGAATCCACCTCAGCTTCAGCCCGCTGAAGTAGGTGCTCAGCGGCAACCCGGTCTGCGCGCGGAAGCGGTCCTGGCCGCCCTGTTTGGAAAAGCGCGCCACCTCATCGGCGACGCGCGTGTCCTGCCAGACGATGGCGTTGGCAATAGGCCTTCCGGTCTTGCGCTCCCAGACCACGGTGGTCTCACGCTGATTCGTGATGCCAATCGCCGCCAAATCCGAAGGTTGCAGTCTCCGCTGCTGCAACGCTTCACCAATCACCTCATGCGTCCGGCGCAAAATCTCGTCCGCGTCGTGCTCCACCCACCCAGGCCGAGGGTAAATTTGCCGGTGCTCGTTTTGCGCCACGGCCACGATGTGCGCGTCCTTGTCGAACACGATGAAGCGCGTGCTGGTTGTGCCCTGGTCAATCGCGCCGATATAGCTCTTCACCCGTGGCCCCCCTATCCCGATGGAGCCCCGCATCCTATGCGATTTCCTTTGTTTCTGCATCTAGTGATTCACCGTGTTTCTGCATCTAATTAGCTGACGGAAGAAAGAGAGTTAGCCAACATGAAGTTCCAAACGCAGTTCCGGCAGGCGATTGTGCATCTTGCGGCCTGCCTTTTCGCATTCGGTTCACTGGCGGCCATTTCCACGATGGCAGCCTCGGATGCTGTCACCACCACGGTCACCGCGGTAGCGAAAAAAGGCTCGCCGCCGCCCATCAAGAAGGAAGACGTGCAGCTTTACCAAGGCAAGGAGCGTATGCAGGTAGCCGACTGGCGTCACAGCGAGGCCCTCTACCTCGCCATTCTCATCGACGATTCGCTCGACTCCGAAGCCGCTGGCCAATGGAGCGATCTAAAATCCTTTATTAACGCTCAACCGCAAGGCACGCAAATCGCCGTGGCCTATGCTCGCAACGGCGCCGCCATGATCGCGCAGGACTTCACTCCGGATCGCTCGTTAGCCGCAAAGGCCTTGCGTATTCCGCTAGGTGGTTTGGGCGCATTCTCCAGTCCATATCTTTCGCTCCAGGATTGGATTAAACGCTGGCCCTCTTCGGCAGGCGATCACCGCTCGTCCATCATCATGATTTCCTCCGGAATCGATTACTTCCGCGGAGGCTTCGATCCCCTCGACCCCGATCTCGACACCACCATCGAGCACGCCCAGAAAAACAATATCAATGTCTGGACCATCTACTATCCCGGCGCGGGACACCTCGGCCGCGGATATTTCCGCGTCTTCAACGCCCAGGCCAATCTGAGCAAGCTCTCCGAAGAAACCGGCGCGGAATCGTATTACCTGTCTTTCGAGCGCCCGGTTTCGTTGAGCGCCTACTTCGATGAAATCCAGGAGCATCTCAACAATCAGTATTTGCTCACCTTTCAAACGAGCGGCGGCGGCAAAAAAGGCAAGTTCGAGCGTGTCCGGGTAACCACAGAAGTCCCCAGCGTACAATTCCTGACGCCCTCCGAGGTTTTTCTGCCCCCGTCGCAGTAAACCCGAGTACAGCGAAAACCTGTTCATCCCAAGACCATGCGACGAGCTAGCACGTGTCATCCTGAGGGCATCCGATGAGGATGCCCGAAGGACCTCAACCGATGAGTTGAGGACCAAGCACAGTACGAGCAGGTTCGACAATCAGGATCAATCATCCGCCCCCGCAAGCGAAACCCCTCGAGTCGAATCCCGAATCACCAACTCCGGATTCATTTTCTGACTCACCACGTTCCAATCGCGCTTCTCCAGCGCCGCATTGATCCCTTCCATCACGATGTTCACCGCCAGCCCGCCCATCGCTTCCATCGGCTGCCGGACCGTCGTCAGCGACGGCGCCGCCAGCGCCGAGAGCGCCACGTCGTCGAATCCCGTCACCGAACACTGCTCCGGCACCTTCACCCCCGCTTTCGCCAGCGCCCGAATCGCACCCAGCGCCGTTAAGTCGTCAAACGCCATCACCGCTGTAAACTTTTTCTTGTGCTCCAGCAACTCTTCGGTGTACCGATGCCCGCTCTCAAAACTCGAATTTGGATCCAGCGAATCCGGCAGTTGCAGAACCAGCGAAGGATCAATCTCCATTCCCGCACCCTGCGCAAATTTCTGAATTCCGCGCCATCGTGGTGCGCTGTCAATCAGCATCTTCGGTCCGCGAATAAACACGATCTTCCGGTGCCCCAGTTGATACAAATGTTCCAGCGCCAGGCGCGCCCCCGTTTCGTTGTCCACCATGACGGAGCTGATGTTGTCGCCCGGCAATTCCCAGCCAATCGTCACCGAAGGAATATTGCGCTTGCTGAGATCGGCCAGCAGCTGAATGTCCACGAACAGCCAGTTGGCCACCACAATCAGCCCTTCCACGTGCCGCTCCAGCAGCAGTTCCAGATAGCGCTCAAAACGGTTCCGCTGGTTATGGGCGTCCGCGAAAATCGCCACATAAGACGCCTGATACAGCGCGTTCTCCACGCCGCGCATGATGAGCGTGCAAAACGGGTCGGTGATGTCGAAGAACAGCACGCCGACGCTGTGGCTCCGCTTGCTGCGCAAAAACCGCGCCATCACGTTCGGCCGGTAGCCCAGCTTTTTCGCCGTTTCTTCAATGCGCTTCTTTGTCGCCGGTGCGATGTAGCGCGCCAGCGGCGCATTATTCAGAACGATCGAGACGGTCGCTGGCGAAAAGCCGCTCTGCGTCGCCACATCGCGCATGGTAACTGCTTGCGTTTTCGTGTGAGGCCGCTTCATCACCCGGACTCCTTGGTGGCCCGCATCATCCCGCCAAACTCTGCAGCTTTGCAAACGATTCGCCCTTTGCACCCGTTGTAGCGGTGCGGTTTAGTTCATTCTGAGGAACGAAGGGCGCGTCCCAGCAGCTTCAGCCGCCGAAAACCTACTCCGCCGGCACTTCAAACGAAAGCGGTTCCCGGAAACCTCGCGTCTTCCATACGCCGAAGGCAATTCCCAAAGCCATCCAAATAGAACCTACGATTATTGCGGGGCGGCTCAAGTTAATCCACAGCGCCAAGCAGATCACGAATCCAAGCACGGGAGGTATCAAATTCGCTAGTTTCTTTTCGTCAGCGCGATAGTAATAGCGCAGAAACGCCGCCGCATTGACGCCCATGAACGCAATCAGCGCCCCAAAATTCAACATTTCCGCTCCCAGCCCGTAAGCTTCTCCCCCATTTAGAATCTTCACGGCTGTATCAAATGTGAGTTTCGATGTTCCCAAGGCGTAGGTTTTATATCCAGCGACAACCTCCAGAAGAAAGGCGCCGACCAGCGCAAAGCCACCAACGACAAACACGTTGTTCCGCGGAATCCGGTGCTTTTCATCCACCACGCCAAAGAATGCCTTGGGAAGCGCATTGCTGCGCCCCATCCCGAATAGCAGCCGCGCCGCACCGATTTGCGCCCCTAGTCCGGAACCAAAATTCGCCAGCAGCAGCGTAAGATTGACGACCGTGAAAAGCGGCAACCACATCCGGCCCGCCACATAGGAATACGCCGTATTTACATCCGGGAAAGGTTGCGACGCCGGCCAAATCAATTGGGCGACGTACGCTTCTGCCGCGGAAAGGATGCCGATCAAGACGCAAGTCAGCACCGTAGCCAAGAGAATATTGCGCCGCGGATTTTCGGCCTCCTCGGAAAGTGTGGAGATCCCGTCAAACCCGATGTACGTCAGTACGGCGATCGATGTGCATCGGAAGAGTCCTGCCCATGTAAATGTCTGCGGGTCGTAAAACGGGCGCGTCAAAAACAGCGAGTCGTGAACTGGATGCCCAAGCAAATAACGCGCAGCGGCTGCGAAGATGACTACGACAACCATACCCATGGCGACCGCCATGCCGGCGTTAATCCGTGCCGAAGTTTTGATCCCCCGGATATTGAGCAATGTGAAAAGAACGGCAAAAAAGATCTTCCAGGTCCATGCAGGCACGCCCGGCGCAAATTGGTGGGCTGCGCCGGCACACCACACGGTGCAAATCAACGGGTTCAGCATGTAGTCCATCACCATGCTCCAGCCGGTGACAAATCCCATCGACGCATGAATCTCCTGCGCCACATACGTGAACGCAGAGCCAGCGCTCGGATACGCCCGGGCCATCCGTCCGTAACTGATTCCCGTGAACAGCATGGCGACCATCGCGATCAAGATCGCCGTTACGACATGTCCACGTCCGCGATCACTGAGCACACCATAGACGGACATCGGCGCAACCGGCTGGATCACAATGACGCCGTACAGAATCAAATCCCACAGCGTGAGCGTGCGCCGCAATCTTGGCGCTGCTGTAACCGTCGTGGCCTCAGTGCCCAAGCACTTGTCCTTTCAACACCGATTAAGCGCGTCTTCTATTGAATCGTTTCAAGCGGCGTCATTCTGTGGGAATCCCCTCCTTCAGGCAAGCCCAAACTTCCGTCCGACAAAGCGTCGAATCGCCTCCGTGCGATACTGGTCCTCCGCCATGCTGCGCTTCGCCCAACTCTGTGAATCCATCGCCGCCGCAACCAAAAAGAACGAAAAGGTCAGCCTCGTAGCTAGCTACTTGCGCAGCGCTCCCGTCGAGGAAGCCGCACTCGCTTCACTCTATTTGTGTGGTCGCGTTTTTCCGCGTTGTGAGGAACGCGTCCTCTCCATCGGCTTCTCGCTTTTCCTTCGCGCCATCGAGACCATCGCTCACAAGAGTCCTACCGAACTCGCCCCACTCCTCCGTCATCACGGCGATCTTGGCGCTGGCGCCGAGGAAATCCTGCGCCACCAGACCGTGACGCCATCCCTCAGTCTTCCCCAAATCGCGGAAGTCTACGCCTCCCTCGCGCAACGGCGCGTTCCCGCCGCCAAACAAGCTCTTCTCGAACACACGCTCCAGCGTCTGTCTGCCCTCGAAGCCAAATACTTCATCAAGATCGCCACCGGGGAGCTCCGCATCGGCCTCAAAGAAAGTCTCGTCGAAGAAGCCATTGCCAAAACCTTCGGTCAACCTCTCCCCGCCGTTCAGCGCGCCAACATGCTTACCGGCGACATCACCGACGTTCTCCGGCTCGCCGTCGCGGGCCAGCTTTCCTCCGTCCAGATCGAACTCTTTCGCCCGATCTCCGTCATGCTCGCCAGCCCCGCCGACACGGCCGCCGACCTCGTCGCCGCGTTTCCCAACGGAGCCCTCATCGAAGACAAATTCGATGGCATCCGTGCCCAGGTCCACAAGCGCGATTCGCAAGTCGAAATCTATTCCCGCACCCTCGATCGCGTTACCGAATTCCCGGAGCTTCTCGATCCCACCCGCGGCATCGCGGGCGATTTCATCCTCGACGGCGAAATCATCGGCTGGCGTGATGGCCGCGCCATTCCCTTCACGGAACTCCAGCAGCGCCTCGGCCGCAAGCAGATCGATCTCTTCACCAGCTCCCAAGTGCCTGTCAGCTTTGTGGCCTTCGATCTGCTTCTTCTCGATGACCGCACGCTGCTCGACACTCCGCTCGCCGAGCGCCGCCTTCTCCTGGAGCACCTTCTAGCCAAAGCCGAGCAGTCCGCCCTTCAGTTCACCCGCGCCGAGCTTTGCCGCACGGCCGAACAAATCGAAAACCGTTTCCGTCTCGCCCTCAACAGCGGCAACGAGGGCCTGCTCGCAAAAGCACCCGAGTCGCCCTACGTCCCCGGCCGCCGCGGCCAATTCTGGATGAAGCTCAAGCGTCCGCTCGCCACGCTCGACGTTGTCGTCACCATCGCCGAATACGGCCATGGCAAGCGCCACGGCCTGCTCTCCGATTACACCTTTGCCGTGCGCGACGACGCCCGACTCGTCAATATCGGCAAAGCCTATTCCGGCCTCACCGACGTCGAGATTCGCGAGCTAACCCAATATTTTCTGGAGCACACTACCGAAGACCGCGGCTTCCAGCGCGACGTCGAGCCCACTATCGTCCTCGAGGTGGCCTTCAACAATATTCAGCGTTCCGATCGCCACGAAAGCGGCTTCGCCCTCCGCTTCCCGCGCATCGTGCGCCTGCGCCCAGACAAGCCGGTCGCCGAAATCGACACGCTCTCCCGCGTCCGCGAAATTTTCGATTCCCAGCAGGTAAGAAAAAATTAGCGGCCGCTAATTCCGCCGAATCGCCTGCACCTTCGGCCAGCTGGACTGCCGGACAGTCGAATTGCACGGCGGTTATCTCTTAGTGAGAATCCTCTTTCTTTCTGTCGCAACGATGGCAACCAAATTAGAGTCTAATTAGATAGGGACCTGGCCCGAGATAGAAGAACAACAAACTATGGCCGAGTCCGCACTGAATACCAGCCGCAGTCGCGTAGCCCCCATCCTGGCGAGTGTCTCGGGGTTCATCGTCCTGTTTTTCCTCGCGATGTGGCTGCGTCTCGTTCCCCTTGAGCCCGACCCCGTCTTGCAGGGCTATCTGCAAGTCACCACGGGCTTGCTGGCTTTCGTTTTTGCCGCCGTCATCCTCGTCCGCTTTCAGGGCACGCAAGACCGCATCTCGCTGATCCTCGGCGCAGGATTCCTTCTTTCCGGCACTATCCTCACCGCATCTAGCCTTCTGTTCTTCCAGTTTCAGCAGGAAACCCAGATGGAGTTGCGCTGGGCGCCGGTTTCCTGGTGGGTCAGCCGCATCGTTCTCGCCCTGCTCTTTGTCGTCGCGCTTCTCGTTGAGCAT
>WNFC01011268.1_pt1 | contig 12647 bp, 16 predicted proteins | sample 5400541 | NCBI WGS metagenome assembly WNFC01 (sample SAMN13153342, study PRJNA577476) | soil metagenome | isolation source: 120 cm saprolite under Douglas fir tree site 2 hole 2 replicate 1 | place: USA:California | collected 2015-04-18
GCTGGACTTGAAAAACCTCAAAGTGAACACGGATGCGTTCGTGAGTATCCACCCGGCTATGAGCATAAGTCATTCTGTTGATAAACTCCGTGCTTGGGTGGCTTAGCTCGAGAGCTCCTTCATGGTACATGTCGTCGTCGCGCCGTCTTCTGTCCCTGGAGTCACATTCGAATCTCGGATGTTTGCACCGGTGGCTGGTGTCGCAGAGGATCCTGTTTGTGGCACCGCACACACATTATCGACTCCATACTGGATGGCGGCCAAGAATCTCTCCGGGGTTGTGTTTGCAAAGCAGGTCAGCGCACGTGAGGGTGATCTTAGGATACTATTCGACGCGGAAGAAGGACGGATCAAACTTGCTGGACGAGTCAGGACTGTTTCCAAAGGACAACTGTACGTTTAGTGTACATACCATGTCCATTCCATACACTTTTAAAATCCCATGGAGGTGTCGATGCATGTTGATGACATAATCCATGGAAGCCCGCGGGTCGATCCCTCCACCTCCACCGCTTTCGGTTGGGCGACATCAGTCAGACACTGGCAACAACTCGACCCTCGTCGCCGTCGATAGTCAACGATGGCAGTCAAACAGCCACTACCGCCTTCAGGTTCGGCTCCACCCCCCCCTAAGATTGAACACACACGAAACCCCTCATCTGGTAAATCACGGTCGAATGTGAGTCAATAGACTTAGACTTATCCCCGCTGTGCGCACGTTCTGCCTGGAGACGCCCCTACAGATATGTTTGTTGGGAGTGCTGTTTCTATTCACGTATATCGATTCAGCCGACGTGGCTGTTAGATCACCATATCCTGGAGCTCAAAGCTTACTTCCAGTTTGATCCAGCCTGCCGTCGAATCCGCCGTCACCCGTCTACTCGTTTCCATCAAGAAGCTCTTGGAAGGTCTTACACAGTGGTCTACTTCAGACCGTTCCGAAGAGGACGTCAGTGACGTCTACGTTACTCTGGGAAATGATTTCAATTCCGCGGTAGCCGCGTTTGTTTCGTACGAGATTGACATGTCGTACGTTTCGCCGTTTAGACCCATCGATTCTCACTTTGATAACGCTATACAGTGAACTTTTGAGCTTTCCAGACGAACTCCGCTCAGTCCTGGAAGACTGCCTCTCCGAAGAAGCCTCCCAATCTACCCTCGAAAAGTATCTTCCACAGGTGCGCTCTATCATCACCAGCTTGCTACAAGGACTCCGTGGAAAGCAACATCAATTTCGCCAAATTGTATCCGACAGACCCAAATCTGAGGTGGCAGGCCACAGTCGCTCAGATAGTAACAGCCAAACAACGCGTTCCTCCCGGGGCCACTCAAGACACAATACTAAATCATCCATCAGTAGCGTCGACGACGGCTTTTCACGACGAAACACGCAGTCCTCGGTCGGATCATCTAGAAGGAAAGAATCAAGCTCCTACGACGTTGTACCTAACGGCGACGAAGCCTCTGTGCCAGGTTTTTCATTCCCCGCCCCTCAGCCTACTCCCCCGAATCCACGCACTTCACATCATTCTGGTGACCATCGACCTCCATCTGCCCCAGCCACGCCGCCTCAGAACACCCAAACGCCTGAACCTGAACTAGACCCCGATGGAACGCCAATCGCACCACCGAAAACACCAGTAGTTCCCGCTAGCGTTAAGCGTTATTCACTCGTGGACAAGCCTATGCAACCTCCTTCAGTGGTCATCGACGAGTCGTTGCCCCAGAGCCTGTCCGAGCCCGATCTCGTCCACACAATATCTCCACCTCCTGAGCTACCTGCTGTTGACACCCTTACTGCGAATCCGGGTGTGGCGAGCTCCCTCGCTGCACTGAAGAAGAGTGACGTACTCGAGCGGCGCGCATCGAAGCGCTTCTCTACATACAACATCTCCAAGATGACGGGTGCGCCGCGGGACCGGTCAGGCATGAATGTGGGACACCCAAACCGTCGTTCTCTTGTTGCTGGCGGAGGAGGGACGCTTACCGCAAGAGAGCTTGCGGTTCTCACCGAAGCGGATGAAGAGGCTGAGGCGCCGCCAGTGGTTCCGCCGACTTCGCCGCGACGCCAACGCAGTATCTCGCGTACTCGTGGACCACCGCCGGGAGAGGTCATGGTCGCAGAAGGACGTCCCCCTGTTCCGCCCTTACCACATACACCGTCCCCAGCCCCACCACCCCCGGGGCGGACCCCCGGCGAGTCATCGAGTACGACACCTACCCCTGAACCCCTGCCTGTTGTATCCAGCACCCCTCGACCCATCACGGTATTCTTGCAAGTTGGACGCGAAGTGAAGAAGGTGAAGATGGAACCTGGATTGACTTTTTCATCTTTGCGGATGCTCTTTGTCGATAAGTTTGCGTATAACCCGGGTCAAGAAGATTTCCCTGCCATATACATCCGGGACCCATCGAGTGGGGTGCAGTATGAGCTGGAGGACACTGATGAGGTGAACGATAAATGCTTGTTGTCCCTCAATATTGAGCGTGAGTACCTTTCAGAGTTGTCTGTCCTTGGGCTTACCGATGTGTTTATTTTCGTTAGCTCTTGATCAAATCAAGCAGCACATCGATCTACAAATCTCGGGCCTTACACAAGAACTCCGTGACCTTCGCAAAACAGTTTCCGAGAACCGCCGCTCGTCTTTCATGTTACATTCCGTGCCGACGATTGAGGATGCGGGTGTTTTAACCACAGCACCGACGGATCGTCAATTACAGACGGTTGCGCGGCGAATATCGCGTCTCGTCCAACACCCCTCTCGTGCCACAAGAAACGGGCCAATTTCTCCAGCCACAGATGACAGGTTCATCGGTCATGTCCGACTACTCGGCACGAATTGTGTCAGACCTGCGGACACAGTTTGACGAGGTGCAGAACCTGAGACGAGATCTCGGGGCCATGCGACAATTATATACGGAATTTATGAAGCAGATGAAGGAAACGTTAACCGGGCTACGTACCCAGACACAAACTGTGCGGCAAATGGCTTCAACTCAGGTACCTGGGGCACGTGCGTATATCGACGCTGGCAAGAAGAAGCTCGATGCGCGTAGTCAAAACGTGCTCACCAAGATGGAGGAGCTGCAAGATACAGTCGAGGGCGTCAAGGACGACGTGCTCAAGCGCCACATCTCACCGAAACCGCAGGTGCTACGCTCGATCAAAGAGGGGCTTTCGACCGTCGGCACCGAACTCGAGAACCTGAATGAGTACATAAAGACGATCAAACCGATGTGGAAAAAGACGTGGGAGGAAGAGTTACAAAGCATCGTCGAAGAGCAGCAGTTCCTTAATCACCAAGAAGAGTTCCTCGCCGACCTGATCGAGGACAGCAAAGCCGTCTCCGATATCTATGGCCACGTCGAGAAGGTTATTTCGATCCGCGGTGCTTCGGGTGCGCGCGGGTCGCGGGGACGCGGGTTCAAGCCGCCACCGCCAGACAAGGATCACGGCGGGCTAAGTACGGTGATGCTGGAGATCCGAGGTGCGTCGGTGGACCCGGAGCGACGACTGAAGGCGATCGAGGCAAGCCAGAAGAACCGGGAGCGGGAGCTTGCTGGGCGGGCGGACGAGTTCGAAGCTGAACTGAAGGGTTTCGTCGGCGGGAAGAAGCTGAAGATGACCGGGGGCGCGGAAGAGACCGAGCGCGTGCGCCAGCACAAGAACGATCTGACCCTCAAGGCGATGTTTAGCGGAAATCCCGCTTCTGCTGCGCAGGCGTCGCTTGTTACGGCCGCCGGACATCTATCAGCAGGGCCGTAATCGAGTATCCTGTGGGTTTACCCCATCACACGCAATCCTGACATTTGTCTTGTTCCACGTATCCAATGCAACTGCTTCATATCGTTACCTTATCAGCTTGTTTTTCCATTAATTATTCCATTCGTGCATTTTTGGCTCTTCGCTCCAACCTTCGGCGTTTTATTTTACGTGGTCCAGAGATGGTGATTTCCAGGGTTTACTTAGGTATTAAGTCGGCAATACTTCTAATCAAACAATACTTTCGGGACTCATCCTGTTATATTCTGTAGAGTGCATGCACGCAGGACAGAAATAAATAATGCAAGCACTGTGTTTGACTACGCCTCGCCCGTGACTTATGGGTGTGCGTACAGTCAGCAAACTACCGCATACAACGAAGGTTTGAGTTTGAGATCTGAGGTACAAGACCTAAGTAGAACAAACACCGGTATCTAGAGAATGTATAGAGCCAGTGCCCGCCATAAAGCCATACAGTACGGTACCTATGACTCGGAAGCGAAGCCCATTTGATCTCATCAACGTGTGCCCGATCCGGGTGTTGCTCCAAGTTCTGTTCCGCACGCCAGCACACACAGCATTAATTGCATTCTTGGTCTCACCGGGGGTCCTGACACGCAAAGACCCCAGATATGGGGGACAACATCGTATTTTCTACACCTATGTTTGCCTGGCGCCGTCGGAGAAACTCGAAAAGTTGAAACTGCATCGACCTCTAATGGTACAGTCTCAGCCTCGCCTCACAGCAAACCGTGACCTGCCGAAGCAAACTTCGCCATGCGAACCCATGTCGAGCAGCAGGATACTTTTTCAACGATTGTCTCGTGTCGCGGACGTCGTCAAGTTTGTGCCTTCTGTCGAGTATTGTGAGAATCTGGTGACGCGGGACTAATATAAAAATTCCTCGAAGTGGCCGTCATTGACCACCACCGCGAGCTAACTCAGTGGCCCGCATCACAGGTAGCACGGCCTGAATAATAGGCCTGAATAACCGAATACTACGCATAACGCATACCTGTCCGACCAAAGTCAAACCGCTCTCTCGCCTCGGGGACTAGCTGGACGCTCCTTACTGTTCGCTCAGCCAGCCTCCGTGTGCACGTACGTCTGTTGTATCATGAGGATGGGTTACCACTAGTGAGGCCTAGTGAGGCCTAGTGAGGCCCCGTGACTAGGACTGTGGGAATGATTTTGTCTTGCGGGTGATGTTCACGAACTTGAAGGTACAAACTAAACGCCACCACGAAGTATGTCATTATGAAACGAGAACCTCCTTACCGTACTGAATACTACCATGCCCTCTACTCTGATTAGGTCTTCTCCGAATCGTGTTGATCATCATCACCTCTATCAGGATCTATGTCGAAACTCTGGTGTATGGAGGAAGTGCTGCACGATGCTGTACTCGGCATTACTACACACTTTGCAAAGCAATGTGAGGAACGCCCCTATCTATTGCGAAATATTAATTGAAATTTTTTGCTTATTTTTCTCTCCACTCTTTCATTCACTCCTTGTTAAATCCATGGACATTTCTGTGTATATAAACGTCGTAGACACAACGGGGCAACGCACGCGTAGGGATTGTCAGGGGTAACCCAAGGGTAGCCTTAAAAAAAAAAGTCTACCCCTGACAATCCCTACGCACGCGTTTGTACCCTAATAAACGTGTTCTCGCGCTCGTCACCCCGTACCAGAAAAACTACATCTATACCATATCATTCCATCCTTTCACCCATAATGATTACACTGACTTCCTGTTGGAAACTTCAAGTTGCTTCTGTTGTGCATCATCCTCCGTCGCTGACAGAATCCTTATAAGAGACACCGCGGGCTAACTCAGTCAGTCAGCTACTTGCTTCAGTTGACTGGAACACAAAGACTCGCCCAGGATATCCGTGCCTCACACGCACAGACCACGTATGGTAGACGCCGGGACTTGTAGCATCAATACCACTAGCTGTGCCCTTAGCGCTTATGTCCATTTCGTCCTCAAAGGGAGCGGATAGGCCAGAAGAGTACCCTATGGTTTTGAAAGTGGATATAGGGGATCTTTGTAGCATTCAAGGTTGATGCATGGGTTGAAATCTTTAAAATTGCTATCGCGGAGAGTCTATCGGACAGAGCGCTCACTTATGGTTGGCCAGTCCCTTCCTTACCACGAGTCCCCGGTGTCACATTTAGCTGAAGCGCAACAAAACAGATGATCAGAATAGCTGGGAAGACTGCTAGAAAGACTAGAACTAGAGCCGGATAAGATCGAACAGTTACGCGACCAGGTGAGTGCAACACAACTCAGAGCGGAACTACTGCGCGATAAGGAGCCCAGGACGGACAGCATAACGAGAGACGCAACCGAGCAAGGCGCAGCACGAGTGAAACGCAGGCACTCTCATTTTTCCCCTGTATTGCTGCAGCGCGTGCAGGACCAGCGCAGGCGCTCATCAACTCGCTCAAGCCGAAGGACGTCAAGCAAGACGCCTACAAGAGCGCAGCCCGCAAGGACCGAAACGGGGGGCGCTCCCAAACACGACAAGTAGGCTTTGTGGCGCACCCACATACACACGCGCCCGTCGATTCAGCTAAAGCACGCACTACGATAAGATGGCCGCAGATGCCATGGGGGAGAAAGCGGCATAGTTAATTCCCATGATCATGTTTACTACACACCAGGCATGTACCCATGCATAAAGAGCTACGTGGGGTTCTGTACCCCGAGGCGCACTAAAAAAATAAATATTGAACAGTTACGTAACCGCAACTTGAGCCTCTCAAGCCGACTACCAATATTAATGATGATCTACCTTCTTTATATTTATCATTCAACTCGCTCAAGACGCCAGACACGCCTACCACTGCTCTATGTTCTGATCCGATGGTGACAACAGAAGGCAATGTCCCGTGATGGTCTTGGTATGCTACGCGCTCAGATGACTCATGACCGCGGACATATAGTCACTCGTGAATGGAAAGTGATGACAGAAAGTCATCACGATGGACCGGTAGTAACCTGTTGACTTCTCCCGACCACTTCTCCCGACCATATGCCGGTCCACCAGTTATATTGGACATAACGGAATCAAAAATGGGAGACGCTCCTCCTATTGCCACCATCACACCCACAGGCTCACCTGGTCTCGCTGCATCTGCAAAAGGAAGACTACTCGGTTACCGTTTCCTACAGCCCATACTCTGTTTCCTTTTCTGAGTGGCCCTCTGGGATTGGAGGATAAACCAATAGCGATTGGAAACCGCGGAGGATCGGTCGCTGTCCCACTGGCACCGGCGTAAGACCCTTGTCTTGGCCCACAAGCTCAGCTGGGATGGACCCACCTCATTTCTACGCCACATAGGCTCTCAAGTGGAGCACGACATATCTGTCGATAATCCTGCCATTCTATCCAAATCGGCGAAGCAGGAACATAGAACCGACGGGGCGGCGATGGCGTGGCGTCCTCGTTCAGTTGACCCAAGCGGCAGCATTGCGGCAGGCTGGCAGCCCCAATATCTCATTGGCGACCGCAATAAATTCTTACTCAGAGCCCAGTTCACATGAAAAATGCATCACCGTATTGTTCCGGTGCGCAGAACAGCTCGTTACTTTCACCGACACCCAAGCGTGCGTCAGCAGGTCGTAAGATCCTGACGACAAGATGCGATAAGGCTGCTTAGGCTTTCACTCAGTGTTTTTCCGACCTGCATTTGACGAAAGGCCTAGAAATTCAGCACGTCAACTCAACATCCCCGTGTCGGAATAGTGCAAGGGCGTTATGCTATTCCGACACAGTGGTTCCGATGCAATTATTCATAGCCCCACAGCAACACGACGGTTCTTTGTCATCCAACTCCACTCACGAATCAGAGACTTCTCCTCGGTCGGTAGTGGTTCTGATCTGTCTGCGCGACTCGGAGCACTCTCACCCATGACGTATGGGGTAATTCGGGTAATTCACGGCAACCTGTCCCGGCCATAGCTTGGGAACTTTCACCAATACCATCTACGCCCGTTCACGAGATGTGTGTCACCCAGTATAAAGGTGGCGAGGACGGACTTTGGACGGTATGGCTCTGAATACCGCCCTAGCTAGTTCACTGCACTCTGCAGAACGCGGCATCAGTCAACAGGCGCTAACCCCCCCGGGGGGGGGGCTTTATAAACCCCCCTCAGCCGAGGTGGGACCGGACGAAGACGATCCTCGAACTTAACACAGCATGGTCAGCAGCAGCATTCGTATTGCAAGAGTCTGGTTTATCACCGGTCAGTTTCCCAACGTCCTTAGCATTCCAACGCCCGCTCAACTCGCATCCAAATCAGGCGCATCAGCTGGCATGGGCTTAACACTCACTCGTAATATTCTTGCCCGTGGCGATTATGTCATCGCGACGGCACGTTCACTGAATTCCTTCGACGAACTGCGCCAAGATACCAAGATCGACGGAGAAAGGCTAAGGTTCTTGGCCCTCGATGTCACGTCGCCAATGGCGGAAATACAACAGTGTCTGGACGAGGCCCTGGGAATCTGGGGTCGCATCGATGTCCTTGTCAACAATGCGGGTACTATCACCTATGGTGCTGGCGAGGAGCTCGGGTAAGAGCTCCCCCTTCCCTCCGCGAGGCCTCGTGGAACCGAGATATGTGATTTTCTAGTTCAGAAGGTTTTATGAAAGACTTGAAAACAAATTTCATCGGACCCATGAATGTCACGAATGCGGTCCTCCCTCACATGCGCCTGCGGCGTGATGGCACCATCGTTCTGATTGGAAGCCGCTCCGCTTTTCGGTCCCAGATGGCTGTACGTACATTCTTACACTGTACCCCTCGTTTCGCGTCTGAATCGGGTGGCCACATAGGGCTCGGGTATGCACCACGCCTTGGTGCTTACGTGAGAACTCGAACTGACCTTTACCCTTACGTCCAGCCTCCTACAGTGCATCGAAAGCAGCCGTCCACTGTACGTGACACTCCTTGGCTGGTCCTTGCGGAAGGTATTGATCCATCGCTTCGCTCTCAGCGTACGGAGAGACGCTCGCTACCGAGCTCGGACAGTTTAACGTGCGCGTGATGATCGCCATCCCCGGGGGTTTCACTACCAAATTCAACGCCGTGATGCGCTCGGGCACGCCACTCGAGGGCTACGAGGCGATGCGCAACTACCTGGACGAGGTGGCGCCAAATTATCTTAAGGTCCCGAAGGGCGACCCCGTCCTAGGAATGGATGCGCTCATCGACGTCGTTCGTGGCGAAGGCCGCGCGGCCGGCCATGGCCCGATGCCGCTCTGGCTTTTCCTCGGAGAGGACTGTATGCGGGAGGTGCGCGCGCACACGGGGCGATTGTTGTCCACGATGGAGGAATGGAAAGACGTAGGCTCGAATCTGGGCCTTCAGGTAGAGCAGCCTTCGGCTCTGTAAGACACTGTATAGTTATCATATCAGTACTACACATAGATCCCACGCCACTATGGAGGTGCAGGAATGGGCCTGACAGATGAATCTAAGGTGCACATGGGCCTGTAGCGCCGTAGCAACAGTGGAAGCAAGAAAAATTCACCACACATTCTGTCGGGGTTAATGGGAACAGTTTACGATAGTCCGTGGTCCCTCACAGTGACATGTGTTCCACTATGGATTTCTCCAAGGAAGGCAGAACAGGTTTCTAGAAGGCGTCAATGTCAATCTACCGCAAGCGCAAGCACATGGGTTAGCCAGTTGGAAGTGCAACCCACGTTATCTGTCGTGGGAAAAACCAAAAGGGGAGTGTTGGGGAATCCTCTCTCCTCGACCATCACCAGACCTGCCCATCGAATTCGAGTAATATAGCTTCTTTGATAGGGGTGTGTCCCTTAGATCTCGTAGACGTTGAGTGGGTAAGTGTCGAGGGGTCCGTAGAATCAGAATCGGCAGCACTGCCCCTGGGTAAACCCTAACCCTAAGAATTCTTGTCCCCGATGTCCGCAGTTGGAGGGGCAACATGGCAACATAGTACAGCGCCTTCGGGTCTCACGTCGCAGAGTCCCCAACAACCCTTTTCCTTCCCATGAGCCTTGATCGCAACCTCTTCACATTAAACATCGTCCCCAATGAAAGAGACAATGCCGTCCAGGACCTCGTTCTTCCGTCGGGGATGATACATTATCAGAGAGAAAGGGAAGGAGGCCCCTCATATCGAATAAACCTATTCGGTGCGCTACACGACCTCCCTTTTATCGGACCCATTGACAGTGGGTGATATGCGGGTAGACCCAATGTCGCAAAGTCTACTCGTCTCTGCAAAGGCGCCGCATGCGTCGAGCAAGCACAGGACGATCGAACTTTATAATCCGACCCAGGTCGTAGAGTTCAAATCGACTGGCACGCTCACTTTCCGATGGGTATTCAGCTGGGAAGAGTCAGTTGGGCCCGGATACTTTTTTGCTCGCATTGACCTCGCTTTAGGTATTCCTTCGAGTGGAAGCGCGAAGAGTGTTACCTCATTCGGAAACCAGATCCAGCCGTCCTCGTCGCGATCACCAAGGAGGTGCACGGAAGAGTCAAGTCTTCCGCTGTCCAAATTCTCGATTACAATCTTAATCGGCACGTCTTCATATCTTAGCCTGTGACTATCTTCCTCAACGTTCAATAGGTTTGACATCGCCGACCGCAAGGGCTTGGAGATCACCATCCTCACAACCCTTCTCACTCTCCACGATCTCACTGCCGCGAATCATGCTCCGTCCGAGCCCCACATCATCTCACCTCCTGTGCAAGTCGAAGCTCCGTCCCCTCCCCCACGTCCCGCCCCGAAAACGGGAATTGACCGGATCGCAGAGATGCATGCCTTGCGCTACGAGCCCAACGAAGTTACAGTCAACGAGGAGGGCTCGGTTGAGAATTACGGCGAATATGCAGAGGGTCTGCTCGCGGTGCGTCATACCCGCGTCCTACGGATCAAATGTATTGACGCCGAAAAACTCGCGGCAGGATGACGCGATGCTATTCATCACCGTTCGCTCTGCTTCACCCGCGGACGTGCCTAAGGTCCTGCAAGTAGTCGAACACGTGAAGCGCCTGAGGCACAAACGCGGTGCGACTCTCCTCTCTCCTCCCCTACCGCCTCGTACAGTGCCGCTGATCCGAATCGCAGACGTCACCGCGGGGGCGCTATCCGAAGACCTACACCAATACGTCGTGTACGACTCGCAGCCCGCCGGGCTGCAGCGCATCAAGCTCGACGATCCCCCGCGGAACGCCTACGCGCCGCCGTCGAGCCTCTCCGTGCACCTGAGCAAGATTTCAATGCCCGAGCTGCACCCGCGTCCCACTTTGCCCAAGCTACACATCTCCCCACAGCCGCCGCCACCACCACCGCCAAGGAGCGTCCCCACGCCGTCCGCGCGACAGCCACTTCCGCAGGCACGTGTAGCGTCTGCTCCCCTTGATCGACTGCGTAGACCTCGTTCGTCGTTCTTCCATCAAGACGCACCACCTCCGCCTATCCCCCCACAGCAGCAGCAGCAGCAGCATCAAGCGACAGGATTCGGAAGCTTATGGGGTCGGCCTCGCAAGTAACATCTACAGTAGGATCTTTTGATACCATCATCACAATCAAACATGTTGTCCTTCATTATATGTGATCGAGGTCGGGTTGGCTTAATCATGATTTTTTTTTCCTAGCCGACTTGATCCCTGCTCCTGCTGCTATTGTGACAGCTCGTGTTACGTTACCGATAGATCTTTGATTTTTGTATTGTCTTGGAGAGGTACTTGTATACCGATTCAAGGGATTTGTACCTACCTGTGCTCCTACCTACGCATCTAGGGTAGTAGTTCACCAGTGAGGATGGATGATTGTCACGTGTGTATGCGGTATCAGCACGTGGTACACCGCGCGGTCGCGTAGGGAATGCCTTGTCGGCGCAACAAAACTGCCGCCTTTGGTCAGGTCCAACTACTCTCTAGAAGTATCGACGCTGGTGTGGGTACTCGTGATCCATGGTCGTTTGGAAAGTAGAAGCAAGGGGAAGAGGGACGGGGACGTTGGCCGGAATGGGGAAACCACCCTTATTCGGGATAGCGTTTGATCCGTTTCAGTGCGTCGCATGCACCACAGCACCAGTCACACAGGAACATCTCGAAAAGATGGAATTTACAGTGCTCTATAAATCCTTAAGGAAGTCAGTGTATTGCTGTACGGTATGCACAGTATTCCCTGACTGGCGCTGGGTATCGCCCCAATCATCATGATGATCAATCAATACGCGGTACGAGCTCAGCCATACGGATGGCCTACAGCAACCATGATTGGCAGTTTGCCACCCTTCTCACTTGTCACTTTTTCACTTGCCCAAACAGATTTCCCTCTCTGGGCCTGGGGAGCGGGGCCCTTGCTTACGCAGTACGTTGCCTCCCGCGCCCTGCTGCTGCTGCTGCTGCTGCTGCCATCACTGTTCCGCCCAGTTGTGGGCTCAGCACGTATCGTTACGACCGAGGGGCCGCACCCGCTCTGCGCTGCGCGTGCCCACAACACGGTCGGTCGGCTTTCGGTTTGTCCCCTTCAACCGGCTAATGAAAAAAAAAATTGGGAGGGGGAGGGGTTCCCGGTTTGCGCGGTGTGTCAGCGTCACATTTTGATGGCCGCTCCACGACGATCGATTCACATTCACTGGAGGTGTCCTGTCCGGGTGCTGTGGTTGTGATTGCTGCGCGCGTCAGCAAAGGTAGCAAGAGCCTGAGCAGCAGCACCAACAGCGACGGCGGCCTGGCAGGCAGACTGGGTCTGATACCCGAGCAACAGAAACGATCAATCAAAAAAAGTATTGTATTGTGATACTGTCAATAGTAGATAAAACAATAACAATGAGTGTGTGTGTGTGTCGACAGGGAAGGAGAGGAAGAAAAAAAAACTAG
>WNFC01006749.1_pt1 | contig 12645 bp, 11 predicted proteins | sample 5400541 | NCBI WGS metagenome assembly WNFC01 (sample SAMN13153342, study PRJNA577476) | soil metagenome | isolation source: 120 cm saprolite under Douglas fir tree site 2 hole 2 replicate 1 | place: USA:California | collected 2015-04-18
CTTCACCCGTAAGTAAGACCACCCCAATCGAGCTATCGTCCCGCGCGTGAGAAAAGGCCTCTTGCATTTCGGAGACCGTCTCGGGCCGAAACGCATTGCGCACCTCTGGGCGATTGATGGTGACTTTGGCGATGCCCTCGAAGTGTTCGTACTTGATGTCTTGAAAATCGCGCACCTTGGTCCAGGCGACGGGCATGCCTGTACGTTAACGGGTTCTGGGTGTCAGCTATCAGCTTTCAATGATCAGCAACGGGACTCATGACAGCTGACGGCTGATCGCTAACTAGCGGCGGCGGACGACTACGGCCGTGGCGTTGTCGGCGCCGCCGCGCTGCACGGCCTCTTCGACCAGTCGCTCAGCGGCCTCCTGGGCATTGCTGGCCGCGCTCAGGATGCTGGAGAAATCGCCTTCCTCGAGGTAGCCCGTGACGCCATCTGAGACCAGGATCAACGCGTCGCCCGCCCCGAGCTGCAGCCCCTTGAACAGGTCGATCTCGACCTGCGGCGAGCTGCCCAGCGACCGCGTCAGCAGATTACGGAACGGACTGAGCTTGGCTTCGAGTTCGGTCATCTGTCCGGCGCGCACCTGCTGGTTGACCCAGGTGTGATCGACCGTCAGCAGCTTGGCCTCGCCGTCGGCAAAAACATAGGCGCGGCTATCGCCGACGTTGGCGACGATGCCCTGCCCATCGGCGCTGAGCATGGCTGCCACGATCGTCGTGCCCATGCCCTCTTTTTCGATGTCCTCGGCGGCCGCGTCCCAGATAGAGCGGTTGCCTACCTCGAGCGCGCGCGTCAACAGCGCATCCGCGTCGACGGCTGGATCGATCTCGTCGAGCACCCGCTGCAACGCCTGAACAGCCAGCGCGCTCGCTACTTCGCCCGCTTTATGCCCGCCCATACCGTCAGCCACGGCGACCAGCGCCGTGCCGTCGCGCTCACCCGCGGGGTGGACCGCGAGGAGCGAATCCTCGTTTGCCTCGCGCACCCGGCCCACATCTGTAGCGGTTCCGATATCAAGGGCAGATTGCGTCGACGTGGCGGGTTGCTCAGGCATACGGCTGGTTGCGCGGGGCTGCTCAAAGGCTACCGCAACGGGCCGCCTGCGCTGGGCGTGAGTGAGTGTGGGCATGGTCCTGTGAGAACGCAGCGTCTATCGCCGTCGGGACGGGGCGACGCGAAACAGTTCGGAAAAAGTCGGTTCCTGGCTATACTCTGGGTGACCTGGTCCACCTACGGGTGGGCCGTTTGCGCGCTCGGCTTCAGCTGGCCGCCTTCTTCCCCCAACCCTAAAGGACCCTTGCTCATGCTGCGCGTACTGAATCTCAAAAAAGCGTTTGGCGGCCACGACGTTTTGAAGGACGTGTCCTTCGAGATCGCCGACCGCGCCAAGGTGGCGCTCGTCGGCGCCAACGGTGCGGGCAAATCGAGTCTGCTCAAGATCGTCGCGGGCGTGATGCACGCCGACGAAGGCACCGTTCGCCTGCAGGGTGAGCTGAACCAGTCGGCCGAGATTGCCTATCTGCCGCAGGACGCGGGCGTGCACAGCGGCCGCAGCCTGTGGGACGAGATGCTCTCGAGCTTTCCGGAGCTGCAGCAGGCCCAGGGCGAGTTGACCACGCTCGAATCTGAGATTGGCGACGCGGCCGCCGCGGGCGACGACGATCTGCTCCAGACGCTGATCGATCGCCAGGGCGAGCTGCTCGAGCGGTTCGACCAGTTGGGCGGTTACGCGGTCGAAGCCGAGGTGGCCAAGGTACTGGCTGGGCTCGGCTTCCAGAGCACGGACCGCGACAAGCGCACCGAGGACTTCTCGGGCGGCTGGCAGATGCGTATCGCGCTGGCGAAGATGCTGGTGCGCAAGCCCGGGCTGCTCCTGCTCGACGAGCCGACCAATCACCTCGACCTGGCGGCGTGCGAGTGGCTCGAGGGCTACCTGGCCGACTACCCGGGCCTGATCCTGGTCGTCTCACACGATCGTTACTTCCTCGATCGCGTGACCACGCGGACCATCGAGTTGGATGAGGGCGCGGCGAGCGACTACCACGGCAACTACAGCCACTACCTGGTCGATGCCGCGCTGCGCCGCGCAGGTCAAAAAGCGGCGTACGATCGCCAGCAGAAGTACATCGCCCGCCAGATGGCATTCATCAACGCGACCAAAGCCAATGCGGCGCGCGCGGCGATGGCCAAGAGCCGCGAACGGGCGTTGGCCAAGCTCGAACGACTGCCCGAGCCAAAGCCCGAGCCGGCGCGGATCACGGTGCGATTGGCGACGGGCAAGCGCAGCCCCGAGCGCGTGCTGACTGCCGAAGGGTTGCAAAAGTCATTCGGCGAGAACGACGTGCTGCGCGACCTGTCGCTGTCGGTGGATCGGGGCGATCGAATCGCGCTGGTCGGGCCGAACGGCGCGGGTAAATCGACGCTATTGCGGCTGCTGGCGGGGCTGGACTCGGCGGACAAGGGCAAAGTTGTCCTGGCCGAGGACACTGCCGTCGGCTATTACGCGCAGGACCAGTCGCAGACGCTCGACGAGACGCGCTCGGTGCTCGACGAAGTGCTCGCACATGCACCCAGTGGCTGGGGCGTTGAGTCGGTACGCGGGCTGCTCGCGCGGTTCCTGTTCACGCAGGACGACGTGTTCAAGTTGATCGGCGCGCTCTCCGGCGGCGAGAAGAGTCGCCTCAGCCTGGCCAAGTTGCTGCTGAAGCCACGGCAGCTGCTGCTGCTCGACGAGCCGACGAACCATCTCGACGTGCCGTCCAAAGACGAGCTCGAAAAAGCGCTCAACGACTACGCGGGCGCGGTCATCTTCTCATCGCACGACCGCTTCCTCTTGGATCGAGTGGCGACGAAGGTGGCTGAGCTGGACAATGGCAAGCTGAAGATGTATCTCGGCGGTTGGACCGCGTACCGCGAAGCGAAGGGCGAACTGCCGTTGGCGCTCGCGCACGAGCAACAGGCAGTCGTAGCCGCATAGCGGGATCCACGAGAGGCCGTCGTGGGAGTGGCTTTCACGCTGCGCGCCTCGCCGCCGCTGCGCGGCTCCTCTTCGAAGGACGAATCATAGAGATTTTTTTCTCACGTGGTCGTGAGCGAGCGAAGCATTAGGGTAGTGGCTCTTCGGTGACGTGATCGCCGGAGGGTGAGATGCGCACTCTCGCGACGATGACGCCCATGACGATGATGTTTTCCGGCGCGAGCACCATGCTCTCAACGGCGGGGTTGTCGGGTTCGAGCCGAACGCCGTTGGCATCGGCGAAGTAGCGTCGCGCGATCCGAAAGGAGTCGCCATCTATCTCGGCTTCGACGACGACCAGGTCGCCGTTGGTCGGCTCGACGCCGGTATCGACACTGACCGCATCGCCTGGATGGAGGCCGAGACCGCTCAGGGCGTCGTCGCGAATCCAGAACGGGTTGCGGCCGCTCGGCAGCTCGGAATTCCAGCTGAATGCACCCGCGCCTGTGCTCATAGCGAGTTCAAGGATTGTAGTTGCGGGGCTGAAAGGGGCTGGTTCGGCTACAGTTGAGCACCATGAGCACAGGTGAGGGCGTCGGCGGCGACGCGCGCGACGACCACGCTGGCGAGGATCGCGATCGCCGCGGCGATCGCATCGGCATCGGCGGCGGTGACGACTCGGTCACCCGTATCCAGCTGGCCGCCCGCTGGGCGGAGACCTACAGCCCGAAAGTTGATTCGCTCGGAAGTGTGCTGAAGCGCTTCCGTGCCGCGTACGAGTATCTGGATTCGGTCACCCACGGGGTCGAGCCGCCTGAGCCCGGCCACGAGCTGATGGAAACGCACGCACCTACGCCGCAGCCGGTCGCAGCTGCGCCCAATTACGGCGGGACCCCTGCGCCCAGCTACGGCGCGCCACCAGAGGCTGCGCCACCACCGCCTCCCGTGCCGCAGCCAGAGTCGAGACCCTGGGCCTGAGCGGATCGTTTAGCTAACGTTCAGGTCACGGGCGGGCGGAATTTGTTCGTCTGCCAGGAGTTCGCCGCTATAAACCGGCCGAAGATGCCCCGCCACTGGATTGCTGCCCTGCGACTGCTCTCGCTCCTCCTTGCTTTGACCGTGCTCGCGCCAGGTGGCGCCAGGGCTTTTGCCGCTCAGGGACCGTCATTTGGGGCGCTGCGCGCGGCGGGCGCCGCCGAGGTACGCGACCTCTACATTCGACCACCCCAAGCCAGCTCGGGTGACCAGCCGCTGCAGGTCCTGATCGCGTTACACGGCATGGGCGGCAATGGCACTGATTTCGGCAATTCGCTGGCGAGCCAGGCCGACGCCCACGGCTGGCTGATCGTCGCCCCGACCATCGGCTACGGCGACTGGACCGATCCGCTCCAGATCACGCGCGAGGATCCGGCGCTGGTCGCCTGGCTGTCGGACTACGTCCGCAACCTGTCAAGCCGCACCGGGTATCAGGTCAACCCGCGCGTCCTGCTGTTTGGCCATTCGCGCGGGGCACAACTCGCGCTGCGCTTCACCGAAATCCAGCCGGCGGAGGTCGCTGGCGTCTCGGCCGTCTCGGCAGGCACCTACACATTGCCGTTCTCGCGTGACGTGCGCACCGGCACGGCGTTGCAGTTCCCATTCGGCATCGCCGACCTGGCACGGACTGATGGCGGCCAGGCATTTGATCCGCGCCAGTTCGAGTCGGTGCCGATCTGGATCGGCGTTGGCGGTGCGGACAGCAACGACGACGTGCCCGATGCGTGGGACGCGTACATTGGTCTGGATCGGCTCGGCCGCGCCCGGGCATTTACGCAAGCGCTCGAGAGTATGGGCGCCGACGTGGCGCTGACGGTGTTTGCGAATGCCGGCCACACGTTGACCGACGAGATGCGCGTGGCCGGCTGCGATGCCCTGGCCGCCGCCACCGGCTAACGCTAAGGCGGGGCCGCGAAGCTAAGCGCCTGGCGGAAAAAGGCGGCCCTCGGCAAGCGCAACGTAGTACTCCCAGGCGCGGTTCATCGGGCCGACCGCGTCGATCTGCGAACGAATATGGGCGGCTTCGTCGGGCGTGAACGCCTGCAGGGCATCGGCGCGACCGCCCGCGGCGGCCAAAGCCCGCAGTTGCATGTCGGCGGCCTCTTCGAGAAAGCACGCCAAGACAGCAGTGCGACGAATGCTGGAATCGGCGACGTTGGCGCCGTGGCCGCGCAGCAGCATGGCCCGGCCTGCACCCAGGGTCACGGCGACCTGGTCGCCTAACTCACGAGTGCGAATCAGGCCGATCGGCTGGAACACGGGCACGCCGTCGGCGAAGGCAGCGCCCGAGTTGTGCATTACTTTCAAGGATTGGCCGATCTGACCCAGCGCAACGCACGCGGGCGAATGGACGTGGGCCACGCTCGCCACGTCCGGGCGCGCGGCGTAGATGCGCGCGTGGATCCAGAACTCGGTGTTCGGCTCGCCGTCGCCCTCGCGGATGTTGCCGTCCGTGTCGAGCACGAGCAGGCGGTCGGAGCTGGCCAGCGCGGGACTGGCCCGTGTTGGAAAAAAGAAGGTGTCTGTTCGTGGCAGACGGGCGCTGACATGACCAAAAGCGTTGACGAGGCCCGCGGCATGGACGACGCGGTTGGCCAGCGCCACTTCGCGGCGCAGCTCTTCGTTAGGCATTCGGCGTCGAGGGTATCCTGAACCGCGCGGGCATGCGGGTTGGACTGATCGGGCTGGGGGCGATCGGGCGCGGCGTCATCCAGCTGCTCAGAGCCGACGACCATATTGAATTGGTCGGCGCGCTCGTCGGCAATCCGCGCAAGAAGCGTGGGCTCGAAACGCCGCCGATCTGCGGCTCACTGGAGCAACTGCTCGAAAAACGCCCCGAAGTCGTCGTCGAAGTGGCCGGGCACGATGCGCTGCGCTGTTTCGGGCCACGGGTCTTGCGCGCGGGCATCGATCTGATCGTGGTCAGCGTGGGTGCGTTCGCCAACAAGGACGTGGAAGAGGCGATTCAAGCGAGCGCCGTACACGGCCGCAGTCGCGTGTTCATTGCCTCGGGCGCCATCGGCGCGCTGGATGCGATCGCCTCAGCGGCGGTCTGTGGCGGCCTGCGACGAGTCACCCATACGACGCGCAAGCCCGCCCGGGCGCTGCTCGAGCCAGCCGAGGCGGCCGACCTCACCGAGCCGCGCGAGCTCTTCCGCGGCAGCGCCCGCGTAGGCGCGCTGCGGTTTCCCGAAAGCATCAACGTCGCCGCGGCGGTCAGCCTGGCCGGCATCGGCCTGGACCGAACCGAGGTCTGCGTAATCGCCGACCCAACCGTAGATCGCAACTCGCACGAAGTGGTGGCCGAGGGTGACTTCGGCGACCTGCGCTTCGAGATTCGCAACATCCCCACCGACGCCAATCCACGAACAGGTAGGTTAGTTGCGATGAGCATCGTCCACGCGCTGCGTCAGCGCCAGGCATCATTGGTGATCGGCTGAAAATGGCCAAGACCTACGGCACCCCGGTCTACAGCGCCGACGGCGTGGTCGCCGCACCCCACTACCTGGCGTCACTGGCGGGCATCGACGTGCTGCGCGACGGCGGGAGTGCCGTTGATGCGGCTATCGCGGCCAACCTGGTCCTTGGCGTGGTATGGCCGCACATGTGTGGCCCAGGCGGCGACCTGTTCGCCCAGGTCTGGAGTGGTTCCGATGCCGGCCCGATCGGGCTGAACGCCAGCGGCCGAGCCGGCGGCGGCATGAGCGTCGACGCCTATCGGGCCAAGGGCCTTGCTTCCATGCCATCGCGTGGGCCGCTGTCGGTGACGGTGCCGGGCGCGGTCAGCGGCTGGTTCGCGCTGCACCAGCGTTTCGGCCGGCTCGATCTGGCGCGGGTCGCCCGCGACGCCATTCACCACGCGCGCGACGGGTTTCGCCTGACGGCGTACACCAGTAGTGCGATTCGGGCCAACGCTGAGCTGCTCAGCAAAGTCGGCAACGGGGTGCAAGTGTTCATGCCCGCCGGCCGTGCGCCCGCGGCCGGCGAGCTGTTGGTGCAACCCGACCTGGCGCGCACGCTCGAACGGATCGTGACAGAAGGCCCGTCGGTCATGTACCGCGGCGACATCGGCGAGACCATCGTCGCGTTCCTGCAAAGGAACGGCGGCGGGCTGGATTCCGAGGATTTCGCGGCGCAGACGTCCGAGTGGGTGACGCCGCTGGCGGTCGAGTACCGCGGTGTCCGAGTCAGCCAGATCCCGCCCAACAGCCAGGGCGTGACGCTGCTGCAGATGCTGAACATGCTCGCCGATGCTAATCTGGCCGCCTGGGGCCAGAACTCGGCCGAGCTGATCCACCAGCTCGTCGAGCGCAAACGGCTGGTGTTTGCGGACCGCGACGCGCTTGTCGCCGATCCGGCCTGCACGGACGTGCCGGTCGCGAAACTCCTCGATAAGGATCGCGCTGTCGGGCTGTCGGCACAGATTGGTCCGCGGGCCGCCAAGCTGGGCCAGCCGCGGGATCAGCGCGCGACGGCGGGCGATACGGTCTATTTGTGCGCGGCCGACCGCGATGGCATGGTCGTCAGCCTCATCCAGAGTCTGTACAGCGGCTTCGGCTCGGGCGTGCACGTCCCGGGGACGGGTATCACGCTGCACAATCGCGGCTTCGGGTTCACTCTCGAAGCAGGCCACCCCAATGCGCTCGCGCCGGGCAAGCGGCCAATGCACACGCTCATGCCGGGGATGGCGGTCCGCGACGGCAAGCCGTGGCTGGCCTTTGGCACGCGCGGCGCGGACGGCCAGCCGCAGACTGGCCTGCAGATCCTGACCAACTTGCTGGACTGGGGCATGGATCTGCAATCGGCGATCGAGGCGCCGCGCTGGGCGCACGGCGCGCCTGGCGGACAGTATCCGCCGACGTCGTTGGTTCTCGAATCACGCTTTGGCCAGAGTGTGGCCGACGATCTCGCCGAGCGCGGCCACGAAGTCGTGCTCGCCGACCCGGTTGACCCAGTGATGGGCACGGTTCAACTCATCCAGGTCGACGCCGAGCGCGGCTGCTACATCAGCGCGAGCGATCCGCGCGGCGACGGGGTCGCCCTGGCGCTCTAGCCGCGTACTCGGCGCTGGTGAAGAAATCCGACCGCCGCTGCGCGGCTCCTCATCGAAGAGATTTTTCCATTCTTTGACACTCGCAAAGTAGACGCGGTCTACCCCGAAGCGCGGCTCGCCGCGCGGAGTGGGCAGCGGCGGTCGGCAAATTCCCGGCGTCATTAAACGCGCGGGTCGCCCTCACGCTCTTAGGAAAGGCTTAGCGCGCGGTCGTGCCGCCGTCGATCGGCAGGGCGATGCCGGTGATGAACGCGGCGGACTCGCTGCATAGCCAGACCACGGCTTCGGCGACTTCCTCGACCGTGCCGATGCGGCCCATCGGCTGCATGCGCGCCAGGCGCTCGAGGCTCATCGCCGGACCGCCCGCCTCGACCAGGTTGTCGACCATCGGCGTGTGGATAAAGGCTGGGCAGACCGCGTTCACCCGAATGCCCGCCAGGGCGTACTCCAGCGCCGCGGTGCGGGTGATGCCGATCACAGCGTGTTTGCTGGTCGAGTAGGCGACGTGGTTCGGAAAGCCGATCAGTCCCGCCAATGACGCGGTGTTGACGATGGCGCCGCCGCCCTGGCGCAGCATCACCCGCGCCTCGTATTTGAGGCACAGCCACACGCCGACGACGTTCACCGCGAGAACCTTGTCAAAGCTTTCGCGGCTCGCTTCATGGATGGGGGCCATGGCCGCGCCGATACCGGCATTGTTGTGGGCGAAGTCCAGGCTGCCAAACGTCTCAACCGTGGCCTCTATTAGCTTCTCCACCTGCTGCTCATCGCTTACATCGGCCTTGATGAAGCGGGCTTCGCCTTCCGCGGACTCGATCAGGTCGACGGTCTCGCGCGCACCTGATGAATTGATGTCGCACACCACGACACGTGCGCCGTTTCGCGCGAAGGCTAACGCTGAGGCACGGCCGATGCCTGAGCCCGCCCCCGTGACCAGCGCGACTTTGCCGTCGAACGAGCCCATGGCCAAGCCGAGGCTATCACGGCCAACAGCACCGCCGCCCCCCTCCCGCCACCCTTCAGCATAACGACGGGGCGTCACGCGGAGCGTCACGTGAGATCAGTTTTGCAGCGCTAGCGCGAGAGGCGCTTCGCTTCGGCCAGAGCTAGAGGGAGCCGAATGCCGCCAACAGTACACTCCTGGCTCACGTGCCGTTTGTTGGCGCCGCGCTGCGGCGGTCGGAGGATCCGCGCTTGCTGCGCGGACAAGCCACGTTTCTCGAGGACCTGGAGCTGTCGCGTCAGCTCCACGTGGCCTTCGTGCGCAGCGAGTATCCCCACGCGCGACTAACCAACATAGATCTGACGAGCGCACGCAAGGTCGACGGGGTGGTCGATGCCGTCGTGGCCGCGGACCTCGGGGTGCGGCGGATCCACCCCACGGTCACCCATTCGGCGCTGCGGCCGTGCGGCCAGCCGATCCTCGCCGACGAGGTCGTGCGGTACGTCGGCGAGCCCATCGCGGCGATCGTCGCGCACAGCCGGGCCCTCGCCGAGGACGGCGCCGCTGAGGCCGTTGTCGACTATGAGCCACTGCAAGCAGTACCCGATGCGCACGCCGCGGTCGAGTTCAGCGCGCCAGTGCTTCACCCACCATTGGGCGACAATCTCGCCGGATCGTTCGAGATCAACGTCGGCGATGCCGAGGCAGCGTTTGCCGCGGCGGATCGCGTGGTCAAAGGTCGCTTTTACGTCCAGCGGTACACCGGCATGCCGCTCGAGACGCGCGGCGTCGCCGCGGCCTGGGACGCCGGGCGCGAGCACCTCACGTTGTGGTCGTCCACCCAGTGGCCGCACACCCTGCGCGACTCGCTCAGCGTGTTACTCAACTTGCCAGTGCAGTCGATCCGGGTCATCGCGCCCGACGTCGGCGGCGGCTTCGGGGTGAAGCAAGACGTCTATCCCGAAGAAGTCGTGATCGCCCTACTCGCCATCCGATTGGGGCGGCCGGTGAAGTGGATCGAGAGCCGCCGCGAGCACCTGTGCACCGCGGTGCACGCCCGCGAGCAGTGGCACGACATCCAGCTCGCCGTGCGCAACGACGGCACTATTTTGGCCATGCGCGCCGACGTCCTGGCCGATCAGGGCGCGTACACCCGCAGCCTGGGGCTGCTCTGCCCGTCGCTGACCGCCGCCGGATTGCCCGGACCGTATCGGTTCCACACCTACCAGTGCCGCGTGCGCGTCGCGCTGACCAACAAAGCCCCAGCGGGCGCCTACCGCGGCGCTGGACAGCCGGAGGCGGTCTTTGCCACCGAGCGCATCGTCGATCGGGTCGCCCAGGAGCTGGGCCTCGACCCGGCCGAAGTGCGCCGCAAGAACTTTATCCAGGCCAACGAGTTCCCGTGGGACGTGGGCACTGAATCCGCCCAGGACGTACGGGTCGTGTACGACAGCGGCGACTACGGCGGCGGCCTGGAGCGCGCCCTCGAGCTGTCGGAGTATGCGCACTGGCGCCACATTCAGGCGGTCGAGCGCGCCCGCGGTGACGAGGGCCGACTGCTCGGGATTGGTCTGGCGGCGTACGTCATGCTGTCCGGGCTCGGACCGCACGAGAGCAGCATGCTGCGCGTTGATCCCACCGGCAAAATCGCGCTGGTCACGGGGGCGTCACCGCATGGCCAGGGCACGGCTACGGCGCTCGCCCAGATCGTGGCCGACGAGCTTGGAATTGACCCGGGTGACGTGCGGGTCGCGCATGGCGACACCGAAGCCATCGCCTACGGGGTCGGCACGTACGCCAGCCGCAACGCGGTGGTGGCGGGCAACGCGGCGTTCGTCGCGGCCCGCCAGGTCAAGGACAAAGCGCTTGCGCTCGCAGGTCAGCTACTCGAGGTGGGACTAGATGACCTTGAGTTTCGCGATGGCGGCGTAGAAGTGCGCGGTGCGCCTGGCAGACGCGTCAGCCTCGGCCAATTGGCCAGCGCATCGGCGCCGGGCCAGCCACTGCCCGACGGCATGCAGCCCGGCCTCGAAGCCACACACTACTTTCTGGCGCCACGCGCGACCTTCGCCAGTGGCCTACACGTTGTCGTGGTCGAGATCGACCGCGAGACGCTGACCATCAAGATTCTGGAATACGCTGTGGTCAGCGACGCGGGACCGCTGATCAATCCGCTGATCGTCGAGGGCCAGATCGTCGGCGGTGTCGCGCAGGGCATCGGCGGGGCGCTGTACGAAGAGTTGGCGTACGACCAGCAGGGCAACTTCATCAGCCAATCACTGCTCGACTACTGCATGCCGTCGGCGGGGCAAGTGCCGCCGGTGCGCATCGCGCATCTGTACACCCCCTCGCCTTTGAACCCGCTGGGAGTTAAGGGACTCGGCGAAGGTGGCGCGATGGCGCCGCCGGCGGCGATCGCCAACGCGGTCGAAGATGCGCTCGGCCACCTCGGCGTGCGGATCGACGCTACGCCGATCACGCCCACGCGACTCGCGACACTGCTACAACGGTGATACGCTCGGCTCCCAGCAAGGGGCCGCGATCACCACCATGGGCACCACCTGTATCCGGTGCTCACAGCCAACGGAGGGTGTGCTGTGTAGGACATGTCGCGCCCGGTTACGGGTGCTCCTGTCGGCGCGCGCGGGGGTGCGCGGCGCGGTTGGACCGCCGCTGCACTGGCTGCAGGCGGGGATCGCCCTGCTCGCGCTGGGGCTCGTAGTCGCTGGCTTACTCCGCCAGGCGGGCGCCGCCGGCGAGCCGGCGGTGCCTGGGCCAGGCGTGTGGAAGGTGCTCGGCGGGGCGTCGTTCTTTAGCCCAGTCGGGCTGGCGACCGATCGCTTTGGCAATCTGTACGTGGTCGACGCGGCGACCTATCACATTTACAAGCTCGCGCCAGATGGAACCTTGCTGGCCACGTTCGGCGCCCACGGCAGCGCGCCGGGCCAGTTCGATCGGCCGACGGCGATTGCGCTCGACCCGATTGGCAACCTGTACGTGGCCGACACGGCCAACAGCCGCATCGAAAAGCTATCGACGACGGGGGTGCCGCTGGGCACCTGGGGCTCACCTGGCAGTGGGCCGGGCCAACTCAATGCGCCGCGCGGCGTGGCGGTTGACCGCGAAGACAACGTCTACGTTGCTGATACTGGCAATGACCGGGTGGTCAAACTCTCGCCGCTGGGTCAGACGCTGGCGATCTGGGGCCGCAGCGGCCGCGGCCTGGGCGAGTTCCGCGAGCCGTACGGCATCGGCCTCGACGTCGACGGCGCCATCTATGTGGCCGACCACGCCAACAATCGCATCCAGAAGCTCTCGCCGAGCGGCACGGCATTGGCCGAATGGGGCGGATACGGGCCGAACGAGGGCCAGTTCAACAACCCGCGCGCTGTCGCCGTGGACATGCACGGCGACGTCTATGTTGCGGACAGTTTCAACAATCGCGTCCAGAAGCTCTCGTCAGCTGGCCTGCCGCTGGCCGAGTGGGGTGGCCGGGGAGGCCAGCCAGGCCAGTTCCGCCGGCCCGAAGGCCTGACCGTCGACGACGCCGGCGGCGTGGTCGTCGTCGACGCGGACAACGATCGGCTGCAGCGCTACGTCCCGGCGGACCGCTAGGTTCGCCCCTGACGGGTCCATCACCGCGCAGGGCTCAAT